>JGI24500J29687_10028947_pt1 | contig 16444 bp, 15 predicted proteins | sample BioPla2RNA1_FD_29687 | JGI IMG/M metagenome (IMG submission 29687) | reverse complement strand
ACTTATAGTATACTACATTAACTCCTCTGAGTAGTTCTAGCATTGAATCAGTAGTAGGAATTATTTCATACTTAGCTTTTCTAGCTGAAGTTGTAGTAACTGATAAACAAGTTATATTACCAGTGAAAGTAGCAGTAGTACCAGTCAATTTTCCATTGAGCTTTAAAGTATTAGCAGTAATGTCAGAGAAAGTAGCAGTAGTACCAGTCAATTTTCCAGTAAGATTTAAAGTATCAGCAGTAATACCATTAGATATATTAATATCTGTAGCATAAATACTTGCTAAACGTAAACTATCAGTACCTAATTGGAGTAAATTCTTACCACTAGGTGCTATTATTTTTTTAGTACTACCAGAACTAGGTCCAATATTTAATTGTTTAGTATTAGTTAATAACTTGTATAAACCTGATTGTGTTATAAATCTATCTCCATTTCGATATACTGAATTTTCAGTATCATCAAAATTATCAGCTACTAGGCATAAACTTTTATTTAAATTCTCTAATACTGATTTTAAAGTACTATTTACTGTAATAGTAGACCAGTTAGCATTATTTTTATTACCACTCCACGTATCTATATCAGCTGTAAGTAATCGTCCAGTATTTAAATTACCTATGGATAAATATGAATCGAGATTCTTAATAGTTAATGTCCTAGATTCTTGAGTACCATTATAGCTAAAAGATTCTACGATAGTATTACCAATCCTATAATTAGCTGCAGTACCTAATCCAGTAGTAGTAGATTCAATATCAAAAGTAGTAGTAGTAGATAGTTTAGTAGATGCTCCTGCATTATAACTGTTAAAATCAAAGCTAGTTCCTTCAAAAGTACCAGTTTTTGATTTATTTATAACTAAGAATACATCTCCTGAAGTAGTCTTCCAAATACCATTACCTTCTGACCAAGCAGAGTTCACGGGATTAGTCCCATTAGCATTATAATAGAATTTATTATTTGAATGCTTATAGCATTGAGTACCTACAGGTTTATTAGGACTAGTAGTAGTATCTACTTCTTGAATATTATAAGTAACATCCTCACCTTGAGTACCCCATACTATCTGAACTGAATCACCTAAAGAAGTACTACTAGTAGATAATCCTAGCATCTCTCCTATAGAACGTACCTGTTTAATATTCTGAATAGCTACAGGAGGTACTACGGATAAAGGTAACATACCAAATTGTATTAATTCAGCATGAAGATAAGGGATGTTACCTTCATTTATTTTAGGTAATAGTTCATAATTAGTAACTCCATCCCAGTCAGGTCCATAGAAAGTATTATTAATCGAACCTATATTATCAGATCCATTAGTAACTAATCCTAAAGGTGCAAAAGCTAAATCTAATGGCATAGTATATAAAGATCTTTCAGCAGGATTATCTGGTTTATCTAGTAGTAAAGAATTTAAGAATTGATAACTAAACTTTTTCAAATACCCTGGAGTATCTAGTACCTCATAATTAATAGCCTTTCCTATACTTACTCCATTTGATACTGTAGGTCCAGTAAATGTTGGTGAATAGTAATAAGTACTACCTTGTTTATATACTGGAGTACCACTTATTTTATTATTAGTAGTATCATCACTAGTTATAATAAAGGAATTATTAGTTACTGTATTATTCAATATAGAATTACCTAATAATCTTAGTTTAAAATCATTCATATAATATATCTCCTGAATAGCTACTTCATTAATATAAGGTAGCATATTGTTAATGTATTGAGAATCTACTCCTTTAGGGTATTCTAATAGATTACTAGAGTAGTTACTTTTACTCACGTTACCTTTTAAATTGTAGAAATACTTATTAGTATTAGTATCTACACCATCTACTAACAAATTACTTAGATCCAAGCACTTAGTTCTAATATCAGTAATCAAATTTCTTATATTAATAATATTTTCGACATTTTGAGAACCTGATATATATGTAGCTGGAGTAGCATCATGTTTATGCTCTTTTGAATAAATACCTCCAGAGTATTTAGTACCTATCTGTGTGATCTTTTTCTCAATACCACCCTGGTACGATTCTAAGTGAGCATTAAATTCTATGTTACTAATATTAATATCTAAGTAGTTGTGATAACTAGCTACAAAATTATATAGTAAAGTTGATGACTCATCTCTTAAATTTAATGCAAAAGCAATATTTCTATTATTTTCCAGGTCAATTCTATTTCCGAAATCGCTAGATCTACTATAATATAATAGTAACATATTACCTACGGATAAGCTAGTACCTACTGATAAGTCAAATCTTAATGATATTTTTGTCTTATCAGGATTTAATTCAAATGGAGCGTCAACTACTGTAGATACTGCAGTATCTTGATTATCTTGAAAATAATTTAATAATGAATCTACAGTAGCTTGTTTCAGAAAAGTTCCAGCATCTTTAGAAAAATTCTCATCATCCATAGAAATAAATACCGCAGTAAATCCATATAAAGTAGTATCAGTTCTTAACTCGTTCTTGAATTCTGAAAATATTTTTACGTATTTTGAATCTGACATGGCATATCCTCTCTTATCATTCTATGAATAGGTCTATCATCAGAAGTATCAGATACTATATATACTCCATTTTTAAAAAGATGTTTACTAGTAGCATTATTTTTGCTAAAATTAATTTCTAAATACTTATAATCCTCTGAAGTAGTACTAGGTTTAATTAATAAATACCAATCAGTAATCGATCCTGAAGTAATACTTAATATATTACTGGATGCAGTAATTATTGGTTTTGCATCTAATACCCTGATAATCCTAGTAAATGAGTTACCATACTGAGGAAATAATTTGTAAATACTAATGTAGTACTTATCAGATTTAGCTAATACAGTAATTATACAAGTATCATAAACCATTAATTCATCATATTCCGTATCATTAAGTATTACTTCTAGAGATTCTTTTACTCTATTAAAATAACCACTTAACTGATTCTTAATAGTATCGAAAAATTCATAAGAATTATTACCTAGATAGTACTTCCCGTTATTACTTATACTATATGATTTAGTAACCTTCGATGATATATCAGATCCATTATTGAAAACTATATCAGGAGAAGTTATATCAAATATAAACTTATCAAAATTAGGGGAATTAGAATAACCTTCAGTTATAGTATCTGAAATATCTACTGAAGTATAATTAACTTTTAACTCCTTTGAGAAATCTGTATAACCTAAGTAATTTATACCATCATAAGTACATGAATTATAGTTCTCATCAGTAATGTCTAATTTATAAACATCCTCAGGATAAGGTAAATTTTCTTCAAGGTTAAAATTAGATAATTTAATTGATGAGTTATTCAGTAATCCCTTCATCTTAAGAGTAGTAACTATTAATGAGCTGATTGGGTCTGTATCGTTAATAATTACTTTAGAACCTATTCCAGTATTAGTTATTTTATCCTTGATATATTTAATAGTTTTTCTAAAATGATTAGAAAATTGGTACTCACTCTTAAAGCCTAATCCTATATATCCTAGTATACCACTTAGTGGAGAATAAGGAGTTATGAAATGATTAGGAACTACAGATAAATTATCTGTTATATTTATATATTCAATAGTAGTACTATTTGATCTTATAGGAGTAATACCCCAAGCATTATCAACAGTAACTATTTTATAAGGTTCTATTTTATCAGTATTTACTGATGCATCATTTAGATCAGTAAATACTACTACTGAATTATTTGAATAACCCAGCATATACTGGTTAAAATAAATAAACAATTCAGGTTTAAATAATAATGAAGTAGGTTCAATAAATCTTTTCTTAGTATCTACAAATATTTTAATATTAGTACTATCAGAACCTTCAGGGATCACTAGGATAGCTTCATTAGATATAGGTACAAAAGTCCCTGAAGTTAAAGTATTAAAATACATATTTGAGTAGTCTAAATATTTTAAATAAGTTGTACTAGGTACTGACTTATTAGGGGTAGTAGGTTCTAGATATAATTCATCTGGAATACCTAGTGAATATGTAGAATACGTATGTAGATTACTCATAGAATTATCTCCTTATTTAGTCCCAAATACTATCTGAGTATTATTAGTTATATTGATTAATCCCTTAGCTTGGGCAGTACTCCCTACTAAACTGACATTTTGACCTTTATTGATTACATCATATCTTCTAGAGTAGTCACTCCTAAGTCTATATGTATTAATACTTCCACTACTAGGTAGATTACTGTGAACGGCTCCTGCTTGCATAGCTGACTCAGCATTAGGATCATCAAAGTAATTCATAGCTCTAGTCTTAAAAGTATGTATTTGATAATCCTCTAATATAGTTATTTCAAAATCAGCTCCATTAGCTAAGAAGTCTAATGTTATTTTGATATATAATTTATTAATATCATATATGATAGTCGAATTAGATAAACCAGTAGATAGTATAGAATAATCTGGCTCTTTTCCATATACTACTATTAATTTCCAATTAAAGTCAATAATAGGTTCCTCGAATTCCCATAAAACATGATCATGAGCAGTACTATATAATTTACTATCAGTCCTACATTTAGGATTATCAAGTGCCTCAGTATAACTGATAGCATCCTTAGCACTATTAACATTTTGAATAGATACTGCACCTATATCAGAATAATTAAAAATATAAGGAGTTGAGATCGTTAGGCCAGCCATTATAACCTCCAATCGCCTATAAAATTAAGCGAGCCATCTTCATGAATTATATGATTACTACATACTACGGAATTATTCCTATTAACTATGGAATTACTAAAATTAGTAGATACTAGTTGATTTTCACTAGCAGTACTCAATAGTTTTGTTAGCTGATTATTGTGAGGTAGTGAAAAATTAGATTCGTGCATATCTATTTGGATATCGTTAACTGTATTAGAAACATCATTAGTCCAATTAACTAATAACTCACTTACATTAGGTTGTAGTGACTTATTATTAGTAGGAGTCCATTTAAAAGAACAATTCCTATTTTCAACTATAGGTTCATAATCATTAATCCAAGCTTCATGATCCTTATGCCAAGATAAGTCACTATCCGAATATGCTCTCACACTTACATACCCAGCAGCTATTAGTTCTCTAGGAAAAATAATTTTAGTAACAGTATATGGGTTAATATCACCACCTGGATCTGATCTAACATACTGCTCCCCTATGTACTCATCACTAATAATAGGTCTCGAGTCATTATTATTTATTCTCTCTGCTAAAGTAACTAAGTCCTGAGTAATATCAGGTAATGATTTAAAATCTATATAATCATACTCAATCAAATTATTAAGTTTTGGATTAGTGTTTTCATCTACGGTTTTAATTTTATATGAGAGATTAAATGAAGCTGCATAACCTTGCTCATCAATATCAATCTTCTTACCAAACCATACTCTATTAATAGTAGATGACTTTCCTATATAAGTTATTTTTAATAAACTAGAGCTCATACATCACCACCTAATAATTGAGTAACTTCTTCATACATCTCACTATAACTAATCCCAGATATAATGAAATCACCTTTAACATAATAATCTATTATTAGTTCATCAATACTAGTTTTACCACCAATAAATAATAATAAATCATATTTTAGTTTATCTATATAGATGCTAGTAACTGCTGGATCTTGAGTTGCTATCTTATCTATGATAAATGTTAAGTCATGCTCAACAATAGTTATTTCTTTAATCCTAACATTTATATAAGATAATAAATACTCCATAGACTCTACTACACCTTTTAACTTATAACCATTATCAGCTATATAGTAGAATTCTTCATAAGTATAATCAAGATTTCCTATTGACTGTATTAATTTGTAGTATATAGGAAATCTTTCTTTCAATAATAATTCATAAGGATCGGTAACTTTTTCAGTAGATAGTTTATAAGCATCAAGGATTTCTTTAGCTACTGCTAATGTTTTGATATTAACTAAATCACTATCTAAATTAATAGTCATAGTAACCTCCTTATAATGCAATAAAATCTATAGTCCTATTACTTACTTCTTCAAATTGGAAATATTCAGTAAAAGCTACTGGTATAGTAGTAGTGACTCCTTCTACTAATTTAACCCACTTAATATTTTCAAATTCCTTTGTTAGTTTACCTATAAATTCAAATATATTAAAATCTTCTCCAATATTATAAACTACATTATTAAAGAACTCGAATACTTGATTAGTATCTATCGCATCCTGATAATATATTTCAAAAGAGAATTTATTTAAGTTAGGAGTACCAGGTGGACTACCTACTGGAGGTTCCATTGAAGCTAAAGTAGCATGATGGAATACTACATCTAGATTAACATAATAAGCTTTCACTAAAAATTTATTAAATGAATCTATTAGACCACCTACAGCAGTACTCAAAGTCTCATTCACATTACCTAATAAATAAACTACAGTAATAGTAGTATTGTCTGTAGCTACTTTAATACCTCGTATTCCTTTATCAGTCTGAGTCCTAAAATAAGCTGTAGTGATAGCTGATATATCATTAACAGATCTAACTGTAAATGATGATAAATCTGCAGTTTCAGTATTTAGGTATATCTCATTAATCAATGATTCTCTTTCGATATAACTTTTTTGAGTGAACTCAGGAATTGATGAGTCATCAAACCTAAAACCAGGAATAGTTTTAATAGTCAGTGGATCTATATTATCAGGTAAGTACTTTAATGATTTAATCCTATAGATCGCTGATGGATCAAAGTTCCTATTAGGTTGCGTTTCCCATACAGGATTTTCAATAGACCCTACATTAACTTCTATAAGATCTTTATTAAACTTCCATAACCTTATTGAATAATCAGGTCTAGTTACTAACCAGTAGTTAATAGTATTATTATTACTAATTAGTGCAGTACTCTGCATTGGATCTAGATCTAATAAATTTCTCTTCCATTCAGTATAAGGTACTTCCTCAAATTCATTAGTATTATCATCTAATCTATAAAGAGTAACTTCAGTCAGATCACTATAGGATGAATCCTTAAATACGTTACCTGAATTACCTGATGTAGATTCATTAGGTAATTGTTCAGTTACTAATGTTTTACCTACTACGAATTCTACTGGAGCTACTAATCCAGGAGTAAATGAATAGTCATCATTATAATATAAATAGTAACTACCTACCTTTACTGCTTGATCATATTTTTTAACTGAGAAAGTTCTAGTTGGAAAAAGATTGCTGATAGTTATCTTTTGATTAGCACCTCTATTTACTGAGTAACCTCTATCCATAGCATGCTGAATAGCTGAGTTCACTAATCTACAAGTTGTAGGTGAACCTTCTAATAAAGTAGTGATAGAGTTCAGTGAATTCTTATAAATTCCATCAGCTAGTAAGTAGCATAAAGCTTCTATTACTGGACCTGTATAATTAAGTTTTCTAGCAGTGGCTTTAAGTTGATTCACTAATGAGTTGATTGAATCCATTAAGAACCTCCAGCTATATAAGCTAATGTTTGAATATTTATAGTATCACCTAAATAATTTATATTTGCAGTTATTAATCTATCTTTAGTAAATATAGAACCTACTTGTAATGATGGATCATTTAAATTAGATATAGCACTAGTTATTAACTTAGTAGCTATATCACTTAGAGTGTATTCAGTAGCTATTACCCTAATACCATATTTATCTTTAAGGTAAGGGATACTCTCAGGTTTAATTGAGAATGTAAATGATAATATATCCATCTTTTGAGCTAAACCTTCTACTGAATTTAATGAAGTACCTATATACATTTGAGTCCTCCTTTCATATACAAGGGGTTGAGAGTTGTTATTTCAATTATAAGCTCTTTTCAGGAACCCGCCCTCTTTTATAAAGACGTAGCTATTCCAGTACCTTTTAATGATGCAGTACCTGATGGAGCTACACTACCAGTAAATTGTGCAGTACCAGATGCTATACTTATAGACCAGTTATCTTTAATATAAGTTAGGAATTCATCAGAGAATATATCAGTGAAGTCCTTAACTGCCTGTTTAGCATCTGGATTAGTACCTGAGTACATACTAGATACTAATGATGCAGATAGTACATCAGCTGCAGTTAGTACCTCACCACTAGGTAGTACCTTAGCATTGCCTGTATTAATAGCTATATCTACCTTAGAAGTATTACTTCCACTATACAGGTAACCTGAATTAGATACAGAAGTTATCGGAGTTATTCCAAAAACTGGAGCAGTATATATGCAAGTATTATTAATATGATATATTATTGGATCAAAGAATTTAGATAAACTTGATAAGTCAGGACATGAAGGGAATTCAATACTACCTTGAGCTATTGCTAGTTCACCAGTGATTAGAGTAGGTTTAACTACTTCAACTTTAGCAGTCATAACTGGAGAACCTACTGAAGAAACTACAGAAGTAAATGAATAAGACCAAGTACCTGACAACATAGCAGTAAATAAACTATTGATTAACTTATTCTGATTATTAAGTAAAGTTTGCCTAGAACTTTGATCAATATTATAATTCTGATACTTGTTAGTATTAAAGTCTACTAGCTTATTAACTATGTTATTAGCTAATTCTAGGGATGATAATGCCATAATAACCTTCCTATTTCGAATAACGCCCTTAGTGGATACATACTCTATATATACTATATAGTAATACTATTCTAACTTAATACCAGTATTATACTGAGCTACTGATCCTGAGTGGGGAGCTCCCGTTAGTGCACAAAATGGTATTGCACATAGACATCCAGATCCAGTAGGAGTTACTGTACCATCTATAGTAAGCTTACCTGCAGTACCTTTACCTAACTTAGTAGCTGATGCAGTAGTAGTTATCCCATCACTAGCATCAATCACTTGTTTAATACCACCTACTTCAATACTATAAGTATTATTATTCATACTTATCCGAGATTTCTTATTCCCATTACTATCATTAGAAGTCACTACATATGAGGATTTACTCATAGTACTCTCAGTAAGTACTTTATCTACATTCCCATCAGAGTCAAGAGTGACTATTTTATTAGTAATAGTTTCTCCATCAGATATATCAATTATACAGTTACCGAATTTTAATCCAGTAAAACTACTTTGATCTAATTGGAAGTAAAAATAATCTTGAAGTAAATTAGGTTGTAGTATAAATACATAATGTCCAGGTAGGATCTCCGTAGTATGACCTACTAGTGGAGAAGCTGTAGGGTATTCACTTAAGTTATCTAATATTTCAGGTATTCTAAAAGTTATAGAATAGTCAGGATTGACTGATTCTACTATACCATAATAAAATGCTGGATAATTCATTATGTACTCCTTAAATCACTTCTACTGCGACATACTCACCAGCAGCTAAAGCAGTTTCTATTTCAGTAGCTATATTAATAGCATCATCTTCATTTAATATTTTAATACATCCTAAAGTAGTATTAAAAGTTGAATGGTGGAAGTAATACCCAGAATCCCTAACTACTTCTGAAGTCTGAGTATCATACCCACCTGACTTATCAGTAGTCCATAGATGTACTAACTGCGTAGCATCAGTTTTAATTTTAACTGGAGCAAATTCAGGATCATTAGTCCACTCTATTCCAGTTATCTTCCATTTACCTTTAGGAAATTCTCTAGGCATATAAGGTTTATCATAGTACATACCATTGACTATTGGATATACAACTTCAGTACTAACATGTAATTTTCTCTTACCATTTAATTCATTTCTAACTATACATGAACCTAAACAGCTAATATCTCCATAAGTGATCTTATTAGTTTTAAAATTAAATGTTAATACTTTTCTTTTTTTATTAATCTCTTCTGTTAACTTATTGAATTTAATACACATATCTTACTCCTGAGTAGGTTGTATCCCTACTAATATATTACACTCTAATCCGTCATTCCTATACTGAGTTATTTTACTTAGAACTTGCATAGAATCAACATTAAATCTAGGAACTGCTATTTTCATAGTAGATCCTACCTCATAAGGAAATATCATATTTAAATATTTTAGTTTAAGCATCTTACTCGGAGGTTCTGAAAATCTCAGTGATGATACATAGTTATGAGCAAAATCATAATGGTTAGTACCTATAAAGGATTTATTCATCCATGTCAAGTTAAATGCATAATCATTAGCATCTAAAAATTCTTTATATATCTCATCAGGGTACCTTTTATTATACCTAATAAATTCAGTACTCACTGGAGCTATATAATCTTGAGGATCTTCAATAGTAGTTAAATCTATTACTCTTATGGAGTCCGTACTGAGTACTGCTATTGAATTCTCACGAGCACCCCTCAACAACCTTAATAAGCACTGGATCTTAGTTTCATTAAATTGCCAGTAACCTCCTGGTATTTTAGATACTCCAAATACATTATCCCTAATACTTAGGCTATTTATAGCTTCATCTAAATCTTCACCTAAATAACTAGAATTTATTTCAGTATACTCAGAGTACTTACATAATAATCCAGTTAATACTACCTTATTAGTAATATTAACATTGAATATAGCTACTTCATAAGTAGTTTCTATATTATTAGTAGTTACTATTACTAGTAAATCCTTTACTTCTATAAAGTCAGAATCATCTAGAGTACCTAGTGCTATTTCAACTTCAGGTATAGAGTTAGGCATTTCTTTAACTATAAAATATTGAAGAGTAACTCCACCAGAATCTAGTAAGGATTCACCTTCACTTATAATATCTATTGAAAATAAGTTATAATTAACTGCCATCTATATACTCCTTACAAGGCATTAACTATTGAGTTTACTATAGTAGATTCTACTAAATCCATACTAGGATAGTTAATGATTCCATATTCTAAATCATTAGGATTTAATCTATTATATACACTAAGTACTCCAATATAATTAGCTGACCCATAAATAGTTTCAGTAATCAAATCTAGACGACCTTTATTAAATAAAGTTGAGTATTTGTAAGTATTATAATCTTTAATTTTATTTAACTCATAGATAAAACTAGAATTAAATACATCAGCTCCTTCTATATAATTCATTATATCAAAAGCTGCAGATGTTGTCTTATTAGAGTACATATAACCTCCTACTAAATATAACTAAGAACCTATCCAACTATCTAAATCACTCTTAAGCATGTATCTACCTGATTCAAATTCTAGAGTTATCGTAGCATAGTAGTAATCACCTGAATCACCAGAAAAAGAATTACTAGTAGTTAGTGCAGATGATCCTGCTCTATCATTACCAGTTGTAGTCATTAACTTCGATGGAGTTATGGTATAACTTTTAAGTAGTAACCCTCGAACTACTATATCATTAGATCCAGCTACTAAGTAAAAACTACCTTTAACATTTCTATGAAATCTATTAGAATCCACTGAAAAGTTATTAGGTGGTAGTACTTTACCTGTTAGAGTACCTTCTCCATCTACGATATCTTGATCAGCTCTGTTATTATCTAGTTCAGATGATCTTGGATCTTTAACATCCCAAGAATTCTTCCCGACGAATATATTATTTAAAGCTAATAAATATTTCTTTAGTGGTTGAGTTTCTGAGTCAGACATCTTTGGTACTAACCCTATTGATTTAATAGTGCTAACATCAGACATCATAGTAGTACTTATAGAAGTTATACCACTACTAATGGTAGTACCTTTAAATGATTTCATAGCATCAGCTGCAGATAAATGGGCAGCTGAGTAAGATGGATCAGCAACATAGTTACCATCAACTTCAGTAGCTAGTTGAGATAATGCTTGCATTATCTCATCAGCTAATTCTTTACCAGCTTTAATACCTTTAGCTATAGCACCACTTAATGATTTAGATACATCAGTCCATTCGTGATTGACAGTAAAAGTAGGTGCAGACGAATAAGGAGCTATTAATAATAATTTATTATCTTCACTATTATATAATCTAACGGTGGATGCTAAATTAGCTGGAGCTCCATCATTTACAATGCCTGAATTTAAGTAATCCAAGTAGTATATCATAGTTACCTCACTTATTCATAATTACTAATACTATTATCTTTATCAGTATTAACATTACTTACTGATACTGTAGTATTATTTAGTACTGTTTTAGTACCTTCTGATATTAAATCCTTTATTTCTTCTGTAGCCTTAGTACTACTACTAGCTGCTTCGTACTCTCTTTCTCTCATTAATTCATTAGATCGTTCTATTACTGAAGTACTAGCTTTAGTTGCTTCTATCTTAGCTTGTTCTACTCTCTTATTATTATGAAATAATGGATCTTTTACCCAATGTTCTTCTAGAATAGCTCTAGTCTCTGGATTAGTAGTTAGTTTCCATACTCTTCTATAATAATCTTCTCTAGTAGCTTGATTAACATATTTGCTTAACATATCAAAGTCGCTAGGAGTTAGATCTTTAACTTTTTTAGTTTTAAATATTTTAAGTAATTCTTTTCTAGCATGAATGTTATCAAAATAATGTTCTTTACCTTCTATATATACTTGGTGACCAGTTAGTTCATCATAATTACCTGAAGCTAATGCTGAAGCTATATTATCTAATTCTGCTTGTTCAGCTAAATTTATAGTTTCTATGACTGCAGCTCTACTATCATTGTCAGAGTAGGAAAAAGTATCAGCATCTACAGCTCCTGACTTTATTTGTTTCTTTAAATCATCTACTCTAGCTTTAGCTACATTAACCTCATCGCTTAACCTATAATCCTCTTGAATCATTTCATCAGTTATATCTTCAGGATCCATCTCTCTTAAACTCTTAGAATAGTCATTCCAAGCTACTCTTGCATTATTATGTTCAATATCTCTTAATTCTTTTTCAGCCTCTAGTCTCTCTTGTTGTGTTGATAATGGATTATCAATGATTGCTTGTGCATAAGAAGGATCCTCATATACTCTTTCTTCTGGACGGAGCAAGTTACCTATTTTCTTAGCTACTCCTGCTACAATAGCAACTACTAGTTTAGGTAGTTCACCAGAAAATATTAACTTGATCATAGAAGTTAAAAATGATACTATTTTAGCACCTTCCGCAGTTATATCTAATACTGCATCCTCAACTGCTCCAGCTTTATTTTTAGCATCTTCAATAGTAGATGCAATCTGAGAACTCATAGCATCAGTTAGGTCTTTAGTCTTTTCTGACTGTACTTCCAATTGATCACTGATACCACTTAATTTTTCAGTTATTTCATCTGAAGCATCTGTAGATGGTATAAGACTAGCTTGATTACTCATAACTTCTGGTATTAAGCTAACTTGTTCACTAATAATTTCTGGTATAAGACTAGCTTGATTTTCACTAATAATAGATGGTAGCTCTCTAACTTGTTCACTAATAATTGCTGGTAAATTAGTAGCTGAACTACCTATAATTGTTGGTAAGTTACTAGTACTACTTAGAGCAGCTTCAGCTACATCAGCTGTTAGTATTGTATTAGAACTCAAATTATCTATTGAACTTATTATTGCTGAGTCTCTAGTATTAGAAGTAGATAATAAAGTATTATTTACAGTTACTATTTTACCTATAGCATTTAATTTAGATATTATAGATTTAGTGATATTATTAATTTTAGCTGATTTCAATTCATTACTAGCATCATCAGGTACTTGGTATTCTTCAGCTGCGTCAGACTCAAGTATATCTTCATCACTTTCTTTTATTTCATCTTCTTGTGATTTATATTCTTCACTGACTTCTTCATCAGCTTCTTTTAAATCTTTACTTTTTTCTTCAGTTATCTTTTTAGCTAACTCTATTTCTTTATTTAGATCAGTAGTATTTTTAAATAACTTCTTCTCTAACTCTTGACCTATGACATTTTCATTCTCAGATATTTTAGCTTCACCAAATTTAGTCTCATACTTCTTTTCCCATGCATCTTTTTCTTTAAGTGTTTTTAGGAACTTCGAGACATCCTTTGCATCTTTAGCTTTTAGCATTTCAGAACTTATTTTATTCTGAGAAGTTACTTTTTTAACTTTCTTACCTAGATCTATTGCTTTAACTACTTTCTTACCTAGTTTAGTATTAGCAGCTAATTTCTTTCCAGCTCCAGTAATTAATTTTAAACCTTTAGGAGATTTAGATACCATTCTAAGTATCATTTTCCCAGCTACTTTTATGATTGATGGTAATAAAACTGCCATAGTATCTCCTCCTAGGTTTTGTTATCTTTCCTCTTCTTCTCTTCAATCTTATTTATTACATAAGTAATATCTTCGATCTCTTGATAAGTACAATTTTCTATTTCAGTATTGTATAGTTTATTTGTTAATAATCTTGTCTCTATCAAGTTCATTGTTAATTCTGATAAATCGAAAGATATCCGTAATGGTGTCAGAGACATTCACTACGGCTTCACCTCCTTTAATAACTACATCATTCAATGGGTCATTAATTAATTTATCTAAATAATCAATAGTTACTATATCTCCTTGAGTAGCATTACTTAATGCATCCATTACTTGAGAGTAATTAGTATCAGCTCCTAAAGAAGTAGCTATCATAATGAATCTAAGATCTAATCCATCATTACCTTCTAGTAATTTTAAAGTTTTATATAATCTACCAATTGTAGGTACATTAAATGGAAGTACTGTACCTGAAATATTTATAGCTGAAATATTAAGTAGTTCATCACTAATTTCTTTAAATGATAAGTCACTGACATCAAAATGATAAAGAGATCCATTAATAGTTACTTTTACTTTATCATTAAATGTAGCTGATATGTACTTCCTAGTAAATATTAAAGATTTTAAATCATAAGCTGATAATGATTCGTAGCAAGGAATATCTGATAAGATACATTCAATATCCCATATTGTCTTTGATATCTCATTAGTATTCTTTCTCGAATTATATTTTACTATTTGCTTATAAGTCAGTGGTTTTAAATCTACTAACTCAATTGGTGATAATTTTCCTTTTGATGGTAAATTACTTGATGATATAATCATTTATAACTCCTTAAAATAAGTAATATGTATTTTCTTTAACTCCAGTACTTAACTTAACAGGTATTGGCTCAAAAGAATCAGTACCTACTATATTAAAAGTTATAGAATGAGTTTTAGCTTCTTTACTATTAGTTCCTTTATAACTAAGTTTTCCAAAATCAGGAATGCATGCAAAAGTCCTACTCCTTATTGAATTCAATTGAGGAGTCATCCAATAAATTGTTATATTTATCATCTGTCTCTTATAAGGTAGTATTCTTATATTACCTCCAGAATCCATTTTAAAAATACAAGCTATGTATTCTCTTCTCCAGTGATCAACTACATCATATAAAGATTCTACTATAGTTAAAGTTATAGTACTTGGTAACCCTAATTCATCAGGTACTACTACACTAGAATTCCAAGTCGAAATATCTTTAGTTTTAACTTGTACATCTTGTAAGTCATAAGATGTTATTGGGATCCATGATGAAAATGGTAATGCTGGAATATAATTAATATTCTCTTCAGGAATACTTAAAATAACTTCCCAGTAAAAATCAGTTGATAACTCAATATCTTTTAATGAGTCCCTACCTACAAAAGGTGCAGAAGTAGTAGGATAATTGATAGAGTTCGTAGTAGTACTAGCTGAAGTATTGGGATTAATTCCTGGAACAAATATACTNGTCTTAGAATCCATATAGTGAGGTAACTTTCTATCAGCTAGTTCACTTTGATTATGAGACTCTCCACTATCTGGTAATTTCTTAGCACGATTAACGGAGGGCTCCACGGGGTACTCTTTAACTGTAGATACTACTGGATACTTAGTTCCATCTACAGTAGGTTTAGATACTCCTATCCCTACTGGAACCTTTTTAGCATTACTTGAGAATAGTGAATAAACACTCCAAGTTAATTCTTCAGTAAATTTTGTACTTAAGTCATCTAGAGTAGCTGGAAATTCAAGAACTTTACCTACTATAGAATCACCTATTAAGTTACTTAGTAGTTTAGCTTCAGCTGTATTTAATAATCCAGGAATAGCAGTAGTAACTCTACCTACACCAGTAGTTACTGCATCACCTACTTTAGTAATTAGATCAACTGGTGTATTTATTACTTGAGTTATATTATCATTTAGAGCTACTGCTATATTATTATACAGGATTGATACTACATCCTTAGAGTTAGTTACAATATCTGAACCTACGTTAACATAAGATTCTCCTAAATCTTGATACATCTTAGCAACTCTTGAATTAGTATTACCTAATATTGTTGAGTACTCTGCAGTATCTGGATCGACTATATCATTAGCTGATTCAGGTGCATTAACTAAGGTATCATTAGAATTACTTATATTATTATCATTCTTCCAGTAATCATTTAATAACTCTTTTAATAAATTACTCATAATTAATCTCCATATTTCGAATAACGCCCTTAGTGGATAC
>JGI24500J29687_10001042_pt1 | contig 16471 bp, 7 predicted proteins | sample BioPla2RNA1_FD_29687 | JGI IMG/M metagenome (IMG submission 29687) | reverse complement strand
CTTTGGGGAATGCATAATGCCCTTCCCAGTTATAAGTATCTGTTTTGTCTTTAAAAGTAGTAATGTCAGGAATGAAGGCTTTGATCTGTATATCCATTACTTCAGTCTCCACCATTTCCCTCACATTTTCGAAACCACGGGGAGGAGTGCTTGTGGTTTGTCCCAAAAGCAGGGTGGCTCCCAGCAGCAGTATCGCAATGCCAATCAGCTTTCTCATTTCCTCACTCCTTTGTGTATTTGTCGACCTTGATTTCAGCGATGATGCCTCGATAGGGGGTATCGTTCTGAACTTCAATTCGGAGGGTATTTTTGCCGTTTCTGAGCATCTCAAGAGGCAAATCTACCTGGTTTGGGTAAAAGGTCAAGGGATCCTCGTCCATATCCATATATATTTCGCTGGCGATAGCTTCGCCATTGAGGATCACGTTGGCCGTCATAGGTGCCACGAATTCCAAGTGAGCGGAAACCAACTCTCCATCGAGGTTGAAGTCTGTCTCGAAAGCGATGTCCGTGATGGGTTCCTCCTCATTTTCAGACACCCAGATCACTTGGGCATTGCCATCTTTCAGACCTTCAACAGCCTCCTTGGGCATGCTTGTTCCTTGAGCCAGCTTGGAAGGGATGGCTGTTTCAACCCCGGTAACGGGATCGGCCACCAGGGCTCTGTAGGAGGTGCCGCTGCCAAAGGACATGGTCTGTCTGGGACGAGTACGGTTGAGCTCTTGTGTATCGTAATAAGCTTGTAATGTAAATCTTACGGGGATTTGATCCTGATAGCGGTTGGGGAACAGCAGGCGGATTGTGTTTTGCTGCTCATTCCATTCGGCGCCGCTGAATTGATAGCCATAGCGGGTGCTAATTGCCCGGTTTACTTCCAGGGAATCAACGGCAAAGCCCACAAACTCAACTTCATGGTTGTTTACAAACGCTTGAGGATCGTAAGGGTAGACCATCTGGAGAAACACGAAGCTGGGAGTTATCCTGGAATTGAGGGTAAACTCAGCTTGCATCTTGGTTTTGGGAGGGATATTTGTGCTTCCCAAGACCTGACCCTTGGGGGTGACTGTGCTTGAGATGACGAAGTTTGCGGCAACAGAGTTATCTTCTTCGTCCAGTCCCGTCAGTTTCCAGTCTGCGCCCAGGGGATATTCCACCAATTGGTAATCCGGTTTGATGCCACGTTCTTCCAGTTTGGCGATGGCGAGACGTATGGTCTCGTTTTCATATCCTGCCAGGTGGAAGGTATTGAACAGGGTCAGATAAATGGCATTGGCAGCATCTTCGAAGGGATACACATATTCGCTGTTTACCTGAGCCCAAATGGTGGCCACCACGTTGGGATCGTTGCGATAGGGTCTCACTTCGTTTGCGATGTCGAGGAACTTGTTGATCTGCGTCTCGATCACCTGTACGCCATATTCATAGATCCGGGCTTCCAGAGCGAGGGCTCTGACGATCCTGGCGGTATCCAGTTTCCGCTGGTTTTCTCCGGCGATCAGTCTTTCCACTCTTCCCACCTGGTTTGTAAGTGCGGTGCGGAAGTTTGGCAAGCGGTTTGTTCTTCCACCCATCAGGTTTCTCATAAAGCTGGTGTTGACGTTGACCATGATGTGCTGATTGGGCGTCTGAGTCATGAAGTCTGAATTTTCCAGAGCAGCCAGCTGACGGTCAAAGTCTCTGAGGAATCTCTGATGAGCTTGGATCTCCCTGTATTCGGCCTCTGCTGTGGCAAAGGCTTCATATTGTTCTGTGGTATCCAGGGGCAAACCTTCTCTGCGGTAAACGGCTTCCAAAGCCTTGAATTCATCGCGCTTTCTGAAGGCTTCGTCCCAGTCTTTATTCAGATAGGCAGTGTCATAATCCTGCAGGATTTTTGAGAGGTACTTCACCGCCACGCCCTGATAGAGGTCATACTGCTGTTTGTCTTTCATAAAGAGCTTTCTGGCATATTCCTCAAAGCGGGCCGTGTCTTCCTGCACATAATAGCCACTGGCCAGGGTACGTAACATATCTGTCACATCCGGGTGGTTTGGATAGAGCTGGATAAATTCGTCCAAGACCTCCAAACGCCTCAGGGATGTTTGATCTTCATTGTATATATTATAGGCCTGCATGTAGATGTTTTCGCTTCTGACGTCGCCACTATCAATACGATTGGCACGCATATCAGCAGCGAGTGCCAGGTAGGCCTCTGCGGCTTCCAGCTTGGTGGCAGGGTTGGCTGCCATCTTTTCGATCTCTGTTACCTTGAGCCTGAAGGTGTAGTTGCTGGCGGGGTATCTTTCCATAAACTCACCCTTGATCTGATTGGCATAGGCCGTGTTGTGCATGAGGCTATCGGCAGCCGTCCAGCTCAGGTAATAGAGCGCATAGACGTTGTCTATCGCAGCAGGGCTTTCTTTGTCAGCCAGATACATGTAGGTTTCTATCATCTTGTCATATTGTCCGGCTTTCTGTTGTTGTTCTGCCTGCAATCTCTTGTAGTTGAGGTGCTCCGCGGGATGTTGCTCGTAGGTAAATTCCTCTGCCATACGTCCAAACTGTTCGGCAGCTGCGGCGTAGTTGTTGTCAGAAATAGCAGCGTTGTAGCTGTTTTGAATCTGCAGCTTCACCATCTGATCTGCTTTTGCCAGCTTGGTGGCGTCGGTGGTATAATCCATGGCCTGACGTGCATACTGCTCAGCAGCAAGGTAACGTTCCAATTGGCCGAGACTTTCATCATCCTGAGCTATGAAAGCCAGGTTGATATAGATGTCGTATTTTGCACTGTTGCTGAGGTTGGGATAGTTTTCCAGAAGGTCCAGATAACGCGTCTTGGCCTCGGCGTAACGATCCTTATTGAATGCGTTGTGAGCCATATCCAAAACCAGGAGGTCTGCCTGCCTGATCTTGTCTTCCTGTCCGGTAGCTCTGAGCGCTCTGATATAGCGGTCAGTGGCATTTTGCTGGTAGGTGTAAAGGGCTTCCAATTCCTGGCCCTGGAGCTGATCCCTCAGCATCTCTTCTCTGGAGAGGGCATAGCTGTAAGCCAGCTCTTCATTCTTGAAGTATTCAGGATCGGTGGGTGCGAGATATGCCTGGTTGAAGCCAATCAGTCTGTCATAGACTCTGCGGTAGGCATAGTCCGACGGCGTGGCATCAGCCAGGTGAGCCAGCAGCCTGAGGTCTTCCTTTTCGGCATTCAGCCTCCAGGCAGCAAAGTCTGCATCGTATTCGGCCGGCTCTGCATTGTATAATTGCTCCAAAAGCTCGTCGTAAGCACCGTAAACTTCCGGTGAAAAGAGCTCACGGTAGGCAACAAATTTGTTGGTATGAGCACGATATTCCTGATATGCCTCTTCAGTGAGACCGGTGCGAACCTTCTCATAGAGGACGATCTGCGTCTGGCGATAAGCGTTGCGCACGGAGGCAAGCTGCTTGGCAATTTCGGCATTGCCCAGGTCTTTGCCTCTGATGTTCTTGTCATACCAAACACTGTCCTTGGCATATTGGTTTGTCATCCTGGCATATTTGTCTCTGCGGATCGCATCACGGTCTTCGCCGGGACGCAGGGTGGTATCGCTGGAATAGAACAGCACCACTATGGAATCTACCAGGCTGGGATTGACCAACGCAGTGGGATCCCTCCGCATCCTGTATTCGAGGAAGTCTATGGATTGACGTGTAAGCTTCATATCTCTCTTGTTTTCAAAAGCTTTATCCATCACGTACAGGATGACGTCCTCATCCTCGTAGCCGCCCAGGTAGGTATTGATGGCTTCCAAACCGCGGGATTGTCCCGTAAGATCGGCTCCATCGAGCGCCACCAGACAGTAGGCGATCTGGTCGAGTGAGTTGAGCTTGAGCTCTTCCGCCGTGGATTCGGGCGTAATGCGCTCTCCATCGACGGCATTCAGAATAGTCACAAAATCCTGCAGTGCAGATTCGAGAGAAGCCTCAGTGGAGATGTTCATATTCACAAATGCGCGCTGGAACAAGGCTTCATAGCGGTAGGGGCTGTCTGCCTTGTCTGCCAATTGACTATAGAGCTCATTTGCTCTGTCATACCATTCGATGGGGCGTTCGGCATCGGTACCCACGAGGAAGTACAGGTTTGCCAGGCGATATGCAGCTTCATCATACAGGGGTGAAGTGGGATAATCTTCCAGGATGGTCCGGTAGCTGGTTATCGCTTCTCTAAAATCTGATTCCTTCATCTTCTGTGCATCGCCACGAGGACGGTTGGGATTGAGCTCTTGCCAATCTGCAACTCTTTTCTCGTGAGCATTGCGCTGCACTTCGGAGCTCAGGTAAGCCACGTTGTATAATGCAAATTCCTTTAAATAGAAATCCGGATTTGCTTGCAAGACTCCACGATAAAGGGACAGGGCTCTTTCAGGATGATCAAAATCCGTGGCCCATTGCAGCTCACCCATATTATAGTACACATCAGCAAGGCCAACCAGGAAGCTGTCATCCGGTTGTTCCATAGCCTTGAAGTTGGGATTTTGAGCTACAAATTCATGATAGTCCAGCAGCAGTTCCCTTTTCTGGGCCAGGATATCTTCATAAGCCTGCGTGGATTCTTCCAAGCTGAGTGTGGTATCTGCCTTACGCTTTGCATCCAGGTGATTCAGATGACGATAGCGGCTCTGCAGGGTGATAAAATCTATATTCTTCAGCACACGTGAGAGATAGCCGTCCAGGTTGATCTGCAAATCCGCCCCTTGAATCCTTTCCCTGAGCTGCAGCGCAATCTCTTTCATTTCATCGGGGTAGCGGAGCATCATGTCTGCAATAATAACTTCTTCGATATCCGCAATCGCCAAAGTCCAGTCTTCCAGCTCGTCGTAAAGACCGTAGTATTCCAACATGAATTCATTGAAGAGCATCTCTTCATAGTCAGACTCATGTTTGCGCATACCCAAGTAAGTCTCTTTGCGGATTTGCAGGTCTGCCAACTGCTCGCTGTAGTAAATAAGCAAGGGCTCCAGATCGAGGTCACTCTGCTTATACACATTTGTTTCCATGGTCTGAGCGATCACATCGATCAGATCGGTATAGAGGATAATACTCTTCTCTATATCGATGAGGCGACCGAGTTCCAGGTCGCTGTAGTTTTTGCCTGCGACAGACGGATCATCAAGCAGGAACTGCTCAATGCGAATATCAAAGAACCTATCGATGGTATCCAGGAAAGTGGCCAGCAGATGCTGATATGTCTTCAGAGCTTCTACATACTTAATACCCACCATATACTCATCAAAGAACGGATTCTGACTGAAAGGCAAATCGGGGTCAGCGATAGCTTCCAGGCTTATATACGGGCTGATGGTATATTCAAGAAGGTTTGCCTTGAGGGCACTTAGGATATCCATCTCTTTGGCAGAAATCTCTTCGATTACATCCAATACGGCCAGGCCTTTCACCGTCCTGGCTTCTTCATAAAGTGTCTGAAGGTCGGCGATCACGCTATCGATCTGACCTTGCAAAGCCCGGTAATTGTCGACGCTGGGATCGTTGTAAAAGCCCTCAAGATCCAAAGCCTCTACACGTCCAATAATGGCACTTTTGCGGGGGATAAAGTGGTTTTTGAGCCAAGTCTCGTTGGTGTCATAATTCTCGAAGTAGCTATCCACTTCCGAGTATCTATCCGTGCCGGACACGAGGTCTGTCCACAGATAGAGATAGGTGGGATAGTATTTTCCGATATCGAAGGACTCCATGACGTCTTCCAGGAAAGCTGCTGCACTCTCTTTATCCTCAGATTGCATATTGACGATCATCCTCTGGTAGAGCAGGAGGTTGACCATGCGCCTTGCATCCTCTCCCAGTTGAGGATGGTTGGCAAGTATAGGTAGATACTTCAAAGCCGAAAGAGCGTCATTTGAAACAGCGTAAAAATGCCCAACCAAATACAATACATCAAACTCATCGAGTTGATTCAAGCTTCTAAAATGCTGTTCGTATTTTTCAGCAGCCAATGCCGGATCTGTCTTGATCAGTTCAGGCAGCTCGTCTTTGAGAAAAGCTACAGCTGCCCGAACCTCAGGAGTCCGGTATATGCCCTTTAATGTGGGATCGGGATCGTAAGGTGACGCTGCAGCAGCCAAGCTCGACACCGAGAGCATTAAAGCGGCAATTAGTACAAATAAAAAAGTTTTTTTCATAACCCTGCTCACTTCTTATCGTCCATAAGTTAAATTGTTTAGATTCCGAATATAGAATGCTACACCAGGCGCAGTGTGTTCTGCGCCTGGAGTAGATTCTCTTTTCTCAAGGGAAGTCTGTGGGCACAAATTAGGTTTTGACATGAATCATGTCACGCAAAATTATCTATTCTTTGAGGTCTTTCAGCCACTCACGCAGTTCGAGCAAAGCCTTCTGGGCTTTTTCTCTTTCTTCGCGCAGTGCTCTCAATTCTCCTAACAGGTCCTTGACCTCAGGGGAAAGCTCCTTGTAGCCGGTACCACTCTCAACGCCTATATCTCCGCCGCCGGTACTCACGCTGACTTCGCCGATTGGCTCTTCGCCTTGCGTTACGACGATAGGCTCTTCTGCTGCCTGTGCACCTCGGGCGAGTTCCAAGATGTCAGGACGACGTTTGGCCGTGGCATACTTATCAAAGAGATAGGATATTCCCAGAGCAAAACGACGGTTTCCTGAATAGGCGCTGTCTTTGGCCCAGTCTTCAATAGCTTGGGCGCCGAACCTGATACCCCAGTTGTTGTAGGTATACTTGATACCTGCCTGGAAGTCATGTCCGCTGTATTCGCCCTGGATAAAGAAGTCTTTGAAGGGTGAAAACTCGATTGAGGCAAACATACCGTTGAAAAACCTTGAACGGGGTACTTGACCCGTGAAGCGGTTTGCTCCGCCACCAATGTTGAACATCCAGTTTGTGTTGCCGATGACCACTTGCTTTGACAGCACTGCATAAGGTGAGTAGTATTCGTAGTCTGTCTTATCCGGATGCGTAGCATAGTACCAGCCAGATTCCGGGCCATAGTCCTGAGCTCTGTGGTGCTGAACACTGGAGAGGATATTGTCCATACCAATAGAGAACTGTGGCATGCGCAAAGTCTCCTCAATAACCTTAATCTTCAGGTTGAAGAAAAACTGCTTGTCTCCAGCGAAAAGACCGAGCTCGGCCCTATCCCAGAGCCCTACACCAACCATGCCATAGGGAACGAATTGACCAAACTTGTCCATATCAACATATGATGGTTTAACTACGTCTCTATAGTAGCCAACCAACAAAAACTCTGCTGCCTTATGAGGCAAGACATATGCATCAGGTGTGCGTAGCATACCTAACGTCTGAAAAGGAGCTGCAAACAGCATCCCTGCCAGAAATGTCATTACAAGTGCACTAAATAATACTTTTCTCATACTTCCCTCCACCTTTCGGTGATTGTTAGTTTTTTTTGTTTAGTAGTTACTGGATTCAAATTATAATTGACGGGATTTACGTCAAGTATTTTCTTGATCCATGGATAAAAATTCACCATATCAAATCTCCCGCTTAGGCGAAGAACTCGCAGCCAAATACCTTGTTAGTAAGGGATACACGCTGCTGAGCAAGAATTTCCGCACCAAAAATGGGGAAATTGACATAATTGTTCATAACGATACACACCTCGTCTTCGTTGAAGTGAAGACGCGCCGATTCCACTCTATAGACGCCGCCTTGCAAACGATAACTCGTCGCAAGAGATATCACATTACTCAGGCAGCATTGGTATACATTAATCAGAGCCCAAATTTTGTCAAGCATGAATCTCGCTTCGACATCATCCTGGTTTTTGAGGACAAGCGCACTAACACCTTTAGTATCAAGCATTTCCCTGATGCTTTTCACCCTGTTTTTGAGTATAATAAAAAGCGTTAACAATGTCATAAAACATTAACTAATCCAACTTTGACAGATCGAAGTCATCACCCAAATACCGCCTGAAATCGGGCCGGCTGCTCTCCATTTCGTCGCCACGCACATAAATCAGCTGATAATTGCCGTTCATTTGCACGTCCACAAACACATAGACGGCTCTTACCTTGCCCCGGTATTTCCAGATCTGATAATCTTTGCTCACATAGCGCGTGAGCTCCTGGATCACATCCTTTTCCACGTCGTCTGCCGCTCCGTTGCGAATGTAAATGCGCCCCATATCGGTTTTCCAGCCATCTTTAAAGTATCTGAAGTGGGCATTGGCATAGTCCACCCGCTCTTCCACAATGGCCAGGATCGACTCCGTGCTCAGTCCGGCACTCGAACCCAGGTATTTCCAAATGCTGGAGAGATAGCGCTTTTTGGTGATTTCGTCATAGCGGCTCCAATCCAGGGGCGTAGCTCCGGCGGTGAAATATCTCAGCAGCTGCAGCTCGTCCTCGGGGTCTGCCATCAGGAAATAGAGCGGTTCTCCCTTTTCCGTGATGAAAAAGTCAAACTCCTTTTCCTGCAGGCTCTCGCCTATCTGCAGGCTCAGGGTTCCCTGATAGGATCCCGCCTCCAGCTCCCCGGTGGGGATTTGCAGGTGCAGAGCCTTCTGCGGCGCATCGAGGCTGATGTCAAAGTAGTCGTCTTTGATGATGAGGCTGTCCTTTTCTATATACAGGTTCATCAGCCCTGTGCCCTGCAGCCGTTCAGGGACGTAGGTTTCCAGGTAGAGGTGCACGTTTTCCAGGATGTTTTTATCGAAGATCAAGGACGGCTCACTCTTATAGAGGACGTCTCCTCTGCGGAACTTGCTCACGGAGATGCTGTCGGGCACCACTACCGAGCAGAGTTGAATATCGCTCAGCAGTTCCTCTTCATCCAGAGGCCGCCCATCAATGGGCCAGGTAAACACGTCCCCGGAATTGAGGTCTTCCGCTTTGAAATAGAGTCTGTCCACAGATTTATCCAAAAGGAAGCTCACCCTGTTGATATGTGATTTACCGGAGGTGGCATCGTGTTTGTTGGTGATGCCCACGTTGTCCAAAAGGTCTTTGATCACGATCAGAGAATCACCTCTGGGGATGCTGACGCTCACATCCACTGTGGCAAAATAGCCATTCTCCTGTGCCATAAAGACCAGATTGCGATAGGGAATCTGGTAGTCAATGTGCAGCAAAGTGTGGCCTGATGCGTCTTTGAACCGCAGTTCATGCACGGCCATATTCAGCTTGTTTTGAGCCACAAGCGTCACGCTCAGCAGCAGCAGAGCGCATAGTAAAAGGCTTTTAGTCAAATTCTTCATCTTTGTTCCATAGTGTGTATTGGCCATAACCGCTGTAGTCCACGAAGATAAACTCCTTTTTATCCCTTTGGTAGCTCCACACGATGGTGGGATAGCTGCGCTCGGGTATGGGGTCCGGGTGGCTTACATAGTCCGGTTCGCCATATTTTATATATATTCTACCACGATCGGAGGCCCAACCCTTCAACTTTTTATGAAGTTTGAATCTTTCATCGGCGATAATGACGCGATTGCAAAACTCCTCCCGCGCCTCATTGCGCACCGTTCCCGGGCTGGGGTCCATGCTTTGCCAGAAGAGTTCTATCCCCTGCGCTATCTCATCTCCCTTCAGGGCCATCAGGTCATGATATTGATTTTGGTTGGCGATAAAACGGATCTGCTGAACCTGATCCTGGTAGCTGTAGCGCAAATTGTAGGCAAACCAGGGGCTATAGGTAAAGGGATTGGTCTTATAACGGATATTCCCTTCGTGAATGGTGACGATGATCGGCGTGGAAAACGGCACCTGCTCCAGCAGGTCTATCTGGATTTCGTCTTGGGGAGCATGGTAGACCCAGATCTGATCCCCCACCTCCACGCTCAGGCTGTCCACTGCGATGGAAAACTTCTGCGAGATCACGCAGCTGCTGAGCCCTTCATCCAGAGCTGCCAAATCCCCGGGCAAAAAGCGCTGTTCCTCTCGTTCCGCCAACACCCATGCCTCTCCAATAGGCGTATAATCTCCCAGGCTGAAGTTGCGGCTTATCTTTACCTTCTTGCCCAGGTCGAGATTACGCAGCTGCAGGGTGAGCTTATAGCTATCCTTCGCCAAAGCGGCTGTGAACTTCACCGGAATAGCCGTATCCTGCAGCCAATCCCGCTTGGGAATGTGCAATTTGGACGAGAACGAGGCCTTTTGTTTCTTCTTTTCGCCTTTGATCTCCAGGGAAAGCTGGCAGTCTGCATAATCCATCCCTTTTTTAAAGGAAATACTGCTATAGGGAACCAGCACCCAGATATCGGTGCCGCTCTCATAGTGCTCAAACACCACTTCCTGAGCCCAAAACGCCCCACAAATCAGCAGTAGAACCAAGAGGCTAATAGCTGTTTTCATTGTTTACCCCCATTGCAACAGAAAACTTGATCTTTTGCTTGTCCAACCATCCCAGAAACTCATTATCCGGGAAAAACCTGCGCTCGGAATGCAGCGTAAACTCATCTTTTTCACCCACAAAGCGCATCTTGATGCCAAAGTTGCCTTTGGACCTATCCATACATTTCTTGAGCTCGTCCACAAAGCTTTGGCTCATCTTTTCCTTGGGCATATTCAGGTGCAGCTCGCCGCTCACGTTTTTGGGCAGCTCTTCTATGGGGAAGATTCGCTTGGGATTGATCCTCACCATCTTTACCATCTCGTCCATCCCGTTATTGTAGGTGGAGAGGGTTCCCACGATGCCCAGGATCAGGTCTCCGGAAACGAGATCGAAGTATTCCTGATAGTAGCGGTTGAAAAGCGGCACCTCAAAGCGGCCGGAAAGGTCTTCAAACTGCACGAAGGCAAACCGGTTACCCTTGTTATCCCGCTTTTTACTGATCTGCGTCACCACGCCACAGAGCACCAATTCTGTCTTGGGGCTGGTGGTCTCCTCATTGATATCCGTACAATTTGTGGTATAACACTTTACCGCATACTTATAGTGGTCCAAAGGATGGCCGCTCATATAAAATCCCAGCACCTCTTTTTCCTTTACCAATCTGTGGATAAAGCCCCATTCTTCGATCTCCGGCAGTGGCGGCTCATATTCCTTCTCATCATCTTCGGCGATGATATCAAAGAGGCTGATCTGGCCTTTGCGTCTTTCGCGCTGCTCACCGGAGCTGAAGGCCAGTGCGGTTTCTATGCTTTCCCATTTCTGGGCGCGGCTGCCTTCCAGCTCATCCATCGCACCGCAGGCAATCAGGCTTTCCAGCACCGCTTTATTCACCGCAACGCCGTCCAGCCGCTTGCAGAAATTGAAGAGGCTGGTGAAGGGACCGTTTTTCTCGCGCTCTTCGATGATGCAGCTCATCGCCGCTTCACCCAGGTTTTTGATGGCTCTCAAGCCGAAAAGCACCTCTTTGCCGTGCACGCTGAACTCGCTGATGCTGCGGTTGATATTGGGAGGGATGATATTGATGCCCATATCCCTGCACACGCCGATCTGCACGGGGATTTTGTCCGGGTTGTCTTCCAGAGAAAGCAGCGCTGCCATAAACTCCACGGGATAATGCGCCTTCAACCATGCGGTTTGATAGGCCACCAGGGCATAGCAGGTGGCATGACTCTTATTGAATGCATACTGCGCAAACTGCTTCCAATCTTCCCAAACCTTGTTCGCAATCCTCTCGCTCACGCCGCGGGACTGCGCTCCCTCCTTGAATTTGCTCTCAAATTTCTGCATCAGCCGCGCATCTTTCTTGCCCATCGCCTTGCGCAGGGTATCCGCCTCGCCTCTGGTTAAGCCGCCCATCTCCCTGGAAATGCGCATCACCTGCTCTTGATAAACCGTCACGCCATAGGTCTCTTCCAGAGTTTTTTGCATGATGGGATGGTCATATTCCACCTTTTCGCGGCCGTGTTTGCGGGCGATGAAAGTGCTGATAAACCGCATCGGCCCCGGACGGAACAGCGCCACCATGGCGATCAGGTCTTCAAAAGCCGTGGGCTTGAGCTCCATCAGATACTTGCGCATACCGTCGGATTCAAATTGAAACACGCCATCCGTCTCGCCCTTACTCATCAGTTGATACACCTTCTTATCGTCGAGCTCGAGCTTGTTGACATCGATATCCACGCCGTGGTATTTCTTCACCAGGTCTGTCGTTGCCTTGATCAAAGTGAGTGTCTTCAGCCCCAAAATATCCATTTTCAGCAGCTTCAGCTCGTCCAGCCACTTGCCCTCATATTGCACCAAAACGCAGGTCTCGCCATCTTTCGGGGTGTTGGTAGCCAGGGGAACATAATCCGTGAGATCGCCCGGCGCAATCACCACGCCCGCCGCATGAATACCCGTATGGCGCACCAAACCCTCCAACACCACGCCATGCTTGTAGATAGTCTGATAGATGGGCTTGCTGTCTACGAGATTGGCAAAGTCGATCTCGGTGGCATACACATCCTCCAAACCCTTGTTCATACCGGGGATGAGCTTGGTGATTTCATTGGCTTCACTGGCCGGTACGCCTAACACCCGCGCCACGTCTTTGATCACGGTTTTGGCGCCCAAAGTACCGAAGGTGATGATCTGCGTCACGCTGTTGCGCCCGTATTTCTGCACCACGTAGTCTATCACCTTGCCGCGTCCCTGCGCACAAAAGTCTATATCTATATCCGGCATACCGATACGATCCGGATTGAGGAATCTTTCAAAGAGCAGACCATATTTGATTGGGTCTACCAGAGTGATGCCCAGCAGGTAGGAAACGATGCTCCCTGCAGCCGAACCGCGCCCCGGCCCCACCGGAACACCCTGTTTGATGGCGTTGTTGATCAGATCCTGCACCACTAAGAAGTAGCCATCGAATCCCGTCCTGTGGATCACATCCAGCTCAAAATCAATCCGTTCCCTGATCTCAGGCGTCATATCAGGATACTTTTCCTTGGCCGCTTCCTCGCACAGCGCCCGCAAATAAGACCCCATATCCGGATACTCCGGCGGCGTCTCTATCTCGGGCAAAAGGAAATGGTCATACTTGAGCTCCAAATCTATCTTATCCGCAATGCGCAGCGTGTTTTCATATGCCTCGGGATGATCCGGGAAGAGCTTTTTCATCTCCTCCGCACTCTTGAAATACAGCTCCTGCGTGTTGTAACGCATCCGCTGCGGATCGTCAAATGTTTTTTGCGTCTGGATGCAGAGCAGGATGTCATGCGCCTCATGGTCTTCCTGATGCAGGTAGTGACAGTCGTTCGTAAGCACCAGCGGCACATTCATTTCCTTTGCCAGCTCTATCACCTGCGGCATCGCTTCTGCTTCTATTTCCAAGCCGTGATCCTGAATCTCCAAATAGTAGTCCTCGCCAAACAGATCCAGATACCACTGCACCGCTTCCCTGGCCTGTTGCTTTCTGCCATTTCTCAATAGATGCGGAATTTCGCCCTTGACGCAGGCGCTCAAGCAGATCAGACCCTCGTGATATTTCTCCAAAAGCGCTTTATTGATGCGTGGATTGTAATAAAAACCCTCGGTGTAGGAAATAGACGAGAGCTTCATCAAATTCTTGTAACCCTGCAGATTTTTGGCCAAAAGCACCAGATGAAAACGTACATCCTGCTTGCTTTGCTCCGAGCCCAGCTCGCCATTTATAATATAGGCTTCGATGCCGATGATGGGCTTGATCCCCGCTCTGTTGGCCGTCTTATAAAAGTCTATCACACCAAACAAATTGCCGTGATCCGTGATGGCTACCGCGGGCATACCGTATTCCTTGGCCAGGCTCACCATGCGGTCGACCCGGCAAGCTCCATCCAAAAGACTGTATTGTGTGTGGTTATGTAAATGGACAAAGGACATTGTGACACTCCATATTGATCATAGATGGCAGTATGATTTTGGAGGCTTTTTTGTCAAAGGATATATTCTATGTGGAATTCCCTCATTTTTCATAACAGCCTGTATTTTCACTTATTGAGTCATTTGATTCTCCCTTGATGATTCGTTTGGGTGAGAACCATAAAATAAAGAGTAGGAATCGGCTCAACCTTTTTAGTCTAAACGATCACCTATTTTACACCAACCCTTGAGACACTGCCGTGCAAAACCGGCAGTGCCTCGCAATCTACTTATGGACTACTTCATCAGCACCATCTTATGAGCTTGGGACTTGCCATTCATCTCGATCCGCACAAAAAAGACGCCCGAGCTCACAGCTATGCCTTTGTCATCCAAACCATCCCAAGTAACGGTATGATGCCCCTTTGCCATTGAACCGCTATGTAAATCTCTCACCTTTTGGCCTTTGATATTGAAGATAGACAACCTCACATCGCCTGACTCAGGAGCAATAAACGCGATAGTGGTGCTTGGGTTGAAGGGGTTGGGATAGTTTTGCAGACCAAAATCCGCAGCCAACGGGGCCTGAATCTGATCATCATTGGCCACATAATCCGGCACAAGCGGAATGCTCAAGAGCGTTTCCTCTCCCAAAACCGTCTCAATACCCGGAATAACCATATCCTGATAATCCCAACGGCTTGCCTTCACCGTATATGTCCCCGCACCGGTCGGATACTGGAAAAAGCCAAGCGTATCGCTGAACTCCGGAAGCGTGCCCAAGATCTCAATCTTCACACAATCAACGGGTAGGTTCGTCACCGCATCATAGACGTAACCCTGTATCCCACCAATATACACAGAGCCATACTCATAAGCGCCAATATCAACTATTTGTGGGCCATCTCCTGTGGCCGATACAGCACGCTTATGATATTGGAGATCGAAATCAGGCAGATCAGGAAGATTCACACCGCTGTCAATGCAGGGAGATTCGTAAGAGATCCGATAGTCATCATTCAAGGAGTCAAGGAAATGGGGATATGCTATAATATTCCCACCACCATCCACTAATGAGCTCCAGCTACCTGTCAGCGCCATATACGGATAAAGACAATTGTTGATCATCAGAGGATGATGTTCTACCGATATGCCTCCCAAAGTCCATCTCCTGCAATCTATGATGTTGTTTGTATAGACCTCATTAGCATCAAGTGAACTTTGCAGAGTATGATAATTCAAGATGTGGTTGTTGTATATTAAGGGTGCTGTATTCCGTGACACAACGCATATAGGATACTGATAGTCCCCGATGTATCTGAATAAATTATTAAAAATCCTCACCTGCCCACCATGGTCAGTAGAACCAAGATTTTCGATTAACACAGTTTCACCCGGATAGCAGCTTTCTACGACGTTATTATAGACGAGTAAGGTGGTAGCATTTGCTTGAGGGGCGTGCACACTTACAGTACCGGATAGGTAGTTGTCTGACACATGGGATATACCATATCCTCTTCCGGCAATTGTAATTGGGGTATTTAGAGGGGGAGCATCTGCACTTTTTAAGAGCCTATTTCTGCGCGCAAAGGCTGTATCCGCAGGAGTCGGTGTATAGCAACCTAATCCGCCCTTACCATTAATCTGCACATTCCCGTAACTGCTTCTTGAACCACGCCTTAAATCGACCCTCCTCTGCTCTACGTCTTCTAAACTTACAGAATTGTCAATAATGTTGTTCAGATATAAAACATCCATATAGTATCCAAATAACCCAATTGGCGAATGTCCGGAAAAGTAGCACCTGGCTACAATTACCTTATAATGCTGCTCAGGTTCTGGCTCGGGTGCGGCACTGATACCGAAAAAACCAGGCCCACCGGCAAATGGTGCGGGCATTGTATCATTCCTGGAGATGATAAATCTGCAATCATACAGCAGGATATCACTCTGTAAAAAACCGGTGCGCATGGCACATTGGTTATTCTCGAAAGTACAGCTACGGACATTAATGAAGCCGTTATCAAAATCAAGCGCACCTATAGACCAGTCACCTGGGACAAAGTCACAGAAAAAGGCATTGCGGAACTCACAGTGTTTAAAGGTGGATATAGGTGCTCCGGGGTTTAGGTGAATACCGCCCCATCTGTAGAGTGGGTCTGCCTGACTCTTATCAAAGGTGATAGGGCTGTCAGAGGTTCCAACGGCATTGATGGTGCCATTGACAATAATCATCTTCGCACGTGGCTCACGGTTGTTCGTCCACTTGAAGTTATAAATGTCGCTCAGTGGTGCTCCAATAGACTGAACCTGAACTCCGGGCAAGATGGTTAGCGTCACCCCCGCATCAACATAGAGAAATGATGTGATGATATAAGGATTATCAGCAGGAGACCAGATAGTATCACTGCTGATATGGCCCCCCACCTCAATTCCCAAAAAGGAGACGGTGTAGAGGCACAAAAGTATAATAACAAAGGTCCTTCTCATTATATGCCTCCTAAAAGTGGATTCCTTTATGTTCTTTAAGTTTAGTTATTATCATTTCAACAGCACCATATACGATCGCTAACTAAAAAACGGCCTGTCGGTGGGTCAGTGTCGCCACCACCAGCGAAAAGTGCTACACCAAATACAACGCAAAGTGCCATTGCATACAACTTCTTCTTCATCGCTCACCTCCCAAGGTGCGCTTAGGGGTTACTGACCGGCAAAAGCGGAACGATTCCTAATATCCGCCAA
>JGI24500J29687_10055098_pt1 | contig 16829 bp, 7 predicted proteins | sample BioPla2RNA1_FD_29687 | JGI IMG/M metagenome (IMG submission 29687) | reverse complement strand
TGTTTTTAGTATTGTATTCTAGAAATATATTATAATACTTAGCCATAACAAAAATTTTATCAAAGGCTTGAATACTTTTTATATTTTCGGTAAAAAGATTTCGCACTTTTTCTGCATCATATGAATCAAATAAACCTAGTTCTTCTGTTGCATCAATCAATAAATATTGTTTTTGATATTGTGCATAACTCTGTACTTTTCTCGATTTTTTTATTGCAGTCTCTAAAATAATTGTATGTGTTTTTTCTGGATTACCAAGGCCTTGAACAAAAAATGTTCCTTTGGGATTAGGACTTGGACGAATGTTTTTGCGTAAATTAATACTTTTACTTTCTAATTTAGGATCTTTTATAATCTCCTCATATGGTTTATTTCTTCCAAAATGTTTATGAATAACATTGCCCAATGCTGCTGTATGCCCAAAAATAGCTTCTGTAATTTCTAGTCCTATTTCTTCTTCATTTTTAGTGTTTTTTAAAATAAAATCTGGACTTTCGGATTTTTTAAAAAGGTAATTTGGGTGGTATTGTAAAAAATAATAAAGGCTTGAAAACTCGTCGCGGCTTTTCCAATTTTCGTTGCTTAATAGTTTTTGGTCTCTTATTTCTCTCCTTATTGCTCGTAAAAAATCTGGACTAATTATTTCACTTTTTTGAATAGTTATGTTCATTAGTGAAATTATATAATCTATGTTATCATTTGAAATAATCCTATTATAGTCTTCTGCAGAGTAAAAACCTTCTTCGCCTAATTTATACATAGATATTATTTCTTCTGCTAATTCTTGAGCTGTTTTAATTTTAGTGTTTTCTTTTTTCGAAAGCATAATTCTTCTGTCCTTCCCTCCTTTTCAAGCAATGCTAGTTCTTATTTACATATGGATCTAAAAAGTCTCGCGCTTTCTTCCTGTTCAACTGCTCATGATAAAACTGATTGTAGTAATTGCACAGGCAACTGTAGCAAGCGCATTCTCCATCTTCATTGTCCCCACAAGTACAATTTGCAACTATGTTATAACATTCTTTTAGAAAGTTCATAAATGTTGCATCATTGCATTCCATAATTCGCTTGGTGTGTCCAGCGCCTCCAGGCACGGTATCATAGAATACAAAGTACACAACCCAATTACTACCCTCATTTGGACCATAATGGACAGTTCCGTCAATGTCGTTTCGTTCAATATCAAAATACCGAGCCATACCTTCAAGCAACATATAAAGAATTGAATAATCTTTTTCACTTGAGGTGGTATTAAAAGTCAAGGCAATCGCATCGGTTTTAAACGTATACCCAAGTGATTTTGGATACAGCTTCTTGTTTCCACACGTATATCCAAGAGAATTTTTATGTTCATGTGTCCTAAGCGAAAACATTCTATTTCTTTGAGAAGAGGTTTCCGTATATCCGCAGGTATGACAGATGAAGTATTTTTGTTGATTGATTGTTGTAAAAGTGTCGCTGTCTTTTTGGATAATCGTAACTGTACCATTATACGTTAAGATATTTCTTATATTGCCGGTATAGATATCATTGCTTCCAACGTAATGTGTTTTAGCCCGTGCCGTTCGCATCGGCGCCCTCGTTGATGCTCGCTCAGGATTTTCATTTGACGCAATAAAGCCATACTCAGGAATAATAAAAACATCTTTCAAAACCAAACCTTTTCCACATTTACTACAGGTATATGATGAATTCTTATGTATTTCCTGTTCAAAATACGGAAAGATATTTAAGTTCTTGCATTGCTGATTATCACAGATTCCAAATGTATACTGTCGCCACGTCTGGTTTTTATTAGGAGCTGGTTTTACATAAGCACTTTTGTAGATCATGCCATTGGCAATTACTTCTGATCCGGGTGCATATTCAGAAACAGCGATAGACATATCCCTTTGAAGCTTCAAATCACTGGTATTACCATAATAATTAGAAACTGATCCAAGATTGGCATATAATTCAACAGTATCGACAGGAAATCCATACTTCGGAATTAAATTATTACGAGAAAAGAAACTAATTATATTCTGCTCAGCGATGGTTTTTCTTGCATTTTCAAGTTGTTGTATACCCTTTGATTCCTTGTTTTCATACTTCTCATTGATTAAATCGCTTATCACTTTAATATCCCCTAAATACTGGCGATAATATCTATCCAAGGATCCGTCTTCTTTTGAATATTCCGTAATAAAGTGTAAGAGTTTTTCTTTCTCATAAATCCCTGCGGTAAACTTTTGAATATATAAATAAACATCACTAATCGAATTATCGAGGAAGGTCTTATATTTTCCATATACTTCCTCTTCGAATAACTTTTCTATTTTCTTGATCTCTGGAACTTGTCGCCAAAAAGCACTCAAAATAGCCGAATATACATGTCTCGCCGCAATTTTATCATTAGTGAGTTTAAAGGAAGGTGGAGAAATTACGCCATGTACCATTTTTTCAGGGTTTTTATAAAACGTCAGATCATGGTTTGCTAATTTACAATAAGTCAGCGCGAAGGCGGTAGACTCGACGCGACGTCCTGCGCGCCCAGCCCGTTGGATATAGTTCGCAGGGGTGGGCGGCATATTTCTCATGAATACAGTTTCCAGATCGCCTACATCAACTCCCATCTCAAAAGTTGTAGAACAGCTCAAAACATGTGTTTTACCGGTTACAAAGTTTTTTTGATACTCTGCTGCCTTTTTATGACCCAATTGCGCGGTATGTTCTTGAACTACCATTTTGAAGAAGTTCTCTTTTTCAAGATTTTTCCTTTGGTATGTTTTCAAATCTACTTCATCTATTATTTCAAGCGCTCCAGAACAACGATTCTGCATACACTTATTCATGAAATTAGATAAAGATACCTTGCCACAAATGTTACATCGCATATGTTTAAAATTATGAAAGCCTGCTACTTGAACAGTAATACATTCAGGAAGTAGCTGAAAACCATCTCCGTTACTCTCAAGTATTTTATATTGTATTTGATCAACTACCTTGGAATCCCAGTACTCTTTCAAAAATTCTTGTATTTCCTCATCCGTATTGAATTTTCTTGTTTTCCTTAGCAGTCTGACCCTTCGATTGTTTTTTCCGATCCATGCATGCGTATTTCCGACTCTCCTTGGTCCAACTTCTCTTTCTTTTGTGAAAACGGCTGGTGATGGTTGAAAAAGGACTTCCTTATAATCTGCAGCCGTAAGTTTGACAGGCAGTGCCAAGGCGCCATCCTTCATAAAACTTTCCATTAATAACTCATCAATATTCTTAAGTTCATTTTCGTTAAAAGGTGAGAAACCATTATCGAAATTACTCACATATTTGAACTGCATAAATCCAAGATTAGCAAGACCGTTTCTTTCTCCTGTCTGGATTTCGTAGAGCAGAGTTTTCCATGCTTCCCTAACAGGATCCTCTATTGTGTTCGTTCCGGAGACATCTATTATTTTTTCCAGTTCAAAATTTCTGGACAATTCATGAGCCAGCTTGGTAAGAGGAATACCTTTTTCAAGATAGCTTGGTGCGCATTCTCGTGCAGTTTTTAGCAATAATCTTCTTTTCAACAGATTATTATAGGTAGATTGAAGATAAACAGCAAAGAAAGCTGCATCTTGCCGATTGTCAGAAAATACCAAAAGCCGTTTTGTTAACATACTCTGAGTGTTCAGGGCTTTTTGACCCATTAGCGGTTTTTCTGTATTGTTTGTCTCAACTTTTTTATAGGGTAAATTTTCAAATATTGAAGCGGCAAGAATTGAGGAAGCAGCGTTGGATCCAATATAAAAACCTCGTAAGATTGAACCACGGGGGTTGATACCTTTACATTTACCACATGTATGAACCATTGGCTCTCCTTCATCGAATTGAACTTGTAAAAGTATAATTGAATAATCACTGGAACACGCGCAGGCAATTCGCCCCTTAACTCCACTGTATTCTGTTATCGTACTACATTTTGTGCAAAGAGAATATAACCTGCTAATTTGATCATCATTGTCTGATAAATCATTAATCGTTTGTACATCATCGTCATCAAGAACCTGATAAATCGAGTTTCGGTATGCTTCTGGCTGACTGAATATAGTTCCCTTTCTATTTCCTTCAAGATACATTTGCCCGCAAAATTGGCAAACAGATAGTTTATAACAGAAAAAATCTCCGCTCGAGCTAGGATATATTTTACGGGGAGTAATGGAAAGCGTTTTTTCCGGGAAGAAGGTTACATATACACCTTCGAGAGAGCGGATGAAAGCATGATACCGAAGATCAACCAGCTTAAGGGAATCTACTTGTGCCATTCCAGCTATAGTGAAAAAAGAGGATAAAGCTACTGGATCAAGGTTAAAATGATTCGCTATGGTATAAAGATCGACACAATTTCTTTGCAGATAATTACGGATTTCGTTATACAGCGGATCTTGTATAATTAGTTCATACAAACACTCATATATTGACTTATCGACCGAAAAAGAAATACCAGTTATTCCTTGTAACTGCTTATGATTTGCTTTGTTAATATCATTTAGAGAATTAAAATAGTCAAGGAGTTTTGAATATATAGTAATATCGAAATTCTGTCTGTGCGTTTGCTGAGGTTTCCATTCCTTTCGTTGTGCTCTGATAATATCATCAGCTGTATAGTCAAGACCGGCACTGATGTTAGTTGCGAAATTGATTATCTCCGCATTTTTATCTTCATTTCCCAAAGTAGCACTCGTTAATATAAACCGGATTTTTTCCCGAGCTTGGAGGCGATAATAGAGACGGCGAATAAGATAGGAAATCTCTATCCCAGATGCCCCGCGATACGTATGCGCTTCATCTAGGACAATATACTTCCAGTACAATGCTTTCTCCCCGTCAAAAAAAACATTGTCATTAGGACGTAATAATAAATACTCGAGCATGGCATAGTTTGTCAGTAAGATATGCGGCGGATTTTCTTTCATGGCTTGCCGGCTGATAATTTCATTAGAAAGCGGTTTTTTTACCGAAGAGATCCTGATAGTTTCCAAGGGCTTCCCGGTCATTGTCTTTAGTTTCTCCCGTATATGCTCCGAAAGTTATTTCGGGAACAAACTCGAGGAGCTCGCGTAACCTTTTCATCTGGTCATTTGCAAGGGCATTCATTGGATACAAAAGTAAGGCGCGAACACCTGGTGACAAGGTTTTTTTGTCTATCTCATTCAATAATGTATTTAGGATAGGATAAAGAAAGCATTCTGTTTTTCCTGAACCAGTTCCTGTTGTAATGACCACATTACGATCGTTGCTCGACCGTTCAATTGAGTCAATCTGATGCTTATATAAATTTCTATGCAATTCACTTTCTTTGTGGATGATTCGAGTAAAACCGGGATTCAACTGTTTTTTCTGCACTAGGTCATATATGCTCCCTCCGGTTATAAAAGAGTCAGTACACTCAATTATTGGACCCTTCGTAAAACCTTTTTCAACCAAAAGATTAAACTGATCCCGAAATATTTTATCATTAATAAAGAAAGTTGACTTTACATAATCTTCATATGATTTAGAAACAGTATTGAAAACAGTAAGCGGATTAAAGATCATGTGTATACTCCTCAATAATTAAATACTTTCCCTGAAACTTCATGTATCTTGATCGGATTTATATCATCCATTTTAAGAGGATTTACTCTTCCGAATCGGTCGAGAACAGGATACTGATTATTTGTATCTTGTATAGAACAGGTTATAGCAGTTCCATCTATTTGAATATTTGTTAAAAAATACGGATTAAAATTGGTGTGATAAATTTCATTACCATTATGTATGAAAAATCCGTCCGCAAGATAACCGTCATCACCAGTAAGTTCGTCATCGATTCGAAGTAAAAAGTTCTTTACGTCACCTGCATCAGAGGAATTGATGTCAATTATCGTGCCTATAGAAATAGAATTTTTTTTTATTTCATAAATGGGCTCATCATATAACTTATCGAATTCTTGCGAGTATTCAATGTTCTCTTTTCCATTTTTATAACCCATTAGTTCTTGTTTCGAATAAATTTCTAATTTACAACGACCATTGGAAGTAAATTGATCCGTAATATAAATTGGGGAAGTCACATTGTTATTACCCTGTAATAAAAATCGATATTGTGCTCCTGTTGCTAAATAAGTCAATACGCCGAAATATGTCATTTTATCTGACCCAATAGTTTTGCATATAAGAAATAGTCCTTCTTTCTCAACCAGAGTAGATTGGTAAACACCTTGTTCATTGCAAAAGAAACGTGGGGCATCAAGAAACGTGAAGCGAAAGTAAATGGTTGTAATAACCTTTTCCCGGTTTTTAAATATAAGAACGATACTAGCAAAATCATAGTCCATATATTTTGACTGTGCTAATGAATCAAGAGGAATCGTTCGTTTATTCGCAATATGAACTAAATTGAGCCTTTTTTCAGATTTATCACTAAATCTTGCGAAAACTCTAATATCATCTAAATCAGAATTAATAAATATTTCCTTGTCGAAAACTTTATCGCCCCATAATAGTTCGGGGATATCCTTGCCATCGAGTGTTGCTTCAATTAATGGCGGTTGTAGAACTAGTCGGTACTCCTCATCATCAAACTTAACTCTAAATCGTGTGTTGCTATCCTTCATAGGGAAATTATATGAGCCTGAGAAAAAAGAATTACATGAATCGAAATCGAGATTTTGTACGCGCACGTCTTTTTTTAAGAAGTATATGGTATCAGTAAAACTAAATGAAAGACTCCGAAGAATAATGATTTTTCTGGAATATTGTTTATTAATTCCAATTTCAATATAATTAACAGAAACACCACTATCACAACAATTGCTTTCTGGAATCAAGACATCAAATAAAATATCATCTGTTCCATCATAAAGCAGCGTCTTTGGAGTAATCGAATATCGGACTTCTTTATTATTAAAAAACATAGGATATTCCACTTTAAGCAAGTTTTCATTTTTTGCGCGGATGGTAAAGGTCGGGAAAGAACGATACACGGGATGCATTTCACCTATAGGATCAATTATCTTTATAGATTCATATATAACACCACTCTGTCTTTCAATGAGATCCGGAATTTTCTGTGCCATCGGAGAAATAAACTTATTGTCAACAAACAACAATGTTTTACTATTGCACTGAATGCAATATATCGAGTAATTCGTATCCGGCACTTTTACAGGGCTTGCGTCATCACATTCAAACGCACATTTGTCAGGAACCAAAATATATAATTCTTGCTCCTGTAATAAAGGAAGATCAATTTGGTTTCCATCAGATCTGAAGTATAGGACTTTTTCAGTACACTTATAATGCTTATTGGAGAATCCGTTTAAGCAAACATCCCAGGCGAGTGAACCATTATAATGCCTAAGCTCAATATCTTCTTCTCGGGTGTATCTCGGGATATCGTTATAATACCGATACTCCAGAGACCTCTCTTCAATTTTCTTATTATCTGAAGTAACTTTTAAACTATAATTACTATATGGATTCTTGGTAAAAGCAGGTTGTTGAGGGATATGAAGCGTCAGTAGCAAATTATTCATATTCAAATAAAGTCCGGGTCTTCTAAAGTTATATCTTCTTCCGCCTGACTCTTTTATGGATTCACTTATTATCTCTTCATATCGAGTTGATTTCATCAAAACCAGGAAATTCTTTACTGCATCTTGTATATATGATTCTATGGAATCTGATAGTTTTAGAACTTTATCATTGCCTTGCACATTGCTAACAACAGCCTGGTGCAGCACATAAAAGATATCTTTTAATTCATTAAATACACTTCCATTCTGCAGAAACGACGCCATCCTAAAACTTTTTCTAAAATGAAAAGGCGTAACATCTTGTTCGTCATCATCTTCACTGTTTTCAGATGGTTTTTCAGCATATTGTGCTAGGATATCTTTCAGGTATGTTTCTCTGTCATGTTGATCCAAATTAAATGGATATAGTAGTGAAAAATGGAAGAAGGTTTCAAGAATTTTTTCAATTGTCCAATTACCAAGAAACGCATGTGTCCTTAACGAACTCACATATTCATTTCTATTCGGACTATAAAGGAAAAGGGAATATTTATCCGAAAATGATTTTATATAGTCATATATTTTTGGATTAAGCAAATCAGAAGATGGACGTGCACGGGACCAATGTTGCCAACCTACCCAAAACTGACTGTCATTTTTATGAACATACTTTGTATACGTAAATAGTAAAAGGAAGATTAGTCCATCTGTTTTCCAGAATTTTTCAATACCATCCTGTGTTGGATAAGCACTATAAGGTCCGAATAAACGGGCAACCGACTGCAAGACATTGACTTCTTCTGGTGTAATTCTGAGTTGAAAGATCAATCGGTTTTCAACTTGATTTTTTCTGATATACTCAAATTGTTCCCACAATCTTTTTCCAAGATCTTCCATTTATCCCTCCCTTAATTATTTCGTTGTTTATTTACCACCTATTCATATCTTTATTATTAGCTTATAGGGTGATGGACTCCACGTCAAGAAGTTTAGCTTATTAATGCCTTTTTTTGGTTATTTTCTTCCCTCCAAACACCTTTACTCTATGCCAAGCTAAAAAGTTCTGCCCATCCATTATCGTTGCCTGTCTTTGCCAAAAGACTTTATACTTAAAACGAAATACTCCGCCAAAAATAATCAAAAAAACTCTTACTAGTTTTATTAACTAATTTAATTTTTGTAGATTCCCCAAGGATTTTGTTCAAACTCTCTTTAATGCTAGAAATATCATCTCTTGAAATATTATAGGCTGAACCATAACAAGAAATGGGTTTTTGTAAATTATTATCTAAATCTTTTTTATAATCACCAAATAAAAGATTCAGGTTAATTTTATGATATGCAAAACCTAAGAAAATGATTTTAGTTGCATCGCTAAAATAATCAAATATTTTTTTCTTATTTTCTGATTCTTCATTTTGACTTTCAGTAAAGGTTTTAATTTTCTCGGTTAATTCAAGTATTAAATAGGGACCAGCTTCTTCTCCAAAAGGAACTCTCGTATCATGCTTTTGAAAAACTAAAGAACCGACAGTCCCATAAGGATGAATTATATTCATCTTATTAACAAGGCTACCTGCTTCATTTTCTGAAATAGCATAATATGTTTGTAATGCTTTAAAAAAATAATGCTCAAAACAACGGTCATAATTAAAAATAATAAAGCCTATATCTTTCAATCGGTTTTCAAACTCTTCTTTATTGCAGTTTTCAATAAGCAATTGAAAGAAAGGGTGGTACCAAGATTTTTCAGGTAACTCAAAATTTGAACTGTAAGATGTGTTTTCATATAAAGAACTTTTTTTTTCTGCCTTAAGAATAGAAAAAACTATACCTATTTTAGCACAAAACTCAATGTATTTATCTCCTCTATGCGCATCTATAAAATTATCAATCGATATTGCTTGAGAAAGCGCATTGTATATTTTTTTTGCCGCTTTACGATATCTTTTGATTTCTCCATATTCCTTTTCTGCTTTTCTTTTAATACAATCAAATAAAACAGAATCAGGTTCTTCACTGTATGTTGAACTAAAAGAAAGCAATTCTATAATTTCTTTTTTTAACTCAATTCCTGTTGGCATCCCTATTTCTTTGTTTGCTCCGGCGCCGATTATAAATACATTTTTCAAATTTCCTCCTTAAAATGAACTAAACTTACTTAGCTTTCTTAATCTCATGAGCGAACTCCTTTTTTTTGATTTGCCTTAACCAATATTAGGATATCCCACTTTTTTTGTCGTCTAAAAATGGAAGTCCCCGGCTGATGGTAACAAATTAAGCACATTCATCATTTAATTCTACTTCGTCATTTGATAAACTTTTATAGTAATTACATAGGGCAATATGAAGATTCCTCATATCTCCAAAGCATTCTTTGTCTGATAATTTATTTATATTTGTCTTTCTACAAACATTCAATTCCTTTTTTGATAGATAGTAGCGCTTTATAAATTCTTCTTGAATTTGTTCATTATCATCATAATACCCCAATCTCTCTTCTGAATCAGAAAAATCGGGATTTGCTAATATGTTTAGATATACTTCCTCAATAATTGGTTTGAATAGCCTTTGAACTCGTTCTAAGGTATTTAAATATTTAGATATCCTTTCATCTATTGTAGCCTGTGATGTTATGGTAATATTTCCATTTGCATGTGCATATTTGTTGCGCTCTTCAACAAGTTTTCTTAATTCTCCCTGCAAATCAGAATCCATTCCTGCAATTTTAAGTAATAAAAATACATCGCTTTCATTTAACATTGCAAAGCTGCCAAAATATAATTCTTCATTCCTTGTGTTGCTACTTCCATAAAAATCTTTTACCCGATTATCTTTACTTAAATAGTAAATAGCTTTTTCTAGTTCTTCCGGGGTATTAATATTTAATTTTAACAAAAGATAGTAAATGCAAACCATAAATATCATATGGAGCTGTATATATGCAAATTGATACAATCCATTAGAATAACTTAGAGTAAGTGCTTTAAACAAGGTATCAATATATTCGCTTTCATTTTCATCCTTATAAAGCACAGGCAAGTAATCATAAAATAAATATATATCTTCATTTACCTCATGCAAGTAATCTGTAAAGGTTTCTCCAATATTATAAGTCCCTTCCATATCAATCACCCCATACTTCGGAAATCTTGTCCTTTATTTCATTTTCTATTTCTATTATCTTATTTTGAAGTTCTTTAATCTTGTCCTCTTTACTTTCAATTTCCTTTACAATTTCCTCTTGGATATGTAAAGGGGGGAGAGGGATTTTAAAAGTGCTTAATGAAGAATAGGAAAGATTTGAAATATTAGTTGTTGTATTTGCATTATTTTTAAAATATTGTAAAGCTTGCCCTGTTTTTAAACAGTGTAACAGATATAATGTGTTTACTTTTTCTGTATTGCCTCTAATAAGAGTCATAAATGCTCCAAATGATATTTTATATGACAGATTAGAGACATATGTGGTTCTTCCCAATAAGTTTAAGCTGTTCGCTGTAGAAATTAGAATATCGCCATTCTTTAAAAGCTTACTTGTATCTTTAATAAAATCCTTTGGAATATTATATAAGTCTTCTTCTACTATACCAAATTCCTGTGCTGCTTTTGTTGTAGCTACTTTGATACTATTCTCTGTCGCTTCTTGTAATTGGTCTTTCTTACCAAATGTTATACCCCTGATTATTTCACACACTTCACCGAGCTTAACCATTGGATAACTACTATTTACAACAACTGCTCCCTTATATCTCTCGCCTACCAATATATAATCCTGCTGTGCAATATCCTTTTTACTGGCTATTGTTACAAGAGCACTATCTGATATATCTATACCATTCTGATAATCCTTAATAATTTTAATTATCTCTGGTATATCACTACCTTTTATTTCTCTTCTTTGCGCTCCCAAGTCATACCCGTCATTATCAATCTTCACAAATAATATTTCATCCTTTTGTTTTGCAAGGGTCTTGTCCATTAGCAATATGCTTGTTTTTACCCCACTATAAGGATTGAATACCCCTGCTGGCAAGGATATTACAGCATATAGCAAATCGTCTTCAACCAGATACTTTCTTAATGCTTTATAAGCATTAGCAGATTGAAATACAATGCCCTCAGGTACAATTACACCTGCTTTACCTGTTGGATTTAAATGTTCTGCTATATAATCTACAAACAATACTTCTGCTCTCTTAGCTTGTATTCTATACCTGTTATGAGGGATAATACCGCCCTTTGGTGTCATAAACGGAGGATTTGCCAAGATTATATCATAACTATCATCCCATTTTTCAAGGCTTGATAAGGTATCATATTCACTGATTTGAGGCTTTGCAAATTTATGCAGATACATATTTACCCTTGATAATCTAACCATATCAGGGGAAATATCATAGCCTGCAAAACTTTCTGTCATTCTCTTTCTTTCGTCTGCTGATAAAGTGCTATGACCTTCCTTATCCTTGTTTTTCTCCAATATATGTTTGTAAGAACTGATTAAAAACCCTGCTGTTCCACATGCTGGGTCCAATATACTATCTGTCTTTTTTGGATCTATGATTTCCACCATCATATCGATAATATGTCTTGGTGTCCTAAATTGACCTGCATCTCCTTGGCTACCCATAATTGAAAGAAGATACTCAAAGGCATTACCTAACTCTTCACTATGGTCATACTTAAAATCGCTTATTTCTTTTAAAAACATATTAAGTGTTTCTGGGTCTCGATAAGGCACATAGGCACCTCTGAATATATCCCTAAACAACTGAGGTAAATAAGGGTTCATACTCATTTTATCTATGCCTTCTGAATATAGATTCGCCCTTTGTTGTCCGCTATTTTCCGGCTGCATAATACTTACCCATGCATATTTTTCATATTCTCCTTTAAAAAACTCTCTGCTTCCGCCAAATTCCATTCCCTCTAAATCCATATCATCCATAAACTTATAGATTAAGGCTATGGTTATTTGCTCTACTTGTGCCTTTGGATCTGGCACCTTTCCCACTAATATATCGCGTAAAGTATTTATCTTCCTCTTAACATCAAAATTTAACATTGATTCCCCCTAAGCCACAAATTTTGTTATATTTACATTGTCATTTATGTAGTCTACTACCTGTCTCATATTTACTACTCCAAGTTCTTTTAAATCTGCCATCGTATAGGTACTTACTTCTGTACCAAGAAGTTGATATTTCCCATCTTCTATAATGCGCCTTACATCCTTATCCATAATGTAAGTTTCAAAAAATCTTTTAATTTCTGCATACTTATCGGACTGAATAGGTCTTGTTAATAAATACGATTCAAATTCATCTTCTATTAGCTCTCTTTTAGATTTAAAAGCCGGGATAGCACCAAATATTTTATCTAAGATTTCTTTTACTGTTACCCGTCTATCTATGCCTATGGAACGCTTAATCTTATCCCAAGTATAATATTCTGATGGCTTATTCATTATTTCTCTCTTCAATATAGTGCTGAACTGCAGCATAATTACCCTGTTCGTACTGTTCTCTTGCTGTTTCGTCTTCCTTAACCTTTTCTTCGAATTTATCAAAAAACATTCTATCAATCTTCATACCCTCTAATCCTATGGGTGTTTGTTTAACAAACTTTAACGGATCAGGAGCAAGGTTTTCATAAAGGCCATTTCTTACTGGTGGCGTTTCTGCATCCTCGCTCTTGCTTTGAGGTTTAGGCAGTGTTATTACCTCATCATAATTAAACTTTTCTTCAAAGTACTCACAATTACCTAAGAAATCAAATAACTTAAAAGTCTCTTTACCTACTACATGTTCTCTTGTCTCAGTTCCTACTTTTTCTTTATAAGTAAACTCATATTTTCTTGTCCCCCTACCCTTAATCTGAATAAAATCAGTAGGGGAAAATATAGGCCTCATGAGAACAATATTTAGCAAATCCTCACAGTCATAGCCTGTCGTCATCATACCCACAGTAACACATACTCTTGTTTTAGAGGATTTATAATTTTCTAAAAATTTAGTAGTTCCACTTAGGTTATTATTCTGAAAGTTAATTGTATAGGTTTGGGCATTCATAACATCTGAAGTTATCTGCATAGCAAAATCGGAATAGTACTTATCTGGAAATAATTTATCAGCAAATTCATTTAGAATTTGGGTTATTTTTGCAGCATGTTTACGACTTACGCAGAATATTATGCTCTTTCCTATTTCATCCGTAATTGGATCTCTTTTAGCATTTTCCATAAAAGTTTTGACAAACATTCTATTGGTTTCTTCAGAAAAAAATCTCCTTTCAAAATCTCTTGCAAAGTAGATTTCTTCCTCTTCCTCATTATCTTCAGTGCTATTTATTACTGCATACCCCTCATCTGCTAGTAATTGAGTTGTTATATCTGTTCTTGCATCTACTACTGTTGGGTTTATCAAAAATCCATCTCTTACCCCATCTAGCAATGAGTATCTATATGTAGGATCGCCACTCTCACATCCAAAGGTTTTATAAGAATCAAGGAGTTGTCTTTTTTCCCATGCTCTTGGATCCGTTGATTTTAATTTATCTATATCTACATTTTTAATATAATCTTTTGGAGTGGCTGTCAGCCCTAATTTATAGCCTAAGAAATACTCAAATACTGCCCTATAATTGCCATTAATTGACCGGTGACTTTCATCTGCTATCAGTAAAGAAAAGTCTGTTGGTTTGAAATAGTCTCTATATTTATTATTAAACATTAAAGATTGAACTGTGGAAACAACGATTTCTGCCTTTCGCCAATCATCTTTGTTTTCTTTAAATATTACCGTGTGATAATCAGGTTTTAAATAATTATCAAAATTTTTCTTAGCCTGATTTTCTAGTTCTACCCTATCTACCAAAAATAATATTCTATGAGCATTGCCGCTTCTTAAGAATAGTCTTATAACAGCTGCAGAAGTTAAAGTCTTCCCTGTACCTGTAGCCATTTCAAATAAAAATCTTTGATTACCCTCTTTAACCGATTTTTGAAGCGCCTTTACTGCATTTACCTGATAATATCTCAATAGTCTCAATCCGTTATCAAATAAAAATTTTGCCCTTGTTTCAGGATTTTGATACTCAGGAGCTTCTGCATACCTAGCATTCTTTACTACGGCTATATAATCATCTTTAATTTCCTCATTGTATAATTTTGCTGGATCTGCATTAAAGGCTTTATTCTCCCTAATGCTTTCGCAATCTGGAAAATTAGTAATTACTTGTGGATTACCCTTATATATATTCCAAAAGTAGTGTAGGTTTCCATTAGACAAAATTACATATTTTATAAAAAGAGATTTTGCATATTCTCTTGCTTGTTCTTTACCAACAAGAGGATCTTTTTCTTCAGACTTTGCTTCAAGTACAATAAAAGGATGGCCATTGTCATCAAGAAGTAAAAAATCAACAAAGCCATTTTTTGCTTTATCAAAATTTTCACCCATATCGTCAACTTGTTTTTTAGTCATTTTTACATTTGGTTCTACCTGAATATTGGCATGTTTCCCGTCTTCTTCAAAGAAACGCCACCCTGCTTCTTCTAAAAGTTTATTTATTTTAATTCTAGCTTTTGCTTCTTTAGCTCTCATCATTCTACTCCAATATTTTCAACAAACCTAAATTACACAAGTAGTGCCGTATGCTTTGTTTTTTTCTAATTTGAGATAACTGATATATAATAACAGTGGTTTGTATATAATACAACATTCCCCCCCCTATATCATTCGCTCTAACATACTAGACTTAACCTTCAACCATTTCGTCTCTGCAGATTCTATAGTTGTTTTAAATTCCTTCATTGCTGTCTCATAAGTGTCTATTATTTCTTTTTGCTCATCTAGAGTTAAAACAGGAACTTCAAGTTGCCCTAAATCTTTATGGTTTAGATTAACGACAACCGTTCCTCTTTGATAAGTTTTTATCAATTTAATACCAAGCGTACTCTCTAAAAATATTTTTAAGTACTTGCCAAATAAATTCTTTTCAGGGCGAATTACAATAAGATTTGCAGATGGAATACAAGGAAAGTCTTGCTCAGCAAAAACTGCCACCTTCAAAACTGTTCCTCTAGAAGACATCAACACATCTCCATCTTTGAGCAAATAGCTACTCACCTTCCTCTCTGATTCTTCTATATAATCTAAACCGCTATAATCAATTCCCAAATCATTTATGTTGGATATATTTATCACTCCTAGATTGCCTGTTTCATTTTTTGTTACTGCTTTTCCTCTAAAAATTTCGCTACAGTCTTTTAAAGCAATTTTTTTAATTTGACTTAATTCATATTTTTTTAAGTCGTCATCATTTTCCGAATTGATAACATCAATATTCCATGTACTTTTTTCTTTCAACTCTGATTTTGAAATCTCACTTTCTTGAATAACTTTTATAGCTGAACAAGGGGTATTTCTAGAAGCATCCACGCATTCATATTTTCTAAGTGTGATTGTTTCAGTGTTTTTAGTAGTCAATATAAAAAAATATGTTTTCATTGCGCTTACGGGACGAAACGTTTTATCTGGTAATTCTGAAATTTCCTTAATGTTATATTTATCTAAAATAAACTTTCTAAGTTTTTCATTGTCCCCACCGCTAAACGAAAAATTTGCAGGCAATACAATAAATAAATTTCCATTTGTATTTAACCGTAAAAGTAAATTCTCCATTGCCATTAAATCATGCTGATTTGAAATAAAATTTTCATCTTTTATATTTTCTTTAACTCCAAAATTGGGTATTGAAAATATATAATCAAATCTTTCCTCTATAAAACCATAATTATAAATACTTGCATTTACAAAAGTAAGATTTGAAAAATCCTTAAAAATATAATTTGTAGCATCATAAATTTGTGGATTATTAAACGAAAGAGTAAAATGTGTATTTTGATTGCGACGTATTAAATCTAAAAGACTCGCACCGTACTTTTCACATTCTGTGAGCAATACATTTTTTACCTCGCTTTGCTCTATTCTTTCCTGAAAATTTCTAAACACACCCTCTGGAATTCGTTGATCATATGAATGAAGGAATAATTCTCTAAGTTCAAAATAATTAGTCCGCTGTAACAACTCAACGTATTCTTTCGAATCTTTTCCTTCCATCTTAAAAACATCTTTTAAAAACGCATACGTATTCTTAAAAGATTGTTTACGCGTATAATCAATTCCCAAAGCATACGTAAGGCTATCAAGGTTCGTTAAATCTCTAATAGAGTATTGTACATTTAAATCCTTTAATCTAGAAAGAGTTTCTTTTTTATCGCTCATGAACGCACCTCCAGGTTTC
>JGI24500J29687_10021180_pt1 | contig 17022 bp, 6 predicted proteins | sample BioPla2RNA1_FD_29687 | JGI IMG/M metagenome (IMG submission 29687) | reverse complement strand
GTAATAACCACTGCACCCCATCCAGAAAAAATTACAAATAACCCGATATTTACACAAATTAATCCGATTATCCAGTATGGTAATTTATACCCAATTACCATCTTATTCATAAGATTTGAATTTGCAGTACTATATAGAATGTTTTTAGAAGCTCTTCTTAGTTGTGTAACATGAGTTGCAGAATCTTTAAAAACATTTGAATTTAGCCCACTTAATCCTTGGTTAAGCTGCAAGTCCCCGCCGGCTCTAATCATATGGCTTGGATTAACATAGCTTGGTGTTGCATAATCTGTAACCACTACTCCACAAAATCCCCATTCATCTCTCAATATTTCTGTCATTAATCGATAATCGCCACCAGTCCAAGATACTCCAATACGATTATATGATGACATGATTCCTAAACTCTTACCTTCTTTTACTAAAATTTCAAATGCTTTAAGATAAATCTCTCTCATTGATTGTTCGTTTGCCCATGTCATTAAGCCTAATTGCGAACGACTAGTTTCTTGATCATTTAATGCAAAATGTTTTGCAAAAGTAATAACACCTTTTTCTCTTGCACCTTTAACAATTCTTGCCCCGATTTTACCAGAGACAATAGGATCTTCTGAATAATATTCCCAGTTTCTCCCTGAAAATTGAGAGCGATGAATATTAATTGCTGGAGCATACCACCCAGAATATGGCATTTTGTCTCCTCTTTCGTTACCAACTAATGCTTCATTACCTATCATAGTTCCAAATTCTTCTGCCAGCTCTTTATTGTAAGTAGCTCCCAAAATAACAGGAGATGCATAAAAGCAGGTATCATATACTGGTGCTTGTTCTAATGCCATGAAATTAGTAAACCCTGCTGGGCCATCTGAATGTTGCGCGATTGGCAATCCAATACTTGATAATGATACCGTACCAAATGCACCTAATCCCACTAAATTTATCATTTGAGAAACAGTTAATTGATCTAAAAACTCATCCCATTTTGGATCATCATAGGGAATTCCTATCATATCATTTAACGCTATTGTTTCTTCTGCATTTGGATCAACTTCAGATATGGCCTGATTAGGCATGGTTTCTGAATACCACGGATCTTCAGGATTATCACTAATAACACCTGCTTCAAAAGCTGCTTGCCAATTAGTATTCATAGATATCCATCGTTGTGTTGCTACCTTTCTTTCATCAAAAGTTGGTGTTTTAGGAAAAGTGTCTACCCAATTTGTTCTGGATAAATATTTTATTTTTGGATTTTCTTTTGTTCCATCAATTCCATAACTAACATCATCAAAACGATTTACGATATCAGCGCTATTTTGTATATTTGGATCTTTTAGATATTGAAATCCAGTAAATTCATTTGCGCCTTGCTTAGTGCTTTGAGGTATTACAAATTTACTGGTTAATATATTTTGATTTCTAGGGTTTCTCCATGCGTTAGCGTGACTCATTACATACATTGTATATTCACCTTTTTCTAATTCCCATCCGGCAAACCCATTAGAATTATCATCATTATAATCATATGACGCAATGTCAAATAAATTAAATGATAGTGATACGACCGCTGTTTTTTTAGGGTCAATTTCAGGAGTTTTAATAAAATCTGTTAAAACCACAAAAGCTTTTTCAATTCCATTATAATATGGAGCTTCAATATATAATTGAACAACATCTTTTCCCGATCTAGTTTCACTTTCGTTTTTAACTTTAACATTTATAGTGATTTGTTTGTCATAATCAGCTTCCGTCAATATATAGTTATCAGCGATTTCTTTATTTCCTAATTTTATATTATCAATTGTCCATGAAAAATTAGAATATGATAATCCATATCCAAATGGAAAGACAACGTTTTTTTCATACCAATCTAATCCATCAGTTGGATGCGGATCAGCTGCTCGAGTTTCCCAATATCTATACCCAACATATATTCCCTCTTCATATTCAACATAATATGCCTTTGTTGATGGAAAACTCCCATCTGCCAATCGATATGCATTCCCATCTTGTTCATTGTTATTACCAAAGTTTTGAATAGTTGGATCATTCCAAAAATTGCGGACATATGTGTTTGTTGTTTTTCCTGAAGGGTTAATCTCACCGCTTAAGATTTTGCCTAATGCCATTATTCCATGGCTTCCTGGACTTCCTATCCAAAGTGCTCCACAAATTCTATCAATTGCTCGATTTACTTCATCATCTCTTCCGGTAATTCCAAACGTGGTTTTCCAGTATTCGGGATCATCTAAAAAACCTAATTCTAATGTATTATTAGTGTTTAATATTAAAATAACTTTTTCAAATTTTTCTGTTACATGTAATAATAAATCAACTTCATTCGCATCTAATTGCAAATAGTGATCTGTATTTTTCCTTGCGCCTTCAATTGTTCCTTTATAAACGCCAGGAATATCTGTATATCCTGATTGAGTAACTTTACCAGCACTATTTAAAGTTGCATTCGCCATTGATCTTGGTAAATCAAAGCCTTCTCCTCCTATACGTGTAAATACAACCAAAGCGGCATCAGTGTAGCCACTATAATTTTCTTGAGCTGATTCGCTATTTATAAGTTCAGAAACAGGAGTTTCTCCGGTTGGAAATCCCCCAATAATTTGGTCAAAATCTGGAGATCGTCCTCTTCCCCCAGATGATGTCTCATAAAATCTTTTAAGTTTTTCATTATAGGTAAATCCCGCTTCAGTTAAACTATCAAAAATAGTCTTGTTATCTCCAGATTGGCTAGCACCACTACCTGATCCGCCATATAAAAGATTGGTTGAGTTTTTCCCGAAAACACTTAACTTTGCGTTTTTCGAAAGAGGCAAGGAGTTCCCGTTTTTGTTATGAAGTAAAGTAAAGCCCTCACTAGCTATTTCAATATTTAATTGATTTGCTGCATCTAAAACTTCCTCTTTACTATTATAATCTCCTACAAATAACTCTTGCTCTTCTCCAGTAATTGCACGAGGGTAGCCAAGAGCAATATCTAAAGTAGACTTAATAAATGATTGTTGTGTTGCAATAATAGTAACTGTTAGGAAAAAAACCATTACAATACTGGATACTAGGAACCAAATTCTAGTGGAAGTGTTTCCCCATATTATTTTTTTAAATCCTCTTTTCATATTATTATCTCCTAAACTTTTTTAAACGTTAATTTTAAAATTAATCTAAAAATTAAGATTGGGTGTTAGGGTCTACCCACTCATCAAATGGAAAGTTAGTTTCCAAATTTGTTACTTTAGGATATCCCTCTGCCCATGATAAATTTGCTGATGTTTCAAATAAGATAAATTCAATTGCTGGCCCTCCAACTTCAGTATATCTTTCATCAAAGTTTATTAACCATTCGTTCATTCCTGTAGTAAAGGTTATTTCATTCACTCCTGCTATAAGATCAACCGTTGCTATTGTCCATACATTAAAATGAATTGGATGGTCTAAACTAGTCCGTGATAAAGTTATATCACCATAGGTTAATTCTACATTATTAAATTTAATTATATGACCACCACCACTTGAATCTGAATTCATGTTAAATGTACCCGGAATTTCTATACCTAGGCTCATTTTTAATACAGCAGTGGTAGCAACATCCGAGTTAATCATCCAAGTTATTGTTTGATCTGGAGAATTATGAGTCCCTTGTAAAAAGTATGGAGTACTATGTCCCTCAGTAACAAAAGATCCTTCAGGGCCTGTTCTTTCAATAACTGACGGTCCTGCATGTTCCCCACCATAATACATACTTCCTCCATTAAATCTTGATAAATCCGCAACTGCAACTTCAAATATAAATGAGTTTAACTCAACGGCTTCAATTGTGATTGTAAATGTAGCTTCTGTGGATTTAAAGTTTTCTGCGCTTACAACGATAATAAATGTATGGTTGTTTACTTCTACAGTAGGAGTTCCACTAATTTGACCTGAGGAAGATAAATTAAGACCTGTAGGTAAGGTGGATCCTTGTTTTAACGAGTATCCAAATATTGGAGTAATTGTACCTTCTGCTGATGCAGTTGAAACACTTTCGTTATATTCTGTCCCGCTTATTCCACTTGCTAGAGTAGTCCCTGTATAATTAATACTGCCTTCTTCAACTTTAATAGTAAATGTAGCATCTTTTGATTCAAACCCTTCAACGCTTGCAGTAATAACAATTGAAGATGAAACAACTGCTATTTCAGGTGTTCCTTTGATTGTCCCATTATCAAAAATTAATCCTTGAGGTAAAGTACCCGTTTTAATTTCATATGTAATTGATGGCGTGCTGCTTCCTGCGTTTGCCGTTGCAACAGAACGATTATACTCTATTCCAACTGTTGCAGATAACGAACTTCCTAAATAAGTAATTTCATTATCTGCACCGATTGCAATGATAATTTCAGCGTCTACTGATTGATATCCATTTGCACTAATAGTTAATATAAGTGTTGCTGGTTCCTCGGTTTTAGTTGTTGGTGTTCCTGTTATTAACCCATTATCAAAAGTTAGTCCAGCAGGTAATGTTCCAGATTTGATATTATATGCTATCTCTGGTGTACCATTACCAATGACTGTAGCTGTTTTAAGATTAATATTTAGTGCTTGGCCGACCGTTCCTGAATATGTTTCCCCCTCATAAACTATCGTGCCTAAATCAATTGTAATATTAAATGTTTGTTCAACATCTCTATATCCTTCTGCGCTTGCTACAACCACAAAAGATTTGTTGTTAGCAGCCTCTATAGGAATTCCGGTAATTAAACCATTATTAAATATAAGTCCAGCAGGAAGAGATTCCCCCGCTTTTAATTTATATGTTATTATTGCTCCTTCATCAGCAGTAGCACTCGCTACTGTTTCTGAATAGTTAATGCCCACTGTTCCTTTTACAAGTTCACTTGTGACATACGCAATCTTGTTTTCAATTATCACAATTTGAAATTCAACTTCCGCTTCATTAAAACTGTCACCCGCTTTAGCTACTACTGTAAATGAAACTTCTCCATTTGTTTCAGTAGTCGGTATCCCTGAAATTATTCCGTTATTAAATTCTAATCCAGCTGGTAAAGTCGAGCCCGTTTTTAATTCATATGTAATTACTATTCCAGCAATTGCAGTAGCTTTGGCTACTGTTTCTGAATATTCAACCCCCACAATTGCTTGTGGAAGTTCAAAAGAACTATAACTTATAGTTCCCTTACCTATAGTTATACTAAATGTCGCCTCTTTATCATTAAAACCTGGAGCCTTAGCGATTACGACAAACGATTGTGAAGAACATACTGTGGTCGGGGTTCCTGTTATGGCTCCGTTTTTGAGACTAAGTCCAGAAGGTAATGTTTCTCCATCTTTTAATTCGTAAATAATAGTGGGGGTTCCCTCACCTTTTGCCAAAGAAACGCTCGCATTATATTTTGCACCAACGGCACCATCAGCAAGTTTTATCCCTTCATATGTAAGATCTTTTGCTTTTTCATTGCAAGCAGATAATCCCACCACGAAAAATATAGCAACAATAATTATGCTAAGTATTTTTCTAATTTTACTCATAAGTCTTCCTCCTTGTAAGAATATTTTTCTTAAATAAAGATTTTCACAGGCAAAAGTCATCTTTTGCCTGTGAATTTCCTTTTAAATACTATTTTATTTTATTATTTTTTTATTATTTTTTGCGTTTAATCAATAACACTACGAGTGTTAATGATGCTGCAGCAACAATAAATGTTACAACAATTCCTCCATAGAAGAATCCTGTAGGTTGTTCTTCTGGAACTGTACTTATACCGGTATTCTTGCCATCAATATACCAATATCCATCTTCTCTAATTTCAGGCACTTCTGCTTCTTCAATAGCCGTTGCAACTAAAGCTTGAACATCTTCTTCCTTCATTCCTAATTCTAAAGCATCAATTGCAAACGCAATTAAACTTTGAACTTGAGATTCAGTTTGATAACCTTTACCATTGACAATTGTATTAATTAATGTTGTTGCTGTTTCATTTGTTAAAAATCCTTTTTCATTTGCTTCTAATGCAGCATCAATTGCAGTTGTAACTTGTGAAGCTGTAACAAAATCTGCTGTTAAACTGTTAATTAATGTTGTTGCTGTTTCATTTGTTAAGAATCCTTTGGCGTTTGCGTCTAATGCAACATTAATTAATCCGTTAATTACTTCTAAATCTGGACTAACTATCATGGAACCATGAATTAAGAATATATCGTTATCTACTGACAGAATTTCTCTACCTTGTCCAAAAATTCTTCTGTGAGCTTCGATTGTAAAATGAGTTTCACCAATGCTTGTTGGCGTTCCTGTAATAGACCCATCTTTATTTAATGTTAATCCTGCTGGAAGATTTCCATCTATTAATCTAAAAGTGGTTTCTCTACCATTTGTTCCTTGAACGTTTTGCCAGTCACTCTCTCTTGTAGTAACCGCAACATGGAAGTCAGATCTTTTAGCGCCTTGAATTTGACCACTAAATGGTTGTCCGACAACGAGATTGACACTTGAATACGGAGTACTCATATTTACTGGGTTATCAACATCTGTAGTATTAATATTTTCTCCTTCAGCAAAACCATCACCAATTACAAATAAACTTGTTGTAGTGATGATAATTGATTTTCTAGCGCGAACTTGATTATCAATTAACATTTCAACTTTAATAGTTATTGGTTTAGTGAAACTTTCTCTTAACCACGCGCCTTGTGCATTATTAGCTTGGTTAGCAACTGTTCCGTTAGCAGGATGACTTGAATCTGAAGTTTCACGACGAATTTCACCCCATGGTGTAAATTCTAATCCAGCTGGTAATTTTTCGCCTTGAGCTAAACGATATGTCACTACTGAATTTGCAGGTAATGTAGCGGCACCTTCTGCAGAAAGTGCAACACTTGTATTTGACGCAGGTGCACTACCTTGATTAATGGCTATTTCTTGACCATCAGTACTCATAAATGCGTCGTATGCATCTTTATAATAATATGCTGATGAAGAAAGTACATTACTTAATAATTCAGCATAGAATACACGTTTTGCTGAACTTCTCCAGAACCAATACGAAGCGTGTGATTCGAGTTGATCTTCAGCAATTCCATAATAATAAATTGGGTTTTCACCGGTTGGATCTCCATATGGAATAGCCGCAGCTGGTTTTAATACAACATTACCTTTCCCCTCACGTAATGTTGCATCCCATCCTGGAAGAGTCGCATTATTTGGTCTGAACCCCATAAATTGATCGCTACCAGCACGTAAAGTTTGATGTAGGTTAATTACAATATTAGTTGGACCTGCAGCTGGGCGGTTAAAGTCTTGAGTAACCCACCCTTGGAAGCCCCATTCTCCTCTTAATACACCTGTTAATGTAGCATAGTTTTGAGTGAATGGAGTAACTCCTAACCCAGAAACTGCAACCATTAATGCTAATGCGCCACCACCATAATTGCGTTCTTTATTATAAACGACAGCTTTTCTAAATGGTTCTAGATAAATTTCTCTAAACGTTTGTTCAGTCATATATCTATATCCTATTGCCGCGTTCATCATTGGTCCACCGTTATAGTTTAAGAAGTGTTTAATTTGTACCATTGTACCTAGATCTTGTGCTCCTCTTACATATAACATACCTCTTGTGCCAATTAAATATGGGTCCTCTGAACATCCTTCCCAAACACGAGTATCAAAACTGTGGCGTCTTACGTCAAAGGTAACTGTATAAAGGTTGTTGTTTCCGGCTAATCTTGATTCAGCACCCATTTGACGACCATTCTTATACATTAAACTCTTACTCCATGTCATAGTAATAGCACCAGGAGCTGGGTGAACGGTTCCACGTCCTTGAACAACATCGCCACCATAGTTATCTCCGGCTGAACCTGATAAACCATGTGCGCCATCTGGAGCTGAACCCTTAGGTTTTTCAAATCGTTCACTTGAACCACTACCATAGGAGCCACTATTCACCGTTAATCCAATTAATTCATCCCATGTCAATTGATTTAAGAATTGATCCCATTTAGGGTCACTATATTCAACACCTACCATATCTTTAAATTTAATTGTAGGTGTTACAGTATCGTCAGTTGCTTGTGTCCAATTATCAGGAACTTTTCCTGTTGGATTTGCAGTCAAAAAGTCAATCATCCAAGGTTGTGTTGCAACGTCCCCATGAGTTGGGTCATTAGGACTAAACGCTGTTAATAATGCATCCACTATCACTTGGCTAGCTACACGTTGTTCTGGTGTGACAGGGGTTGGGAATGATGCTGGATTAGCATCGCCAAAGTGCTGTCTAGAGAACACAACCATACTATCGCTATAACCATTAAAGACCCCATATTGCTGTGTTGTGGCATCGTCAACACTTAGGCCTGCTGTCATACGTAAACCTTCGCCAGAAACTGGGTCGTTTACTGAAAAACGGTTTTCTAATCTCTTACCAGTATCTACGTCTGTTTCATACATGATTCCACCACCAATAGTTGCTACTCCGGCACTGTTAGTTGGTTCTGCAGCTTTATATCCTGTACTTGTTGAATCTACCGTATATTCAATTACTAATTGTTCACTACGAACATTAGCATTGCGCATTAAACGTAGTTGATAATTACCTTGTTCTAAAACATATGCGCCCCAAGTATCATATGAGTTTTTACCTAAACCACTTAGATTGTTCCAATCATATGAAGCCATGTTTTGCGCCATTAATTCAATGGTAAGAACTTCTGATTGTCCTGGGTTAAGAATTCTTGTTTTTTCAAATCCTGCTAAGTTGACAAACGCTTTTTCAACTCCACCAGCTTTATATGGCGCAGTATAATACAATTGAACTACATCTTTACCCGGAACATATCCAATATTAGTGACACGAACCTTAAGTGTGATTTTATCTTCTTTATTAAGAACAGCTCCATTAGCTGGAGTAGACTCAACAAGTTCCCATTTAAAATCTGTATAGCTTAATCCATGTCCTAGTGGATAAACGACATTTTCATCATACCAAGACCAATCTCCATCATTATATTGATTGGCAGATGTTCCGCTTTTACCCCCCATTTCCCATCCGCGAGTTTCATAATATTTAGAACCTAAATAAATACCTTCGCTATAGTTTTGGAAAGAATTTTGTTTATTTCCCGTAGATTGGAAATCAAATTCAGGATTAGTGTAATAGTTAATTGAACCCAATGATTTTCCTGTTTTTCCATCTGGCCCATCTAAAATGTGTAATCCGTCACCAAAGTTTTGCCATTGAGGGTTATTTCTTTGGTCAGTAACAAACATGTTAATTAGTCTACCTGATGGATTTACTTCCCCATTAAGAATTCTACCCAACGCTAAAATTCCATCAGCACCAGGTGCATCCATATAAAGAATAGTGTCTACCCCTTTGTGATCATTTAACCACTTAATATCCCAAACTTCTGATGAGTTGATTAAAACAATTACATTTGTAAAATTACTTGCTACATAATTAATCAAATCTTTTTCACTTTGGTTAAGCATATAGAAGTTGTTATAGTAGTCATTCGGATCACTATAGTTTGCTAATGCCGCTCCTGCAGAAGGAGCTTGGCTTGTTCCTGATCCAGCTGCATAGTTTCTTGAATATAGGTTCGCTTGAGCACCACGATTCCCCAATACAACAAGTGCCGCATCGCTATATTTACGTAACGAGTTAGTGATGTCGTATGTGAATTCACTTACTGGTGGTTGAAGCGGTGAATCTTTATATTGCTGAGAAGTAATTGTTACTGGGTCAGCAATTTCAGGATGCGAAAATGTAAATTCTGGATAAGGATAATTACGATAGAATGGTGCGATATGAGGGTTTATATTAAATCCCGCTTGCACTAAACTATCTTCTAAACTGGCAGTTTTGGTATCCATTGTTTGGCGTGGATTCGCACGAACAATGTGTGCAAAGTCTGTAGAATGTTTACCAAATACACTGATGTTTTTCACGTCATTATTTAGAGGAAGTGTACCTCCTTCATTCTTTAACATCGTGATGCTTTCAGCCATAATTTCTTGATTAAGAAGTCTACCACCTTCATGTGCTTCTGATAACGTTGCGTAATCAGAGGCAAAATGACCATCAGCTTCTTGATTGTAGTGATATGGCTTGTCATCATAGTAATCAGCAATACCAACTGCTTTTACAACAAATCCTGGTACAAATAATCCTAACATTAACGTTAAGATCAGTACCCAAGCTTTTACAAAGCCTTTTCTAAACTTAAACTTTGGTTTATTCATATATATGACCTCCTTTTAAACCATTGTTAATCCATTTCTTTGTATTTAAACAGGTGCTTAAATCTATGAAATCGTTTTCATAGAAATGTTATCATTTTTATTTCTTTATTAATTGTTGGTTTCATAACTTGTTATGTTATTGACATAATTGGTAAAATCTAATTTTTTTTTAGTAATTCATAAATCATATATGCTGTTTTTTCCGGGCCGCTAGTCTCCTTTGTTTTTTTAGCTTGATTTTGCATTATTTTTAGTAAATTAGGATTGTCAATATATGATTCAATTAATCCCCTAATTTCCTTAACATTAAATACTTTTTTAGCGTTTTTAATTTCGTTGATATAATAATCAGCAATCCATACTTCAATGTTGGTTGCCATTGATGTTATTAATAATGGATTTTCGAAATATGATGCTTCAGCTAAATTAGAAGCCCCTGACTTTCCAATAAAAATGTCACTTGCTGCTGCAAGAAGTAACATCTTATCGGTAAATCCAAAAACTTTAAGATTAATGTTTTGGGGTGCCACACTTTTTTGAAGTTTTTCGTAAAGTTTTTCGTTTTTACCGCATACAGCTAAAATATTCATTTTGTGTTTTGATTTTAATAGTTCTTTTAATACTTTATCCATCTTACCAGCACCGTATGCACCATCGCACAATAAGATAGTAAACTCATCTTCTAAACCTAATTCTTTTTTATACTCAATTTTGTCTTTTATATATTCTTTTATTTCAGGTCTAATCATAAATGGTGCATATCTAATCATGGTGTCTTTAAAAGTTTTACTTCTCAGCGCTTTTAAGATTCCTTTTTCACTACTTAAAACCATCAAATCATATCTTTTATCCCATTGTAATCCTAAAACCGGATCAGGGCAATATGCCACCACTTTAGCTTTAGTTAAGCCTTTTTCTTTAGCTTCATTACAATAATATAAAGTTGAAAAATGAGTATTAAATATTAAATCGGCATTTAATGATTCAATATATTCTATTGATGATTTATATCCAATTTTATATCTTTGTTTGTGCAAAAATTTTAACGCTGTTTTTTGACCAACTAATCTCATTAAGAAAAATTGAAATCTGCCTAATCCTCTAAATCTATTGTGAAGTTTGACTTGTTTTATAAAGTCTTGTTCAATTTTAATTGCTTCTTCATTATTTTGATCACGGAAGAAATATGTTTCTACTACTTCTACTTTATCCCCGTATTTTTTCTTAAATACTTCCGCAACTGACCTAAGTGGCATAATATGTCCCATGCCGGCTTCGACATAAGGAAATACAATTTTTTTCATTAACTTTCAACTGCCTCGTTAGTTTCAACTTTGTTTTGTTTAAATATGACCCTAAAGATCGGAAAGAATACCCAAAACGAAATTGCACTATTTATTATCATTGTTATAAAGTCAGCAAATAGCTCCCCTGTGCCACCCCAACCAAATGTATTAATTAATAAATTATAAATTGGTGCTTTATACAATCCTTGTGCAGCAGCTGCAATAAATGTAATTGCAATATATGCAATAACATACCAAGTTGCTGCTTTGGCAACACTACTGTTTGACTTAAAGGTAATATTTCTTTGAGCAAAGAAGTTAATTACTTGAGCAATTGCTAAAGTAATTTGAACTGCTAAGAAATAACCAAGTCCACCACCGCCACCATCCTTAATTAAACCCGCTGCATAGTTGAACATATAATATGGTGATCCGTCAAATTGATTTCCAATTCTTCCCCATTGAAATGTAACATCAATTAAATTTGTTTGTTCAAATATGGCTTTAAATATTGGCATTAACGCTAATTGAAGTAGCGTTACTGCGTTTGATATCATAAAAAATACTAAAAACTGAGCTGTCTTTGGAAATCTTCCTTCAAATACTCTCCAAGCAAGTGTGATTATATCCCACACTCTTGCAAAGAAGTTTCCAATGACTTGGAAAAATCTTTTTACTTTACTTTCTGAAAGTCTTTGTTCTCTAGCTTCATTAACTGCTAAATTTAAACGAGCTTTTTCATCTTGAATTAAGGCGTCTTGCTCGGTAACATCTTGTTTTTCTTTTTTTAGTCGGTATTTTTCAAGATATAATTCGTTTAATCTTTCTTTACGTTCTTTTTTACGTTCTTTTACTAAACTAATTTTCTTCTCTTCTTTTTTCATGTTGTAACCTAAGTTTTCTTTACTCTTTCTTTTTCATATTTTAAAAGCTTCTTCTTTTGTTTACCAGCTTTCATAAATGCCCTTAACCCTTTAAAGAATTTGCCGTTAAACATAATTATTAAACCGTTTAGTTGCTTCATATCAATCATTCCGCCAGTCATTCTAGAAAGAGTTCTCATTGGTTGATTATAAACCCCCATAATTAGTGTTAGACCTAAAGTCTTTTTACCAATTTTCATTAGAAACTTACTTCCGTTTCTAACTGCAAATGATAAAAATCTTCCCGTCCAACCTCTAGCTTCTCTTAGATCAGCTACTGTTGTTTCTAAATCAACTATTATTTTTCCTCTTTTAGTTCTTGCTTTTTCTACTTTTGGAATTTCTCTTCTAAGTAGTTCACTAAATTCTAAGTCTGTAATGTTATGAACATCGGCTTTAAAATAATTTACTAACTGATCTAGTTCATATGGTTTAATATTAGAACCTTCTACAATTAAAGATCCTTCATAGTATATATCTTCAACTGAATTACCTAAATATATTTGATACTCTCCACCTTCAACTTCAAACTTACTAGTTGAAATATCAAAATATCTAAATGAATAATCATCAAATGGAATTTTAACTTCTTTTTCTTCATCTACTTCTAAGTGAACTTTTACAAATCCTTTTAATTCTTTAGAAGCTCTAAATATATCACTATCTTTTTTACCTATATACATTTGGATTACATCCTTACCAGGATGTTTTCCAATGTTTTTTATTCTAACTGTGATACCTGTATCATCAAGTTTTACTACTTCTTTACTAAACTTAGTATAAGAAAGTCCATACCCAAATGGATATCTAACTTTTACACCCCTAGTGTTAAAGTAACGATAACCAACAAATATTGACTCACGATACTCAGCAATATTATCATCTTTCAAGAAATATGGTGTTGCCGGGTAATCTTCTAATCTGTAAGCAATTGATTCTGATAATCTTCCTGATGGGTTGACTTTACCATAAACTAAGTTAAGTAAACCGCTCATTCCAGCTTGACCTGGTAAGTAGCCATGAATTACAGCGTTCGCATTTTCAATAAAATCAAGTTCTATTGTTGAACCGCTTGTTAGTATTAAGACAATCTTTTTACCAGTTTTCTTAAGTTCTTCTATTAAATTAATTTGGTTTTCTGGGAATTTTAAATCTTTTCTATCAATTCCTTCAACTTCACTTATTTCATCAAGTCCTAAGTATAGTAATATAACATCCGATTTGTTAGCTAGTTCAACTGCTTTTTTAACTAACTTACTACTTTTTTTACCATATCGTTTAAATCCTTGTTCATAACCAACATAATTAATTGTATGTTGACTAATAAAATCGGTTGTTTTATCTATACTAGTAGGATTCACGGTGGATGATCCTCCACCTTGAATTCTTGGCTTGTCAGCAAAATCACCAATTATGCATACTTTTTCATTACCTGTTAATGGGAGGACTCCGTCATTTTCTAATAAGACTGCAGCTGATTCTAAAACTTCTCTTGCTAATTGGTGATGCGCGTTAAAATCTACTTCTTCAACATTTTCAAATGCTTTTTCTGTATCAAAGATAATTGTTAATATCCTATCAACTACTTTGTCTAATTGGGCTTCATCTAAATCTCCTGATTCAACTGCTCTTACTACATCATAGTTAGTTTCAGATGCCGTTGTTGGCATCTCTAAATCCGAGTTGCATTTCATTGCTAAAACTCGGTCATTATTTCCGCCCCAATCTGTAACTACTAATCCTTCGTAGTTCCAATCTTCTCTTAATACTTTATTTAATATATACTCATTTTCGTTTGCATACTGTCCGTTTACTTTATTGTATGCAGACATGATTGTTTTTGTATTTCCTTGTTTTACAGCAATTTCAAATGGTTGTAAATATATCTCACGAAGAGCACGCTCATCGACTACCGCATCAATAACTAATCTTCTAAACTCTTGGTTGTTTACAGCAAAGTGCTTCGCACATGCTGAAACACCACTTTGTTGAACACCGCTTATATGAGCGGCCGTCATCATTCCTGCTAAGTATGGGTCTTCTGAGAAATACTCAAAGTTTCTACCACATCTTGGATCTCTTTTAATATTAGTTCCTGGCCCCAGTAAGACACTTACTCTTTGTCCAGCGGCTTCTTTTCCTAATGCTATACCAACTCTTTGGATTAAATCTACATCAAAAGTATTAGCCATCGAGACTGAAGTTGGAAAACTAGTGGCTTCATAACTTGGGTTTAATCCCAAGTGATCAGCATCTGCCATTTGTTTTCTAATTCCATGTGGTCCATCAGCTAAAAACATGCTGGGAATTCCGTACTTTTTAATATCTCTTGTTTGCCAGAAATCCTTGCCTGATAGCAAAGATGCTTTTTCTTCTAAAGTCATCTTATTTATTAATTCTTGATATTTCAACATTTAGTCACCTATTTTTATTTATTTTGTGAAATCGCTTACTTCATTCTAACTTTAACATAAAAAATACCGAATAATAGTTATTCGGCATAACTTGTAATTATTCATACATAACTTGCAATTTTAAGGTTCAATTGGTATTAAAATACTTAACACAAACCAGTTGTCATCAGTTTTAATTTTAACAATCCCGTCATATTTATCGACAACCGCTTCAATACTTTTTAACCCGTATCCGTGCATCTCTTTATCTTTTTTAGTAGTTGTTAGACGACCATTTTGCATTTCTAGTTTTGTCTCATAAAAGTTTTCAAATTGGAATACTAAAAAGTTTGCTTTTTGAGATACTACCATTTTCATAATTCTTTTTTCGATGTCTTCAGTTTTTACGACACTTTCAATCATATTATCTAGTGCATTACCAAAGATTGAACTTATATCCATTACTGAAATTTTCTCTAAATTAACTGGTTCTATTTTATAAGTAAATTGAATTTGTCCATCTAGTATTTTTTCACCCTTTGATGTCAAAATTACATCTAATACTTTATTTCCAGTATTATATTGAACTTCGTGAAATAATAACACTCTTTCTAACTCTTGAAGATATTTTTCTCTTTCTTCTGGATTGTCTTCAGCTCTAATAACAGCAATTTGATGCTTTAAGTCGTGATGTCTGTGGTTAATTGATTCAATATTTTCTTCAAATTGCTGATATTGGGTATATTGTTTTTGAATAATATTTCTAATTGTTTGAAGCTCTTTTCTAGCTTCTGCTGCTTGTTTGTGTTCTCTAATATAATATAGTTGAAAAAGTCCTAAAATATCAACAAGTGTTCTAATGTTATATATTTCAGCTGGATTATCACTTGTAATAGGAGTATCAATTCCGACGAAACTTAAATTGGAAATAAGAAATATAATAATAACAATAAAGACTGTATATATTAAATCATTTCTTGAAACGTGAATCATTGGTTTTTCTTTTTTGTTTCTCAGTTCAATTAATAAAACAATACCAAATATTAATAAGTATGTTGCTGTCATTATGACATAACCCCATATTAAGTTTACTTTAAAGAAGTTAGTATCAACAAAATAATATATTTGATACTCTAGTGATGCCGCAAATTCGGCCATCACAAAAGCAATCATAGTATAAAATCCAGCCACATTAAACCGCAGTGATGTTGTAAATTTAATAAATATGAACATCAACATCACAGCAACTACCATCCCCGGTATCCATAATGCTACTGGTAAGATTGCTGCTAGCATATGATATCCAATAAACACACCTAAAGAAACGACGTAAGTTAGATAAAGCTTCCAACCTTTTAATCGTTTTGGCATAATTAAAATAAAAAATAATGCAAATAACCATTCCGCTATTGCGGTATGTACGCGCGGAATATTAATTGCTACGCCATTCAAAACGTATCACCAAAATAAGTAATTAATGCTTCCATGAGTCCCTTCTTTCTTGAGCGGCTAACTTTTAATTCATAGCCTCCAACTGTAACAAACTCGTTTTCTACTTTTTTTACGTATTTTAAATTAATTAAATAACAATTATTTGATCTATAAAAGTGATGTTTTTCTAAAGACTTTTCTAAATTCTTTAGTGGTCCATTAATTTCATAACTTTTATCTTTAGTAACAACTAATAATTTATGTTTAATAGACTCAACATAAATAATATTATCAGTATTTACTTTAATAACACTTTCATCATGTTTAACTAAAATATTAGCTGTTGTTTTATTTTTGATTCTATCTATTGCTTTTTTTAGTTCCTCTTGGAACATAAAATAATTAATTGGTTTTAGTAAATACGCTTGTGCTTCAACAGCGTATCCACTAACAGCGTACTGGGTTTTATTACTAATAAATATAATAATAATATCCTCATCAACTAATCTAATTTCTTTAGCTGTACTAAGTCCGTCTAGTCTTTCCATTTCAATATCTAAAAAGACTATTTGATAGTTTAATTGATAATCAAGAGTAAAATCTTCCCCGTCAGAGTATTCATCAATATCAAAGACGACATCAAACTCATTTGAAAATCGCTCTAAGAATACTTTAACTATTTCAACATATCTTTGATCATCTTCGACAATCGCAACTTTATAATTCAATTTAGA
>JGI24500J29687_10010300_pt1 | contig 17157 bp, 9 predicted proteins | sample BioPla2RNA1_FD_29687 | JGI IMG/M metagenome (IMG submission 29687) | reverse complement strand
CTTCTATATAGAGAGTTTTGACTATGACTCTACCTTTGGTTAATTATTGTAGGACCAATGGATTTGAGTCAGGATTATTGGTCAACTGGTCAACGATATAGACCTTGATCACATCACCAGGGTTAACATTGAATCCGGCTTTCGCTGCACTGATTTCATCGAAATCGGCTTCCAGCGCGTTGAGCTGTAGCTGAATATCATCTTCGAGGTGGGTAAATACTACTGTCTCTGTACCTTCATGTGCCTCTGTGGATTCGATAGTAACTGCAAAGTATTTCAAGCCGGTTTGGTTCGGATTTACGGTCATGGTTTTGATACCGTCCGCTGTTTCCCCAATAGTGTAAGCAGCATCTTCTACCGGTACTACATCGTATGGCGGCTGCGGTTGTACCTGTTGGGTCACAACAGCATCCAGGAAACCGTCTGCTTTGATTGTAATGGTGTATTCTTTTGTTTCGGCAAAGATATCTGCGGCAATAGTTATCTTGCCGTCAACAACTGTATATTGTTCGCCGGCTAGATCTGTATCATCCACACTTACGATAGTAATAGACTCTCTCCAGGCAACATCGTCAGTAAAATCCAGCTCTACAGCATTGCCCAGGATTACAGATTCTACGGCCGGAACCAACGCCTGCGGAGCCAGTTTGACCTGGGTGGGGACTTCCCTTTTTTCAGGTGGATATGGATTCCGCTCCGTGGTCCCATCACCGAGTTTACCATTTTTATTTTCACCCCAGGCCCAGACCGTGCCATCGTTTTTTACGGCCAGAGAATGGTAATACCCCGCATTGATCATGGTAATATCGCTTGCTGCACAAAGCTGGGTGGGTATATAACTGGTTACATCTGCCCCAATACCGAGCTGACCATAATTATTATTGCCCCAGGCCCAGAGCGTGCCGTCATCTTTCAATGCCATAACATGGTTTGCTCCGGCTGTGATAGCCTGAATATCCATCAAGCGGGCGACCTGGACCGGAACACTGCTATCCACCGTACTCCCGTTACCTAACTGCGCATTACCATTCCAACCCCAGGCCCAGACCGTGCCATCGTTCTTAAGGGCAAAGGACTGACCCTGGCCGGCAGCAATGGCTTTGACATCTGCCAGAGCCGTACCCGACTCCAGATCTGTTATCACCTGAACCGCAACAGCACTTTCTTCCAATGATGAACGATCCTGACCGCTCCCTAACTGTCCGTAATAGTTTCTGCCCCAGGCCCAGACCGTGCCGTCATTCTTAAGGGCCAAGGAGTGAACATCACCGGCAGCAATGGCCTGAATATCAGTCAGAGCAGCACCCGTTTCCGAATCGGTTATAACCTGAACCGGAACTTTACATGAAGTCCAACTGGACTCACCGTCACCTAACTGCCCATACATTTTACTGCCCCAGGCCCAGACCGTGCCGTCATTCTTAAGGGCCAAGGAGTGAACATCACCGGCAGCAATGGCCTGAATATCAGTCAGAGCAGTACCCGTTTCCGAATCGGTTATAACCTGAACCGGAACACTGCTGGATCCCGAAATGTTCTCATTACCCAGCACCCCATAGGAGTTACTGCCCCAGGCCCAGACCGTGTCATCGCTCTTAAGAGCTAACGTATGATTTTCCCCGGGTGCAACCGCTATAACCTCCGTCAGGTCTGAGACCTGCCCTGGTACACTTCTCCAATTATTGCTGCCGGTAGTACCGTCACCGAGTTTACCACTTTGGCCATTTCCCCAAGCCCAGACTGTGCCGTCGTTCTTGATGGCGACAGTATGATCTCTTTTCCCGGCCACGTAGACCATATTTCCCTTACCTTCAGAAACAAAAAGCTCCGGCCGGGCCTCAATTTTTTGTATTACAGTGGCATCCTGATAACCGGTAGCTTTAACTGTTACCATGTAATCTTTAACCTCGTTAAATATACCTGCTGCGATAATGAGCTTGCCGAACCCGACATTGTATTGCCAACGCTCCAGCTCTGTACCGTCAACGATCACCGCGGTAATGGCATTTTCCCAAACCGGAGGATATTCATAGGGATATTTAATTACTACGGGGTTGCCTGCGGTATTACCCTGATCACTTGCCGTTAAAGCCGGAGGTATTTCCCCTACTGCTTCTTTTTCTAATACTACGTTAATGGTTACAGCTTCACTTACAACTGTAAAGGCTCCTGTAGCTTCTTTATAACCTTCCCTGGTTACTGTATAGGTATAGTCTCCTGCTTCTAATTCATAGGTACCATCTTCTTCCGGTACTACTACTTCGCCTGCGCTGTCTTTAACTTCGATGGCGGCACCTTCGATTGCATTTTCACCATCTTTTACGGCAAAGGTTACAACATAAGTAGCTGCTGCCGGGGCAGTGATGGTGCCATCGTGCCATTGTCCTATCAGAGGGTAGTCATCGCTGATCGCGCCGGAGATGTAAGGAGTATCACCGATGCCGTCTCCATTAGCATCAATTCCGGTGTAGTTATCCCAGTAGTTACCGAGGTAACCGGTATAGCTACCGCCCTTGTAGGTATAGGTAAGAGGTTCTGGTGATTTATAGGTATTTGCCGTCATTATTTCAACCGAATTTCCAATAATGTTGTTCAGCCAGAGCACGTTATCCTTACTCTGATCCTTGATGCAGAAACCTGCCTCAGTATTATTTTCGACCGTGTTCCTTGAGATGAAGTTGTCGTGGGCGGTGTCCCGGATGCTGATGCCACGCTTAGAATTTCCATAGCAGTGGTTTCCGGTAACGATGTTGTTGGTAGCTGCACCGCCAAGGTGAATACCGTTGTAGCATCCCGAGCAATCATTGTTCTGTATTGTGCAATCGCTTACACCTACCAGCTCGATGCCTGCTACGTTCTTACCTGTCGAACCCTGAACAGAAAATCCGTCAATCACTACGCCACTGGCATCTACGTCAAAAACCGGCGTGGTAGAGACTGCGGAAATAACCGTGGTTGATGGTGCACCATTTTCCGATCGGATAGTGAGGGCCTTATCCACCATTACGTTCTCGGTATAGGTGCCGTCTTTTACTATAATGTTGTCCCCGTCGCCGGCCGCTGTCACGGCTGCCTGTATGGAGACAAAGTCGGCACTGCCGGAGCCATCAACATACCAGGTCCCCGGTCCCACGGCTGTTAGCGCCTGCGTGACAGTGGCATCCTCATAGCCAGTCGCTTTGACCACGATGGCATAATCACCGGCAGCGGTAAATACGCTGGCATCGATGGTGAGCTTGCCTGCTGCCAATGTATACTTGTTACTTGCTACAGCAATATCGTCCACAGTAACTTCGGTTATGGCATCTCGCCAAGTTTCATCGTCTGCAAAGGTCAGTTCGATGGAGTTGCCTACTGTGTTTTCGGTGCTGTCGGCTGCCAGTGCCGGCGGAGCAAGGAGCTCCGGTTTGATCACCTCAATCCCGGCTACATATTGATATATATTTTTATGGTTGTCACCCCAAAAATATCTCAACTGATTGGGCGGGAAAAACGGAATACCTTTCTCCTCATAAGCAAGCAGAGGATCTGTAAGTTTTGGGGAGTCGAGAACATAACTACTGCCTCCGCTTACCAGCTTTATCGTCCAGTTATGATAATCGATATCCAAGGATTCTAGTAAATAGATAAAATCGACACCTGTATACTCATAAAAACCATTGCTATAGGATCTGGTAGTGGCGGGCATAGCTTTTAGGTCTGCCATGGTATAGGATGCTGTCTCCACATCATTAATTTCTACGGTGAACACCACTTCTTCAGATGCCATGGCTGTCCCGAGCGTCAGGAAACTGCTAAATCCCAGGAGCAAATTCAGCACCATAAAAATGGTCACTATTTTTTTCCATTTGTTTTTCTTCAGAAACATAATTCAAAAAGCACCTCTTTCCTTTAATACATAATTTATTGCATCATTACGCAAACAAATCGGGAACAATTTCTATTACATATGCAATACCTAATTTTTAGATTATAATACCACCTCCTGGTGTTTATTTATCTTGCTCCAGGTGTAATTATAGGGGGTTCTGCTATCATTTTCATGATAAAAAGAAAACCCCGATTGCACAGGCTTGCATAACGCTTATAAAAACCTACATTTCATTATGTTTACTTAGAAATCTCATCTATCACCCCTTTTAAATAATAAACCGGGTAGACATTGTGAAAAGTAAGCCACCCGGCGTAAGATGCCCAAGACCCCCTTTTAATGGAAGACGTGCAGGTTTCCAGATAACACCTGGTGGCTGCCGTGACTGTTTTGCTTTAAAATGACAACGATGTAGGAATTAAATACATTAACGATATGTTAGGAAACACATAACATATTAAAGGTTTCCCCTCCGGGATTAATCACCCGGAGGGGGAAAACCATCCCTATTACGATTATTTTTTGCAGGGCTTTTTTTTACTGCAATTTATTCCTTCCATGATTCCCTTTAAAATTCCTAAATAATAATGTCTTTTCTTCTTTCTTTTCCCCGATCTATTTTAAGGCTTTAACGATCACCGTGGCGGCTTCGGCGCGGGTAGCCTGGCCCTGCGGCCGGAAGGTGTTATCCGGATAACCGTTAATAATTCCGCTTGCACTGGCGGCAGCTACAGCTTGCTGCGCCCAATCTGCAATCTTACTGCAATCATTGAATGCAGGAACATCTGTTGTCTCAGCCAGTTGAGCAGCTTTGACAATCATGACCGCCATCTGTTCACGGGTAATGTTATCATTGGGGCCAAAAGTGGTATCGCTATAGCCGTTAACAATGCCATGGCCTGCCGCTGTGGCGATGGCGTCTTTTGCCCAATGACCGGCAGTATCGTTAAAGACTTTGCCTGTCTTTGATTCCAGCTCAAAGGCTTTTACTAAAACTGTAGCAAACTCAGCCCGGGTGATATTGTTGTTGGGCTTGAAGGTCTGATCCGGATAGCCGGTAATAGCATCTTTCACGACCAAGGCTTTGATATTGGCTTCCGCCCAGTGACCGGCAATGTCGGTGAGGGCCGGTAACACCGGTGGTACCGGCGGCACTTCTTCCGGGGTTACTGCGATAACGGCAAATTTGGTAAAGTGGTTGATCTCGCCGCTCACAGTGCCTTTTTCCCAATCCACCTTGATATTGTCCAGCTTGGTCCAGGTCTTGGCGGCGGAGTCGTAGTAATACAAGGCTATTTCCGCTTCGCTGTCAGCTTTGGACTTGTCAAATTTCATGGTGATCGTAACCGGCTTTGTAAAGTCGCCTTTTTCATTCTTCGTGATTTCCAGCACTTCGCTGACCATCCGGCCGCCTTTGGGCAGAGGCAGCCCGCTGGTATCGGCAACTTTGGCAATCTTAACTCTCAGGTCTTTGGCAAAAGCCTCGGCAGGTATCTCGACTACGGTGCCATGCTCGCTTACTTTGCCACCTTTATCAATTTTGATTTCCGTGCCGTCAACGGGGGCACCGCCGCCACCACCACCGCCGCCGCTGGGGGGTGTTTCCTTCGACTCAGTAACAGTTAGCTCCCCGGTAGCCACGTTTTCACCATACCCGGCCACTACAGTCAGGGTATCGGGTTTCACATGCGGCACCTTAAAGGTGAGACTGTAACTACCGTCCGCTTTAGGCTTGACAGCATCATAAAAAACTATCACCCCACCACTGTCGAGGATTTTGATGGAAACCCAATCGTCGGCGCCTGTACCTGAAGCTGTAACACTATCACCCGGGCAAGCCGTATAGCAGCTTAAATCCAGGGTCACTCCGGCGGCAAAAGCCACGGGAGAGACCAGCAGGGCAAGCAGCATAGTTGCCATTAATATTGTCAACGTCTTCTTGAACATATTCTTCGCCTCTCTTTACTTATAATTTTTAGAAAAAATAATCACTGCAAAACTGTCGGGTTAAAATCATCAGCGTTGTTTAAATCATCAACTAAATAAGCCTTAATCATATCACCGTCCTTTACATTAAATCCTGCCTGCGCCGCTTGTACCATGTCAAAATCGGCTGCTACGGCGTTAAGCTGCAGCTGCACACCGTTTCTTAATTGAGTAAACACTAACGTTTCTGTTCCTTCATGGGCAATGACCGGTTCAATGGAAACAGTAAAATACTTGAAGCCAGTTTGGCTTGGATTTACGGTCATAGTTTTGATACCGTCAGTGGTGGCTCCTATGCTGTAAACAGAGTCTTCTTTTGGGATGACGTTATATTGCGGCTTCTCAGGCTGCACTTGCGAGCTTTTATGGATCGTATAGCTTTCGATCAACTCCCCGCCCGCTTCTCTGGAAGTCAGGGTCAGCACATCGCCATCAAGATCGATCACCTGATAGTTACTGCCGGTTTTTTCACTGGCAATGTAGGGAAAACCTCCCCCACCGGCATAAGTCTTGGAACCGGCATTACCCATGACATAGACAATACCATAAGAATCAGTTTGTACTTCTCCCTGAAAAATTGGATGTGTGCGCATATAGACATGCTGGTGGCCGACAAAAACCATATCCACACCGTGCTGTTCCAGAATGGGCACCCAGTTTTCGCAGATGGATTTGTCAATTCCTTTGTAATCAAATGCAGCCGGATAGGCGGGATGGTGAAAAACGGCGAACTTCCATTTTTTGTTTGCAGATTCCAGGTCCTGCTGCAGCCATTGTTTTGCCGCTGCACTGGTGTTATTGTTGCTGTTCAGTATCACAAAATGGGCATCGCCATAATCAAAAGCATAAAACTCCTGCTCTAAACCTGCAGGTCCGTTATCCGGCAGCGCAAAAAACTTTTGATACATTAACCCGTCATGGTTACCCTTAGTGGGCATGACCGGTATCCGTGAGAAAACACCGGTCGCCGCGTCAAGAAACTCTCCCCATTCAACCTCATCATAACCTCTATCCGTCAAATCGCCGCCTAAAAGAGCAAACTTGATTTCAGGATAAGCCTCATAAACTGAATCTAGCATACTACCCCATGCGGTATAGCCGGACTGTATATCCCCCATATACAAAAAGGTGAAACTTTCGGTCTCTGCAGCAGTAGTAAAAGTCGTAGGCTTGCTCCAAGCCCCTTCTCCCCCCACGCGGTAGACATATTCCGTACCCGGGGTCAGGCCGGTGAGATTTGCCGTATAACGGTAAAGAGTGCTGTTAGTGTCAAATGCAGTACCGTCGATTTCCAGCTGCCAGGCAGAATCAAAATTGCCGTTATAATTCTCTGCCCGGATATACTGTACCATGGCCGATGAATTATGGGGCATTAACCAGGTAATAGTCTGCGTTGTAGTCGGATCGGCAGTCCAGGTTAGAATAATTTGCTCCGGCGGTAAAGATTCCTGCGCCCAGGCAACCGAAGGGGACAACCAGCAGACAGATATTGCCAACAATAAGCAAAGGCAAATGATACTCCCTATGGACTTTTTGCTTCTTTTGTTGCATCCAAATCCAAGCTTCATCATAACATGCTCCTTCATCTTTAAAACTCCACAGATTAAGCCACGTGGATTCTTGCTTTACAGCGGTTGGGGTTGAGCAAAACTCCCATCATAAGTCTCCTATCATAAGTACTGTAGAAAGAGTTTTGCCCAACCTTCACCTTTGATTACTTATTGTAGAACTATTGGATTGGAGTTATCCTCGTTAGTCAACTTATCCACAATATAGACCTTGATCACATCACCAGGGTTAACATTGAATCCGGCTTTCGCTGCACTGACTTTGTCAAAATCAGCTTCCAGCGCGTTGAGCTGCAGCTGAACAGCATCTTCAAGGTGAGTAAATATTACTGTCTCCGTACCTTCATGAGGTACTATCGATTCGATAGAAACTGTAAAGTACATTAAGCCGATTTGGTTCTTATTTACGGTCATAGTTTTGATACCGTCCGCTGTTTCTCCGATGGTGTAAGCAGCATCTTCTACCGGTATTACTTTATATGGCGGTTTGGCTATTGCTACAAAAGGTATCTCTTTCTCGACTGCAAAGGTTTCTGCATAAGAGCCGCTATAACCGTAGATGGTCAGCTGATCGCAACCATTAAAAGCGGAACTTACAATTCTTTCAACACTCTCGGGGATGATTATCTTATTTAGACTGCTACAATTTTCAAAAGACCACAAGTTAATTTCAGTGACGCTTTCGGGGATGGTTACCTCAGCAAGACTGCTGCAACCATTGAAGGCAGACATTGAAATACTGGTAAGTTTTTGAGAAATGGTTACAGCAGTAAGGCTACTACAATCCATAAAGACGCCAATGCCAGTTTCTTCAACGCTATCAGGCAAAATTATCTCAATAAGGCTACTACAACCTCTAAAAACATTGGCTCCCAAATGGGTGACATTTTCCGGAATGGTTATAGAGGTCAAACTGCTGCAGCCCATAAAAGCATATCCGTTAAGATGGGTGACGCTTTTCGGGATAGTAACCGTCCTAAGGTTACTGCAGTTATTAAAGGTGTAGTCCTCAATGGCAGTAATTCCTTCCGGAATGGCTATCGAGGTCAAGCTGCTGCAACCTGTAAAGGCTCTGTTTCCAATGTTTTTTACGCCGTTTGGAATGGTTACTGCAGCAAGGTTACTGCATTTGTAAAAAGCTTTTGCTCCAATGCTGGTAACGCCTTCCGGAATAACTGCCGAGGTCAGGGTGTCGAGTTCTGCAAATGCACTATCTCCGATACTGGTTATGTTCAGATCGTCAGGGATGATCAGATCACCACCAGCACCCGTGTACTCTGTCAATACACCGTCAACTACTTCAAAAATATCCGCAGCCGGCACAACAGTTACGGTGATACTATCAGTAAGGCCTCCATCATCAGTGGTAACGGTGACGGTGGCCTCGCCCTCCGATACAGCGGTCACCAGGCCAGTTTCACTGACGGTGGCAACGGCTGCATCGCTTGTGGACCAGCTTACACCCTTGTTCGTGGCGTTTTCCGGCTCCAAAACAGCATTTAATTGAATTATCTCGCCTTCCTCCAACTCCTGGTCGCCATCTGAGATACTTACACCGGTAACCGGCACTACAGATGGTTTCTCGACGGTCATAGTAATACTATCAGTAAGGCCTCCATCATCAGTGGTAACGGTGATAGTCGCCTCGCCCTCCGATACAGCGGTCACCAGGCCAGTTTCACTTACTGTGGCAACGGCTTCATCGCTGCTGGACCAGCTTACACCCTTGTTCGTGGCGTTTTCCGGCTCCACAACAGCGTTTAATTGGATTGTCTCGCCTTCGTTCAGGGTCTGGTCGCTTTCTGAGATACTTACACCGGTAACGGCTACAATTTGAACCTTATATTCAAAAGTGGCAATATCACTGTTTTCCCGGCCAAAGCCGATTGTTACGGCCTTGATAGTAGTATCCTCAGTGATTTCAATTGGTTTATTGATTTCATCTAAAACATCCTCCCGGCTACCCCACCAGCGGCTGGCAATCCAGTTGTAGATCGGGCTTTCCCGGGTAGGTTCGGTGTCATCGGTGGTGTAGTAAATTTTATCAGAATCGTTGAATTCATTTCTCAGTACAACCTTGGTTCCTGCCGGCACGGTGCCTGGGGCCGGTGTTGCTGTCGGACTGGCCCATTTTTCCGGGGCTTCGGTTAAAAGGTCTATTTCACCTACAGTTTTTACAAAAGTATGGTTGGTTTGTTCTGTAATCCAGCGCTGGCCCAAGACCAGCAATGGGCAGTTCAGGGGACTCATATAATTAAAAACATCACTGTTTTCCACGCTTTTTAAGGCTATAATAGCATCAACCGGCTCAGGTTCTGGGTTGTTTGGATTACCCGGTATATGGCCAAAATACTCATGATACGCTTTTAAGCCCGGATAATAATAACGAGGATCATCGAACAGCTCTTTTTTAGTAAAGGTCATTAGATAACCATCGGTTGCCTTAACTTTAACAACCTGGATATCGTCAAAGCTAACTTCGGCTTCCTCAAAAACTTTGGCTTTATCGAAAAGCGCCGTCAGTTTCACACCTTCGACCGCATACCATTTCTTGGTGGGCCAGGTGTTAATCGTGCTGTAAAGACGAGGCCCCACCCATGCATCATTCTCCTCACCCTCCTCAGACTCCATTGCTTGCAGCTCTTCCCACGTAAAAGTCTTTTTTGCTTCTCCATTAACTTTTATCGTGACGGGATTTCCAACGGCGCTGGCTGTCCCGGGCATCAAAAAGCTGCTAAAGCCAAGGAGCAAACCTAGCACCATTAAAATGGTAACCAATTTTTTCCACCCATTTTGCTTAAGAAACATAATTACAAAGCACCTCTTTCTTATGTTAAATGTATTAAAATTCTGATCGACGACCAGTCGAAAAGGGTTGCCTTTTTTCAAGTCGTATTCCCTTCCGCCTTCATCCCAAGCCAGGATTAGAAACCAGTTTATCCTTATGTAGAGAACAAAACTGCATACACTGTGCCTCCCGGTTTTCAGATATCAAAAAATTTGAAGCGTTACTGTAGAATAATCGGGTTATGACTCGGTAAATTGTTCAGTTCATCGACAAGGTAAACCTTAATTACATCATCGGGCTGAACATTAAAGCCGGCCTGCGCAAAATCAACGCCAACCTGATCAAAATCAGCTCTGATGGCGCTGATGGCTAGTTGAGCACTGTTTCTTAAATGAGTAAAGACCGCTGTTTCATACCCGCTGTGAGGGATTTCCGGCGCAATGTTGACCGTAAAGTATTTTAACCCTGTCATGCCATCGTTTACAGTCATGGTATTGATACCGTCTACGGTCTCTCCAATGGTATACACAGCATCGTCTTCCGGAATAACTGTGTAGATCGGTTTTTGCTCTGAGCTTACCAGCTCGATACGGACAATCTGTGAAATTGATTTTGACCCGGTGACAGCCGGCCCAACAAGCCGGAGCGGCCAGTTACTATCGGACTCGGGTATGGGCACGCCGTTCAGCGAATTGGCGACAATATATTCGCTGTTCCGGATAATATCCGCGCTGTCGATGGTTACAGAATGGCCATCTTCCGCGGTGATCACTACCTGGTACCCGGCCCTCGCCAGTTCATCATTAAAAGCATCATTGGAGTGCTGATCGTCATCATCGACAAAGCCAGCAAGGAACCACAGGGGCATACCTTCCCAGACGCGATCTTTGGAATCGGTGTAGGCTGCCTTGTGATTGGCGCCGAACTGACAGGCGAGAGCCTGTTCGAAATAGGTTTTGCTCATATCATAGTGCAAACCACCGATATCCCGGCCATCGAGCTCCAGCGTCCAATCGCCCTGAGGCACGGAGTATATCCTGATTCCTGTAATCCATTTTGCCGATAGGCCGGCGCAGGAAGGATAAAAAAGATTATCGCCGGGGTGAAAATAGTAGTGCCAGTATTTTTCCGGAAGCGTCTCGTGCATATCCCATTGGCCGTAGACGTTGTCACCATCCGGGGTGAAGAATAAACGCATGCCATCACGATAATGGGGGACGTATTTTCCGTCAGCCCACCAGGCCAGGATGGCATCTCCCTGACGTGCCTGCACCGAAGGGTCGGTATAGATGGAAGAATAAGGAAGCCTGGTCTCGAAACCATCTTTGGCAACCAGTACTATTTCAGTACCTGCTCCCATGCCACCCACACGCTCACAAAGATCCCTGATACGGGTACCTTTCACAGCATTGGCGATCTTGTAACCGCCGGGGTATGTCTCATCGGCATCCCAGATATCATCCGGGTTGTTTGTGATACCCTCGAATTTATAGACCGTTGCCCCGTCTCCAATCACGTCGAGCCCGCTCTCGTTCTCCATCCAGAGATAATCAACCGTCATCTCATCAATGATGGTGGTGTAATCTTCAGCATACTTGACGATACGGACTTCGGGTATGGGCAGGGCAGTCTCAAAAGAGGTCAGTTCAATTTCCGCGATACTCCCAACGCTGGTACCGCTTAGGGATCCATCAGGCCTGGCAACACCGGCGCCGACCAGGCGCAGTGGCCATGAATCGGTTAGTAGTTCACCGTTAAACTTGTTGGCAATGATATAGTCGTTGCTTTTGGCTACATCTGTGCTGTCAAAATCCTTGGTGTAGCCGTCTTCGGCTTTGACCAGGATGGTATAACCGGCCAGGGCCTGATTATAATCGTATTTGTGCGGCTGCCGATCATCTACCCAGCCTGTCAGCAGCCACAGAGGGATACCCGACCAGACATTACCGTCACCGTCAGTCCATTCCTGCGCATGGCAGGTAGAGGCGGCCTCAAATTCCGCCTGTGAAAAGACATCGCTGATCTTGCCGGTCAGAGCAAGGTTCCAGCTGCCCGGCCCAGGCGCCGGGGTCTGCAGCTCGGGTATTTCGATCCTTGCGATGTTGCCGATAGCGGAGCCCCCGAGGGAGCCGTCCTCTTTGGTAACACCGGGGCCGACCAGGCGCAGCGGCCCTTTATCGGTCAGCGGTTCACCGTTAAACTTGTTGGCAATGATATAGTCGTCACTTCGGCCTACATCTGCACTGTTAAAAGTCTTGGAAAAACCATCTCCGGCAACCACTTCTACCGAATAACCTTCTGCAGCCACGCCGTCATTGAAAGTCCAGTGGCCGCCAGTCTCGATGTCGTCCACCGCACCTAAGAGAACCCAGAGGGGCGCGCCGGACCAAACGTTGCCATCCTTATCAGTCCATTCCTTGTAGTGGCCTGAACCCGCGCAGGCCAGTCCTTCTTCAAACTCCTCCTGGGTGACGGTATCGCCCACATCTCCGAGCATTTCCAAGGTCCATCCTGCGGATGGTTCGGGAAGACCGGAGAGCTCAATATGCACAATGTTGCCCACCTGCTGCCCGCCAAAAACAGCTGAGCCCTTCAAATAGAGCGGCCAGCAGTCTTTTCCCGATTCGGTCTTCATCGGAAGCGGTTCCTCGTTAAGGGTGTTGGCAACGATATAGCCATCGTTGCGGGCGATAGCGGCACTATCCAGGGTTGCCTTCCACCCGTCACCCGCTATAACATTAACTTGATAGTTCTGAGCGGCGAGGTCGTCGTTAAAGTTGAAGTGGTAAGGACCCTCGTCGGTGTCATCATCAACTAGTCCCACGAGCAGCCAGAGCGGCATGCCTCCCCAGACATTGCCGTCATCGTCGGTCCAGGAGACCCGGTGAGAGGACGAACAGGACAGGCCTTGCTCGAAGTAGGCTTTGTTGATCGTGGTCTCCTTTGCACCGGAAAGCTTGAGCGTCCAATCCGTCGGTGCGGCACCACCTGTGTCAACAACCGTTTTCACCGCTGCGGTAGCAGCCACCTTCACGGCATCGAGATCGGTCTCGTCAGTAATACCGGCAGCATAGTAGAACTCAACCCTGTCACCTTTAACAAGCTCAATCAGGTTTAAGGCGCCGTCAGGATTGTTGTAGCCATCTTCATAGACATCGTTGACGTAGGCAAGCCACTTACCCCCGCCCTTAACATAAGAGTAGTTACCCACGTTGTCCAAAAGAAGAGCGCCCGACGAGCTGTAATTCTTGTCGGTGACATCATAGGTGAAACCACCGGCAGCTGCAGCTGCCTGAAGTGCCCCCAGCGGCGTCGTTTTGTTGACAGTATAAACTTCCTTCGAGTTATAGGCGGTCACATTAAAGGTCTCACTGGGTGTCAAAGAAACTGTCCCATCATAGAGAACGTCAGTTGTCGATGACTCGGCCATAGCTGATTGGGGCGCAACTGCTATCAGGGCAAACAATGTACACAGCATCGCCAGCGATATGATCAGCATAATTCTCTGACCATACCTTATCAATCTACTCATACCGAAACACCTCTTTCCATTAACTAATAAAATACACTTAATTTATTACCATTTATTAGCAACCAAATTTCTATTTCTACTAACCACTTTAGAGATTGATACCCACATCCCGGTTCTTATTTGATTCTCTGCATGTTTAAAAAAGTATTTTTAAGGTCGTACGAATAGGCTGTACATCGTGTAATTATGGGCTCTGCATTCACCACCACTATTTAAAGAAAGAACTTAGTATGCACAAAAGTGCATAGCGTTTTTAAAAAAATATACTTTATCACGTTTACTATAAAATATTAAAGCTCAATCAATACAAATGGTCCTTACATTGCACACCCAGTAAGGTTTATTCACATCACCCGGCTCTTTCTGACCGACAACCAGTCGAAAAGGGTTGCCTTTCCGCAGGTCATATTCCCTTCCGTCTTCTTCCCAGGCCAGGATCATCTTGTATTTTGTCTCAGGGTTTTGTTCGTCAATATAATCGTCCCTCTGAACATCTGTTAGTGTATATTCCACTGTGTAGCCATCCTCTGCTGTAAAAGTGACCTTGGAAGCATGGTCCTTCAAGTTCACTTTTTCCTGCAAAATATACCCTACCCAGATACCTTTAAAATGAAAATATTCCTTCGTACCGTAAGAATTGACAGAAAAGTAATCGGCCTCTACCAGACCCTCCTCCATGGACTTTAGTTCCTCCAGCGTGAAGAAAGCCTTGCCCTCTACAGCATCTCCCTCAATAACAATCGTCCCTGCGGCAGCTTCTTCCCGCGGGCTGCATCCAAACCATGAAATGCAGACGATTAGGAGCAATAATAAAGTGGAAACCACCGCTTTATCCTTGCGTAGATAAAGAAACTGCATGCATGATGCCTCCCGGTTTTTAAATGTTAATTAAAGAGGTTAGGGGTGGAGAGGAAAAGGGAGCTTTTCCCTCCACCGCCCGAACAAGCGCTTAAGATATTTATTTTAAAAATAGTTGTGTATCCACCGGTATGTTATTTGGTAATGGTGATCTCCTTGGTTTCAGCTTTATAGTCCACTTGAGCCTTCAGGGTCTCACTCACAAAGCGAAGGGGGACAAAGGTACGGTTGGACTGTATTGTCGCCGCACAGTCAATGATTTGTTTCTCACCATCTACCAGAACATCCTTGGAACTGATGGTCAGGATAATTTTCTTCCCTTCATCGGTGATGCTTACCTGTTTGGTCTCAGGATTCCAATCAACTCCGGCACCCAGGGCCTCACTGATAAAACGCAGCGGTACCAGCGTACGACCGGTCCCGGCCTCGACACTAATGTAAGGTGCCGCGTCCAGAGTATAGGGCTCACCATTAACACTGCCTGCCTGCTGGCCGATAGTGAGTTTGATGACTTTCAAGTCTTTCTCCGGCTCCTGGTCGTTCCCGGGGATAGCAGCACCGTTGTCGGGCTCAGTCCCGGCAACCTGATAGTGGAAGGTGATAACATCGCTGTCCCGCTTGCCGGGACCGATGGTTATCGCCTTGATGGTGGTGTTCTCATTGATGGGGCCAATAGGGTGATTGATCTTTCCCAAAACATCCGCCCGTGATGACCACCACCGGCTGGCAATCCAGTTATACATGGGACTGTTCATGGTCGGAGTGCTACCATCGGTGGTGTAATAAATCTTATCATCATCATTGTGGAGGTTGCTTAGTGTTACCATCGTCCCCGCGGGTACTGTACCGCCCTCCGGATTGGCCTGTGGAGTATCCCATTTTTCCGGCTCGGCGGTAAGCACCTCAATCTTATTTAAATATTTTACAAATAGATTTCCCGTTTGCTCGGTTACAGTACGCTGCCCCAGCATCAGCAGAAAAGTATTCATATCGTTCATGTATTGAGGGTTATCGCTGCCTTCAACGCTGATCAGGCCAATGAGCGGCTCCACCTCTACAGCTTTCTCTGAAGAGCCGGGAAGATGTCCATCGCCGTCAGCGCCGGTCTTAAAATGCGGGAAACGATAACGCCTATCCTGGAATAGCTCTTTAACCGTAAGCGTTACTGTGTAGCTGTCTGTAGAAGTAAATTTAATCAGCTTGGCCTCTTCTTTTTTAATTCCCGCCTCAAGAAGCAAGTCCCATAATTTGACCCCTTTGCCCACATACCATTTCTTGGTGGGCCAGGTATTGATACAACTGTATACCTCCTGATGTTGCTTCATTCCCTCTAACTGTTCCCGGGTAAACGTTATTGGATTCGTCACCCCGTCTCCTGAGATTTCCAGCGTTTCCGAAGGAGCAGCAAGGGTCGCTGTTGGCATCATCAGGTTAAATGTAACGGCGGTTAACAGTATCAATAAAAAGACCGGCATAAGCCTGCAGAAACGTCTTTTTCCCTCAGTTTGCATTGTTCATACTCTCCTTTCCTGACAATATATTTATTAATTATTTATTACTCCTGGTCGGTCAGCATGAACAACTGCCCCGTCCGGGGGTCCTTGTAGACCGTGCCCATCTTCTCATAAAGATCGCCTTGACCCTGAGTTTCAATCAGATCTTCCCGTAGATCCAGAGCTTCTGTCACTTCCCGTCCTTGCTGCAGATCAACACGCTCTCCTATGGGGCCCAGGTCGATATTCCAGTAAACGGCCAAAGCAAGCATCAACCCACAGGCAAATACCAGCATGGCATCCACGATGTTTGTAGCGCCTTCTAAAGGATCAACGTCTTCAGGCGACCTAAGCGTCCTGTGCCTCCTGTTTCTCAATCCCCCGTTCACGGGCAAACACCTCCAATAGGCTCTCCATCAAGGCCTCCAGAGCGCTCAAATAATCCTCATACCACCTTTTCCGCAACCGGGAGATGACAAAGGCAACACCCGCAGCGGCCAGGCCGGAGACCGTCGTGTCAAAGGCAATGAGTAAAGAATCTGCCAGTACCTTGGTGTTACCCTGGCCCAGAGCGATCATGCCCGGACCGAGCGGAATAAGCGTACCCATCAATCCAAACATGGGTCCCAAACGCACCACCAGATCGGTTCTGTTGGTTATCCGGGCATAATGCAGTTCTTCACCGGCAAGCAGGCGGCGCGCCAGGGCCTGCAGGGAGGCGGCGGGCAAATTACTGTGGCTAATCAACTCGCTAAGAGCTTTTTTCTGGCGCCGGAACAGGCTGCTGCGCCCGATCACGTCCAGGATCTCTTCCGCACCTTTACCCTGAAAAGCATTGATCAACTCCGGCACATTTACTTTATTCCTGCGTCGTTCTGTGAGAATTTCTGTCAGCAGGCCGCCCAGCTCAACCACCAACCAGGCTAAAAACAACAGCAGAATGGTAATGGTGGGCACCAATAAACCTGACGAGATAACATGCATGGCATCTTTTAAGGGTGTTAAAATAGTTTCAATCACTTTGTTTCATTGCTCCTTTGCATATTCTGCGTATCTTTGGC
>JGI24500J29687_10007799_pt1 | contig 17200 bp, 9 predicted proteins | sample BioPla2RNA1_FD_29687 | JGI IMG/M metagenome (IMG submission 29687) | reverse complement strand
CAAACTCCAGAATAAATTGTTAAGATTCTGATATGTGTGCATAATCCGGAGACAAAAAGAGCCGGCTCACATGAGGAGCCGGCTTAGCTCAAACGTAGGGTAGTCTGCTTTCGGTAGGCAGATATTCTACACTACTGCATAAGGATCATTTTGGAGGTCTTCTGATATCCGGGAGCAACCATCCTCAGCAGATAGACACCGCTGGAGATGCTGCGTCCACGGTCATCTCTTGCGTTGAAGACCAATTTATAGTGACCGGTTGCCTGGTCTTCGTTTACCAGGGTCTTCACCAGCTGGCCCTTGACGTTGTAGACTTCCAGCTTCACTCTGCCTGCTTCCTTCACGCTGTAACTGATGGTGGTTTCAGGGTTGAAGGGGTTGGGGTAGTTGCCGTTGAGAGCTGTGGCCACAACGGGCTGGGTGTTCTCGTCATTGCTCACGGGTTTCAGGATGAAGTTTACCGTGGTATTGCTGTTTGCGTATACGGTTTTACCCTCGATGGTGATGGGGTTGTAGCCTTCCGCTGATGCGGTCACGTCGTAGGTTCCCACGGGCAGTTGGATACTGTAGGCGCCGCTGGCGTTTGTGGTGGCGCTGTATTCACCGGTTGTGACTGTTGCGCCGGAGATGGGTGCGCTGTCTTTGTTTCTCACCGTTCCGATGATCATTCCGGTTTCCACAAACTTGTTGAGGACGTTGGAGAAGGTGGGTACGGAGAGGACATCGTTTGAATAGACAGCTTTAACAGCCCAGCGGTAGTCACCGTTGGCGAGTGTCTGCCAGGCGGGATCCACGATGCTCAGGCCTGCGGTTGGTTCCTGGTTGAGCAGGATCCAGCCGTCCTGGTTTTGCTCGCTGCCGGCGGTCAGTCTGTACACGTTGTAGCCCATGAGGCCTCTGCCGTATTTCCTGGCAGGGCGCTGTTCGGAACGTGACAAGCTGGCTTCGGCACTGCTGCGGGAGAGCGTCATCTCAGGCGTTGATGTGGAGAGCGTGACAAACTGGTCGCTGTCAAAGACTACTTTGGCGTTGCCGTTGCCGATATAGATGTTGTCTATAAACCAGTTTTCTCTCAAGCCACTGTTGTCAGCAGGGCCCAATGCATGGAAAGCCACCTTGACCTGGTTGCCGGTGTAGGCGTCCAAATCTATGGTGATAGGTGTGGCGTAGGCATTCAGGCCGCCTGTCTGAGCAGAGGCATCCCAAAGCTCCGTCCAGGTTGCTCCGTTGTCTGTGGAGATTTTCACATAGTAGTGATCTCCTTCCGTGGAGCCCAGGAGGACGTAGCTATCGAAGGTCATGTATGCGCCGGACGGGCAGCTGAAGCTGGGTGTGATCAGCCACTCATCCTGGTGGGTATAAGTCCAGGCGACGGCAGCTTGGAAGCTTCCCTCTGTGGGACTTACTTGTTCACCGGTGATGGTAACTGCTCCGATTCTGCACCAGGTGGGATACATACCCAGGGCGTTGGCTGCACCGTTGTTGGTGATTACTTGCGTCCAGTCTTCGGGCGGGAATTCGGTGCCTTCAAAGCCTGTGGTCACTTCAATGGCGTTGGGATCAGGAGCCAGCCACTCAACCGTCACTTCCGTGCTGATATCATTGACCGTGGCGGTGACTTCAGCAGGAGCGAAAGCCACTTCGTTGAGCGTGATTTGGCCCATGTTATGGTCTGCAGCTGCGAGCGTTATCTGTCCATTCTGAGACACATAACCAGCAGCGCTGATATTGTAGTCGTAGACGTTGTTTGCAAACACGTTAGGGATGGTGAACTCGCCAAAGGCGTTTGTATTTACGCTGTATTCGGCATAACCTCTGAGTGTGACGGAGGCTCCGACAATTCCGGCTCCTGTATCACTGGCAAAGACGGTTCCGCTCACAGTCACCTGCGGCAGCAGCTGCATATTTACGTTGATTGTCAGCTCATCATCCGTTTGCAAGGTAACGTTTTGGGTGTGGGTTTGGTAGGTATGTTTGCTGAAGGTGAGGGTGTAGTTGCCCTCGGTGATATTCATCAGCTGATAGTATCCGTTGTTATCGGTAGTGGTGTGGTATTCACGGTCAGCCAGTGTCACACTCACGCCGGCCAGGGGTTGGTTCCCGGCGCCGGTCACGGTTCCGGTGATGTTTCCGGTGTTGGTGAGGAAGCCCAGCATGAGGTTGGGACGGTTGGCGTTTACCTGGCAGTTTTGCTCCGGGTTGAAGGTGTTGTCTGAATACCAGTATCCGTGTGAGGTTGGCGTGGAGGTGTAATTGAAGGTATGTCCGGTGCCGCCTCCATTACCACCGACAGCGGATTCCGTGGCTACGATGAGGTTTCCGCCGGTATACTCGAAGGGAGTATCGAGTGTGAATGTGTGCCAACCAGAGCTCTCAAAGGTGTGTGTGCCTTCTTTGACCAGAGTCAGATCGGTGACGAAGTTTGTCCAGCTATCTGCTACGATCTCGGTAGCGTTGGTGTTTTTGACCCAGATCTTGTAGGGGATGCTGGTGCCTGAGGTGTTGGCGCATTCCCAGCCAATCAGGGAGAGCATACCCTGGAGGCTGATCTCATCTGCTGTATAGAGCGCAGCAGAGTGTTCAAAACCCCAAAGCGTGCCGAAGGGCTGACGCTGAGAGGAGGTTCCATCGCCGATAAACACCGTTCCTGCGGGCAGCACGTCTGCGCTCAGGGCCACATCATTGTTCTCACCGGCATAGACGATGCGCAGGGTGGCAGTGATGGGGCCTTCGGTGGTTCCTGTCACATAAACAGGTATGATGGCAGAGACGCCAGACTCCAGAGCCATGGGCAGGTTATCTTCACCAAAGGAGAATTCAGCTGCCTGAGGGCCGATGATGCTGATATCCGCGGCAGTGAGGTTCAGAGTACCGAAACCGGTGTTGGTGATCCTCAAGTTGCGTGGGCCTGTCTGAGTACCGTTGGTCACCGTTCCAAAGTCTATGCTTTGAGGTGAATAGGACAATATCGGCGAGGTAGGCAGGTCTCCAAATTGCATCCTGATATTGGCAAAGGCGCTCTTTTGGCCGTTTGCGTTGGGAGGGCTGGCAGGATCGGGGTTTGTGCTATCGCTATAGTAAAGCAAGGCACGGGTACCTGTCACAGCAGTGGAATAGAAATGCGGTGTACTGCCGTTGTTACCCGGCGTGTTCTCGTCGACGCAGATCAGGAGGTTGTCTGTATTGTTGTATACGAAGGGGTTCTGCAGGGTTATATTCACCCATCCTTCTTCCTGGGGAAGGATCACTTCACCGTCGAAGACTTCCGTGAGTTGATCAAAGGGCACCCAGTCCTGATTGCCGTCGAAGGCAGTCCTGTCTGTGTGAGCCATATAGACCACCCAGTCTCTGTTGTTTGTTCCCGCCGCTGCGCCGTTCCAGTAGAAGGCGATATTCTCAAGGCGCTGGTTTGCGACGTTGATATCACTCTGGAGGTAGATGGTTTGGCTGTAAGAGTAGTTATAGTAAGGATATATAGGTATTTGGTTATTGGAGGTTCCGTCACCGATAAACACCAGACCTTCGGGTACGGTGGTAAAGCTGAAGGGTGTAGCTGCATCGCTTTCGCCTGTGCTGTTGTAGCCTTTCACCGTCCAGTAATACACCGTGTCATACTCAAGCGGAGTTGTAAGCGTGAAGCTGGGTGAGTAGGATACTCCCACTTCCGTGGTGGGTGGGTTGTTGGTATCGCAATAGATTCTAAAGCCTGAGGGGATACCACCGGCACCTATTTCCCAAGTGAAGGTGGGTGTGGTGGAAACCATGACCGCAGCATTGGCAGGGCTGATCAATGTAGGTGCCGCAGGTGCTTCCGATACGATATCCGGACCGGAAATATCGTCTATCAACAGACGCAGCTGGTTGGTGGAAAACGCCTGGATAGCCACGTAGATCTCCTGGCCGACAAACTGCGAGAGGTCAAAACTGTGGAACATATATTCCGTGGCACCGGTGCCCACATCTGCAGCCACGGTATTGGTAAAGGAAGCAATCTCAGGAGTTGTAGTGGAGACCAGAATGTTGAATCTCTCATCATAATAGCTGCTGTCGTTGCATCCATAGAAGCTGAAGTTGCTGTTTGTAGCAGTGGGAGCAAGCTTGGGCGTGATCAGCCAGTCATCATGAGCTACAGTGTTCCAGCTAATCTGGGCATGAGCAACTCCGGTATGGGGCTTCGTGGTAGATCTGACCCAGGTGTTGGCCCCACCACCATTGTGCACAGTCCAGCCGACAGGCGGGAATGTGGTGCCTTCAAATCCTTCCAGGAGGGCAAATTCTCCCAGAGCGCCACCGCTTAAGGCCACGTCATAGTTTTCACCATTATAGACCATACGCAGGGTAGCACTGTGTACACCTTCTGCGGTGGGATTGTAGCGAACCGGGATGATGCCGGTTTGGCCCAGGGTGAGGGCAAAAGGCAGGTTGACGGGATCAAACTCAAACACCGCAGCGTCATCGCCAATGATGCTCACGTTTGCCTCGGTCAATTCCAGAGTGCCGACACCGATGTTGAAGACGCTCACATCCTGATACTCCGTGGGAGTATTGGCAAAGGTGGTGCCAAAGTTTATTTCATCAGGAGCGTAACCAAACAAGGGTGCGGACGGAGTCTCGCGCACGCGTACATTGTCCACGTAGACGTTGCAGTCACCGCCGGATGCAGTTGATTCTCCGTAGAAGGCAAAGTATTTGTAGCCAATGTGATCACTGAGGTTTATGACTTGGTATTCGCCCAGGGTGGCGATATTATTGTACACATATTCAGAGCCCGTGTTATTCCACTCTCTGAGTATCGTTGCGTTTTCCATGGTGGGGTTGTCGGCAATAAAGACGATGAATCTGTCATCTTGTTGCTGATCCGGATTGACCGGATTGGAGCCGCTATAGGTAGTGAGAGCCAGATCAAAATCCAGTTGGTAGCCCGTCGCAGGAATAGCGATGGGAGGTGTTACCAGCCAGTGTTTGGTGCCGGTGCCATAAATATTGATTCTGGCTGATGGGTTGGCTGGATCAGATACGTTGGCAAAGTTGTTTCGTGTCCATCTGGACGAAACGGGAGTAAGAGGGTCTGTAGGATACAGGCCTTGATAGCGGGCCCATTCCGTGGGAGGGAAGGTAGTATCTGTAAAATCTTCAAGCCAGGGAAGATCGTAGATGATGGGATCGTAACATGTACCATTCACGACCAGTTCCGTGGTTGTGCGTCCATCGGTGACAGTGAAGGTGGCTGTGTGAGTGCCTTCAGCTGTGGGAGCATATTGGATATTGAAGGTTGCGCTCTGACCCGTTCCCAAAGTCACCGGGAAAGCTGGAGCGTCTGTGACGGTAAAGAAACCATCAGATTCGGGAGTGACGCTGTTGACGGTTACGGTCCCGCCTCCGGCATTCATCATGGTGAAGGTTTGGCTGCTTGTCGTATGGACTAAGATAGTGCCAAAATCATATGCGGTTGGGCTGAGCACAAAATAGGGCTCATCCGATAGAGGCGCAAGTGTCATTTGCAAGTTTGGCAGATTTCCATTCAGGGATCCGGTGGCTGTAGGCGGGCTGCTGTCACGGCGCCACTGTTGATGCATACCTGTGCCGACAGTACTGTAATAGAATTTGGGGCAGCCGCTGCCTCCGCTACCGCCAAAGTTGGCTTCCACGCCGATGAGTATATTGCCGCCGGGATAGTTGAAGGGAACATCCAGGGTAAATGTATGCCAGCCATCGCTGTTGAAGACATAATTTCCCTCTTTCAGCAAGTTGGCCGTGGCAACAAAGTCATCCCAGGTTATGGATTCCTGGACGTTGTCTGAGGTAAGTTTGGCATAGATCTTGTAGGGAACCTCGAGGGCACTGGTATTGGCCACACTCCAACCCAAGCTGAGAATTTGCCCGGGCTGCCCTATCTGATCAGCAGTATAAAGGCCTGCGGAACGACCATAGCCCCAAAGAGTATTGAAGGGCTCATAAGCGGAGGAAGTTCCGTCACCTATCGTTACGGTTTGTGCATAGCCCAGACTGAATATGCTCAGCAGCAGGGCTAATAGCATCGTGATTCGAAATGTTGTTTTCATAAAGCTATTCCTTATATTGGGTTAAATTCCGGCATTTGATACAGGATCAGAACGCCTTGGTGTTGTTTTTATTACACCGTTACTAAAATTCGGGGCAGACTCCGCCTTGTCAACACAGAGGCTTCCCCGCGTTAAACTTAGATAGTTACATAAGTAATGCGACATTATAATTCCTACTAACATATTAGCTCAGACGCTACAATACTGCCTCTTCAGGTTGCTTATAACTGTATGCAAGAAACAATCCAAACACAGAAATAATTTGCCGGCGGGATGCTTTTTTATTCCCCCAATACCCTCGATGTGTTCTTGAAATGCAGCTTAGCCACCTCGCTAAGCCGCTCCACACCATACTTTTGCACAAACTCCCGCCCCACTCTGTCCACCTTGGCACTGGCGCCCAGAGGAAAGCCGATTTTAAACTTCCGGCTCATCTCAGCCATGGCGCTGATATATTGGAAACGTGCCAGGATGGAGGCGGCCGCCACGGCAGCATCGTTTTCCGAGCGGGGACGCTCCACCAGATTAACGTCTATCTCTTTGGCCCGGAAGAGCCGGGAAAGCGTCTTGCGGGTGGTAAATTGATCGACCAGCACTCCGTCGGGAGCGTTTTCCACGCTCAGCATTTCCTCCAAGACCTTAAAGTGTTGCCAAGCCAGGAGATCGTTGAGGTTGCGCCCCTGTTTCTTCATGTCCTTGATAATGCGGTTGTAGGTTTTGGGCACGAGTACGATGCCGTTCATACAGCCGGGAAACTCCTTGTAGATCCTTTGAGCCAACTCCTTTATCTGCCAATCCTGCAATAGTTTGCTATCCATCACGCCCATGGCCCAAAGCTCTTTTTCCACCTCCCTGTTGGCCCGGAAAGAACATACTACCAGCGGGCCAAAGTAGTCACCTTTGCCGGATTCATCACTGCCAATCCAATCTTCCCAACTGTGTTTGCTTTCAGGTGTTTGCAGCGCTTGTTGGGCGACGTGCCCGCCCACCATCTCCTGTAGCATACTCCTGATCCGCGTGCCCGTCTTGCCGCCAATCACCAAAGAAATACCCTTCTTGGCCGAATGGTAGATATTTAGCACCGCTTTTTCGTCTTCAAAGATCAGCCTGAGCTGCAAGCCGTATGGCAGCGGCACCTGTTCATACACCTGGATGCCGCATTGCGCCAGCTTTCCCAGGATGTCTGCCACGATGGGTTCTATTTCTTTCATTTCAGCTTGCGTTTGAGGAGATTGGCGTTGGTAACCACGGTCACGGAAGAGCCTGCCATGGCGATCTCTGCGATCACGGGATGGAGGACGCCAAACACGGCCAGGGGGATGGCGATCAGGTTGTAAGCAAAGGCCCAGAAGAGGTTTTGCCGTATCTTTCTGAAGGTTTGGATGGAGAGCTCAACGGCGGTGGGCAGGCAGGCAAGATCGTCTCGCACGATGGTGATGTCTGCCGCTTCGATGGCGATATCCGTGCCTTGCCCCATGGCGATGCCGATGTCGGCAGTTTTGAGCGCAGGAGCGTCGTTGATGCCATCACCCACCATGGCCACGGTGCCGAATTCTTCTTTTAACTGCCTTACCAGGAGGGCTTTATCTTCCGGCAGCGCCTGCGCATGAAAGCGTGTGATGCCCAGCTGCGCTGCGATGGCCTGCGCCACTTGAGGATTATCGCCGCTGATCATGATGGAGGTGATCCCTCTATCCTTCAGCTGCGTCACCACCTGCCGGGCGTTGTCTCGCAAAGCATCAGCGATCAGGAAGATAGCCAATACTCTATCCTCGTCTGCCAGGTAGACGCGGCTGGCGTAATCTGCCTTGAAGGATTTCTCGGGAACAGCCAACCCTGTAGATTCCATAAACTTACGACTGCCCAATATATACTTTGTACCGTCCAGGCTGGCACTTACGCCCTGGCCTATATGATTGGTAAAATCTTGTACCTCAGATGTGATAGCTCCGGCGTCCTGGGCCGCTTTGGCCAGAGCTGCCGCCAGTGGATGCGCAGAACCCGCTTCCAGCGAGGCGGCGATGCCCAGAGCGATCTTTTCATCCAGCGTCTCCAAATGAATCTCGATCACCTCAGGTTTGCCATGCGTCAGCGTTCCCGTCTTATCAAAGATAATGGCCTTTACGTCTTTCATCAACTGCAGCGCCTCCGAATTGCGGATGAGGATGCCTTGCTTGGCGCCCATGCCGCTGCCCACCATCAGAGCCGTAGGCGTAGCCAAACCCAGCGCACAGGGACAGGCGATCACCAAAGTGGCGATGGAAGCCATCAGCGCCGCAGCCAGGCCGGTGGGGAGATTGTTTGGGTCTTTGAGCGGAATGATGCGCAAGAGGGCGATACTGATGCTTTGCGCAGTCTCAGGAAAAAGCATCCAAAAAGCGAAGGTGAGAATGGCCAAGGTGATCACGATGGGCACAAAGACGGCAGTGACTTTATCCGCCAAAAGCTGCACCGGAACCTTGGAGTGTTGTGCATCCTGAACCAGCCTGATCACCTGTGCCAAGAAGGTATCATCGCCCACCTTCTCCGCTTTTACCTTCAGATAGCCATTCACGTTGAGTGTGGCGCCCAAGACGCGTTCTCCAGCGGTGCGAGTTACGGGCATGGATTCACCCGTAACCATGGCCTCGTCTATATTTGCCTTGCCTTCGATTATCACGGCATCCGTGGGAATCTTCATCCCCGCTTTCACGATCAGGATGTCGCCCGGTTGCACCTTGCGGATGGGAACTTCCTTTTCTGCGCCATCTTCCCAGAGAATGGCGGTTTTGGCGCCCAGATTCATCAGTTTGCGGATGGCCTCCGAAGCCTTGCCGCGGGCTTGACTCTCCAGATACCTGCCCGTGTGATGGATGGCCAAGATCATCGTTGCGATGCCGTTAAAGGCATGAGGATCAATGTCTTTGACAAAGAAAGAAAGCGGCCAAACCAAGAGCGAAGCGAGTGTGCCCATGGCGATCAGCACGTCCATATTGGCAGAGCCGGTCTTAAGCGAAGTAAAGGCAGAACGATACACGCCCCGCGCCGGGAAAACCATGACGTAGAGCGAGAGTAAAAACACGATCCAGCCATCTGCCCCACTGCTCAGGATGTGCGTATCAAAGAACATATGCGCCACCATGAAGACGCTCACCACAATGGTAACCAACCAGATGTGCCACATACGCTTGCGAGCTTTGCGAGCCTCCACAACCAGCTGGTCTTCATCCTTGCTCAATTCCTCTCGCACGCTGAATCCCAACGCCACGATGGCCTTTTCTATCTGCTCCCGGCTCACACGCCCGGGCTCAATCTCCAGGCTCGCCTCCTCCAGAGCCAGATTCACGTGCGCCATCTTCACGCCCTTCAGCTCGCCCAGAGCCTTCTCGACCCGGGCGCTACAGGCTGCACAGTGCATTCCGTCTATGCCGATTTTGATATTGGTACTCATTTATCTCCCTTAGATTGCTTTGCTGAAGATATGATAAGCGGTTTGGGATGAGGTGCAAACCCGTTGTGGTTTTATCGAGGAATTTTGATCTGCCAAAATCCCGTGAAAAGTTCCATTGAAAACGAAGCTCGATCTCCTACCAATATAGTAGGAATTCACCGCTGGGATCGCTAACAGGGAAGGCAGGGCATTTTGAAAAATTTGACCCCGAGTCCGGTTTTGCGAAAACAATTCTGCCCTCTAAAACGTCGATTTCATGCGGCCTCCCTTAGGGGCTCCTGTGGGTCTCCTTTGGGATCGACAAGTAACCCAAAGAAAGCCCAAGAGTTACGCATTTGAGCTCCAAGGAAACCCGAGGGTGGGTGAAGCAGGGTGAAAAGTCAAAGGTTGATTCCGGCATCGGTTTTTGGCAAACAATAAATGGGGCTTAAGGCAGGGATTTTCCCCGCGGATTTCCCACGGAAGTTATGAGTCGGGATTGCCCGCCGTAGCGCCGCAGCTCTACCGCAGCCTTGATCTACACCTTAAGGCGCATCCATCCCCACAACCGGCGCAGTTAGCTCTCCCTTTCTCGCTCTTGCAGCCAAGCTGCCATCAGATCACGCGATCCAAGACCTTAAGCTGTTGCTGCAGAAAGTCTTCAAACCTGTCTTCCAGGATCGCTGCTCTGGCCATCTGCATCAATTCCTGGTAAAAGTAGAGGCTGTGGATGGTGGCCAAACGCATACCCAGGATTTCGTTCATGGTGATCAGGTGGCGGATGTAGGCTCTGGAGAAGTGTTGGCAGGCATAGCAGCCGCATTCGGGATCAATGGGGCCAAAGTCTTCTTTGTAGCGCGCTGCCTTGATGATCATCTTGCCGTGGCGCGTGAAGATGCTGCCCTTGCGTGCGTTGCGGGTGGGCATCACGCAGTCGAACATATCCACGCCGCGGGCGATGTTGTTGAGCAGGTCGGTGGGTGTGCCCACGCCCATCAGGTAGCGGGGTTTATCCTGGGGCAGGATGTCGTGTAAGAAGTTGGTAATGCGAAACATATCCTTCTTTGATTCACCCACGGAGAGGCCGCCGATGCTGTAGCCCACAAAGTCCATATCCATCAGCGCCAGGGCGGATTTTTCCCTCAGGTCTTCATAGATGCCGCCTTGCACGATGCCAAACAGGGCCTGATGCTTTTCGTTGGTAAAGGCTTTCTTGCCGCGCTCGGCCCATTTAAGCGTGCGTTTGAGCGACTTTTCCACATATTCGCGGGTGGACGGCAGCGCTGGGCATTCATCGAAACTCATGATGATATCAGCGCCTAAGGCTGTCTGAATCTCCATCACCTTTTCCGGCGAGAAGAAGTGGCTGCTGCCATCGATATGTGAGCGGAAATGCACGCCTTCGGAGGTGATTTTGCGCAGATCGGAGAGGCTCATCACCTGAAACCCGCCGCTATCCGTGAGCATGGGGCGCTCCCAGGCGATGAATTTGTGCAAGCCGCCGGCGTCGCGGATCAGCTCATGTCCGGGCCGTAAATAGAGGTGGTAGGTATTGCCCAAAATGATCTGTGCATGGCTTTCTTCCAGCTCGTGCGGGCTCATGGCCTTCACCGTGCCCAGGGTGCCCACAGGCATGAAAACGGGCGTCTTGATCACGCCGTGGTCTGTGGTAATGGTGGCAGCACGCGCTTTGCCGGAGGTGGAATCTATCTTGAAAGTGAACATATCTACCGCGAGAGCAGCCTCATAAATACTTTGGAGATATCGGCATAGAAGGCGAAAAGGACGAGCAAAATGAGGATGGCCAGGCCGATTTTTTGCAGGGTGGCTTGAATCTTGAGAGGAATCGGCTTTCTGAAGATGCCTTCGATGACGTAAAAGAAGATGTGGCCGCCATCCAAGACGGGGATGGGCAGCAGGTTCATGACCATCAAAACGAGGCTGATAGCGCCAAAATACAAAATCAGATAGGCGATCCCACGGCTGCCTGCCTGCGTGCTCACAGTGGCGATCATCACCGGTCCACCCACGTTTTTGGCTAACTGATCCGGCTTGGCTATAACTTTGAATAAAGCAGTGTAATTGCTGACCACAAAAGCCGCTGCGTATTTGCTTCCCTGAACGACTGCCTCGCCAAAGCTGTACCGGTGTATGTCATGCACCGGTTGATAGTTGATGATGCCCACCAGCCTTTCGCTGCCCAAGACCTCGTTTTCTTCCAAGACCACATCGCGGGTCAGCTCTCTGCCTTCTCTTTGCAGGGTGAGCTTTACTGCGTTGCCCGGTGCCTGCGTGATCAGCTTGCGCATACTATACCAATCGCTCACCTCCACGCTGTCCACCCGGGTGATCACGTCGTCATTGCGGATTCCGGCGCGCCAGGCAGGCATACCCACCTGCACTTCACCGACACGGGTGCTCACCATGGGGCGCAAGCTGCTGAAGAGGCTATCCACTTGACTGCCCGGGATTTGGATGGCTACCATGAGGCTGTCTCTCTGCAGGATGATCTGGTTGTCTTTGGTGGTTGAAAGCTCGGCTAAAGCCTGGCCGTATCCCTCTGCAGGTACGTCGTTTACGCTGATGATGCTGTCGCCGGGAGCAAAGACTTCCGCAAAGATGCCACCGGCATCAAAAATGACGGGGTTGTAGTCTGAAGTGCGGATGGGCAGCAGGAAAGCGACGATGCAGAGCAAAAGCCCCAAAACCATATTGGCAAATGGCCCGGCAAATACCACCAGAGCCCGCTTCCACCACGGTTTTGCCAGGAAAGAATCTTCGCTATCCGCAGCCTCCGAAGGGTCTTCTCCTTTCAGGCTCACAAAGCCGCCCAAGGGCAACCAACCGATCTGCCACTGCTCTTCTTTGCGCTTAAACTTGAAGATCGGCTTGCCAAAACCGATGGAAAACTTCTCTATCCCCACGCCCATGGCTCGGGCCATCAGATAGTGACCCAGCTCATGGATGAAGATCATCAAGGCAAAAGCCAGGATGGTAACTATTAATACCAAGGATGGTTACCTGTTCTGACGGGCAGCCAAAGTGATGGCGATGTAGCTGCCAACGTCTGTGGCGTAGCTCCCCTTGCCAAAACCGGCATCATAACCCAGCTCTATGGCCAGTTCATGCGAGATGCGGGGGCCGCCGCAGATGAAGAGCATTTTGTCTCTAAGCCTTTCCGCTTCGGCCAGTTCGATGAGGCGCGTGAGGTTTTTGACGTGGATGTTTTTCTGCGTCACCACCTGCGAGACCAGGATGGCATCGGCATTGACTTCGCGGGCTTTGTTGAGCAGGTCTTCGCTGAGCACCTGTGCGCCCATGTTGATGGCCACGAAGCCTTTGTAGCGCTCCAAGCCAAAGCGGCCGCTGTAGCCCTTCATGTTCATGATGGCGTCGATGCCCACGGTGTGAGCATCGCTTTCGATGCAGGCGCCTACCACGGTGATCTGGCGCCCCAAATGCTCCTTGATGTAGGCATCCGTGGCTTCCATGTCCATCACGGGCGTGTCCACCACCTTCACCTTGATATCTTTGGGGTCAACCCCTTTATCCGTAACGGCATAGGCGATGAAATGAGTGAAACCTTCGTTCATGTCACGCATACCGCAAACTTCTATATCTTCGAGGCCGATCTGCTTGAGCAAGAGCCGCGCAGCTTCCAGGCCATACTCGTCCGCCGATACCGGCAGCGTGAAGGAAAACTGCATCTTGCCGTCGTTGGAAGTGTCTCCGTAGGGACGAATGATCGTATCTTTCATATTCCCAGCTCCTTTTTCATCTTGTTGCGGAAGGGGTTGTAATAATCCTCATGTCTGGCAAAAACGCCATCCAAGCCCTTGCCGCCGGTTTCTGGACGTTTGATATCCGCAAAGTCGCCGCGGGCCATGGATTCAAACATCCCTTCCTTCTCCACACGCTCCAGAAACTCACAAGCCTCTGCCAACACGCTGTTTGCCCTCTTGTTGATGAAGCTGTCCGGCGCCAACATCAGGCTCTTGTCCAGGTCCTTCACCGCTTTGAAGATGTATTTGGCGTTTTCGATGGCCAAAGACCTGTCTGCCAGATGAGGCGTGTGGATGGCCTCGGTCATCATGCCCAGAAGCTGCACGCCCTGATGCGTGAGCTGGCCCACGAAGTTGAACATGGCGTCCATCAGATGCGTCTTGAAGATGTTGCCACTGGCAAACTTGGTGGGCGGCATATATTTTACCGGGGCGTCGGGGAACAGGGTGCGCGTCAACAGCGCGTGCGAGAGCTCGTAGCTGAAGCTGTTTTCCAGCTCGGGGTCCACTTCGTAGGCGTGGCCGAGGCCCATCTTTTCCGGCTTCACGCCGCTGAGCAGCGCAAACTGCTCGTTTAAAAGCTGGGAAGCGGTGACGGTGTAAGCCTTTTCCACTGCATCGGAGGTGGTGAGATAGTTGTCTTCGCCGGTCTGAATCTCGATGCCTGCATAGGCGTTTATCATGCGGCTAAAGTGTTGATCCAACAGTGTTCTACGGGGATTGATGTCTCGGAAGAGAATGCCATACATGGCGTCGTTGAGCATCAAGTCCAGCCTTTCGATGGCGCCCATGAGCGAAATCTCAGGCATACAAAGCCCTGAGGCATAGTTTGTTAAACTGATATAGCGCTGCTCTTTTTCGCTCACTTCGTCCAAAGCGGCACGCATGATCTTGAAGTTTTCCTGCGTGGCATAAGTTCCGCCAAAACCGACGGTTGTAGCGCCGTAAGGCACGTAGTCCAGCAGCGATTGAGCGGTGGAGCGGATCACGGCGATGATGTCTGCACCTTCGGCAGCAGCTGCTTTGGCTTGTACCGCATCCTCGTAAATGTTTCCTGTAGCCACGATTACGTAGATGGCGGGTACGCGTCTGGGCCCATATTTCCCGAAGAATTCTTCACGCTTGGCTTTCTGAGACCTGATGTGAGCCAGCATCTTGTCTGAAAGCTCGTCCAGCAGTGCGTGTATCTCGTCCATGCTTGCCATCTCGAGGGCTGCGATATCCAGATTGTCTTCTGCGATGGCGCGGGCAACCTGCTCGGCATCCATCTTCTTGACCAACATGGCATTAGCCAGGCGGATGGCGGCGCCCTGATCCAGAGCCTTCTTCTCTTGCAGGTGATCGACCACCACGTTGGGAAGTGGCTTGTCATCAGGCAAAGCGCCGTCCAAGCCCATCATTCTCAGCACGGTGCGCTCGATGGTCACGGAACTGTAACCCTCAAACAGCCAGGAAAATGAGCCTGTGATACTCTTTGCGGCATTGCGGGCACGCAATACCAGATCGGGATTCAAATCTAACTTGAGCATCCGACCTCCATGAATAATAATATTTTAAGACAAAGCTTTTGAAAGGGCCGCATTCGTCAAGGGATTTCGCTAAAGATGGCCGGATTTTGCCCCGATCAGCCCCGTCTGCAAGCGGCGTTTATGGCTATCACTTCCTCCAGGCTCGGGTTCTGGATATTCTCTACGCCATCCAGGATTCTCTTCACCATATCATAGATCTGGTCAAAGCGTATCTTCTCATCCAGGAACTGTTTGAGTGCCACTTCGTTGGCTGCATTGAAGGCTGTGGGCATCAAGCCGCCTTCTCTCGCTGCTTCCACGCCCAGGTAAAAGAGCGGATAGCGTGCTTCTTCGATCGGGTAAAACTCCAGGGGCGGGAGGGTTAACAGGTCGGTCTGAACCAGGCCGGAAGCCCATCTCTGTGGCCAGGAGAGTGCGTAGAGAATGGGGAGCTTCATATCCGGCGTGGAAAGCTGGGCCAGGATGCTGCCATCGATAAACTGCACCATGGAGTGGATGACGGATGGCGGATGGATGATGGCTTCGATAGCCTCGTAGGGAAGGCCGAAGAGCCAGTGTGCCTCCATGATCTCCAGGGCTTTGTTGACCATGGTGGCGCTGTCCAAGGTCACTTTTGCGCCCATGTCCCAATTTGGGTGTTTGAGCGCTTGGGCGGTGGTGATGGAGGCAAAGTCTTCCAGGGCTAAAGTCCGGAAAGCACCACCGGAAGCGGTGATATGCAGCTTTCTGATCTCTGATGCGGGGTGCGAGCTTATGGCTTGGAAGATGGCGCTGTGTTCGCTGTCCACGGGGATCACATCCACCTTGTTTTCCAGCCACATAGGCCTCAGGATGTGTCCCGCCATCACCAGGGATTCCTTGTTTGCCAAAGCCAGCCGCTTGCCTCTTTGGATCACCGCATGGCTGCTCAGCAGGCCGGCAGAAGCGCCGATGGCGTTGAGACAGACGTCATAATCCTCGGCTGCGAGGGCTTTCAGCAGCTCCTCTTCGCCAAAATAGACCTTTCTATTGGGAGCCAAGCTGCGGATTTTGTCTTGTAAAGCGGTATCCTGGATGGAGTTGAGGAAAAGCAGGGGAACGTCAAATTCCTCGGCGATGTGGACTAACTTTTCGTAGCTTGAGCCGGCACAGATCAGCTTGAGGGAAAGTTTGTCTTTGTGCTCGCGCATCACCTCCAAAGTGCTGCTGCCGATAGAGCCGGTTGCACCCAGGAGGGCGAGGCTTATCTTCTTTACCATCTAAAGTTTAGAGATACCCTTTGTGTGGAGCCCAGGCCTTCCGGTGCCTTGGTTTTCAGGGCATAATCGAGCCCCCAGGCGCCAAAGTTCAGGCCCAGTCCGGCTGTGGGGGCATCGGCATCAAAACCGCCCATCACCTGCAGTTGTGGGATAGGTGCGATCATGACGCCAAAATGCAGGTCACCTGTCACCGGTCCCATGGCGAAAGTGGAGGCTTCACCGCGGTCTTCCAGAAACAGCTCACTGCGCAGCGCAATCCTAAGAGGAATGGAAGCCTTGAGCAGCTTGAATTCATAGGAGCCTTCCAGGTCCAGAGAGGGAATGGCCACTTCCCGCGTACCGTTTTCCCACAAAATCCAGGTGCCAAAGAAATCCCGTAAATTTGCCCCGGCAACGAAGCGCCCACCATCATATAAAAAGCCCAAATCCGCACCTACGCCATAGCCCGAATTGCCGGCCAAATCACGATAAGCCAGCTTTGGAGAAAGCCCCAGGGCAAACTTTTGACCCAAGGAACGAGCCAGCGAGGCGGTGAGGATGAAGTCGCTGTTGGTAACGGTCTTGAAGACGACGGGTCTGTTGAAATTGGAAAGTGTATCGGCTGGGTTTTCCAGGGTGGTGAGCTTGATCTTATCTATGGACAAGTGGTTGAGGTGAAAGGAGGTGCGCACCTTCCCGCCCAGGGCGAGTGAAAGCTGGTTTTGCTGCAACAGGCCGCCAAAATGGTTGGCTCGCATCACCTGAACACCGCTCTGCGATTGCAGGCTCATCAAGGCAGGATTCCACCATCCGGCTGCCTCGTTTTCGGCAAAGCTGAGCCCCGTGCCGCCCATGGCCATATTTTGCACACCGGGTGCCAGGCGAAATATCTCGCCAGCGTAGGAAGTGCCGAAAATGCTCGCAGTTAACAAAAGCATTCCGAGCATCAAGAGAAGATTCTTTTTCATAAAGACAAGATTTCCGAAACAAGGATTTGTGTAAAGGTTTTTATTTCCTCTGAGCCAAGATAGCGAGCTGTGAATCGACTTTCCACTGCCTGAATTCATGCATCCATCCACGCTTCTCGCTCCTGCTTAACTTTGCCAAAAAAGAATGGTGGGCCCAGAGGGAATTGAACCCCCGACCGTCCGGTTATGAGCCGGAAGCTCTACCAACTGAGCTATAGGCCCTTGCATTCAAA
>JGI24500J29687_10009291_pt1 | contig 17217 bp, 25 predicted proteins | sample BioPla2RNA1_FD_29687 | JGI IMG/M metagenome (IMG submission 29687) | reverse complement strand
GTTTGTCATAAGAATGATTAGTTGCACTCTGTTTGTCATTATTATTATAGACAGACCAACAGTGTTTTATTCATCTTTTTCTAAAGTTTTTATCATTTCATCTAAGAACCATTTAGCTTTCTTTAAATCTTCAATGCCATTTTTATGTTTATATCTTGTAACATATTTAATGATACTACCTTGCATATAAGCTAAGAACCTTTCTTTTTCTTCATCATATGTTAATTCTATATCTCTCATTACTTATTCCCCTTCAAAATTATCTATAACAAATGGATAGAACGCTAGAGCAGTAGCGTCTGTTTCATCATATAGATAATTTTTTATTTTTAGATTACCGTTTAAATCTTTTTTAGTTTTATAATATACAGGTATCTCTATACACTCTCTAGGCACGCTATAACGTTTTACAAGAGTGTCACATACATTTACCTTCTCTAAGTTTCCTCGCCCTGCTACAGCCTTTTTAAGCGTCATAGCGTGGCATGATTTGATTGGTATATTATACTGACCAGCAAGAATTATTGTGTTTGTATAGTAAGCTCTTGACAAAAGCACTTTGTTGATACCAGTCAAATCGTTTGGTGACTCTACTACAATTAAGTTTGGCGCTGTTCTTAATATAACAGACCGTAACAAATTAAAGTGGTTTCTTATCTTTTCTACATGACTTGTAGACGTTTCTCCAGTAATAAAGTAACTAGTTTCAACAAACTTAAAATCCTCTACAATACCAATGCCAGTTCTTCTTCCATTATCTACACCTAAAACTTTCATTAACCCACCCCCATGTGTTTTGTTATTATACTTCTTTAAATGTATTTCGTGTGCAACCTATTAATTTTTGTTTACAAATCCTCTTGGAACTAAATTGTGAAGATAATCTACTAGACCGCAGCTTAAACATTTAACTTTTTCTTTATCTTCAAAATCTAAGAAATACATATCTTCAATCTTATTCCATCTTCTTTCTATATTTTCAAAATCAACACCTCCACAACAATAGCAACTAAGTTTAAATTGTATGCTACTTTTAAATTCCATTTGTTTGTTCCTCATCTCCCCATTCTTCAAATACAAAATCTTTTTAATTACCGAGAATTCCTCGGTAGTTCGCAATATAATCAAAGTCTTAACTTAGTTATATTACAAATCACTTTTGGCATTTCGGACAGACATCTATCCATCCATCTTTTAAATCTAATCGTTCTCCACGTTTACTTTCCCAGCCTTCTTCTCGGCTATAATCAAGTGCATCATCAAAAGTATCAAATCCGTCTATTTCTTCTCCACAAATATCACAGAATAGAACAAATTTTCCATATTCTATATCTATCATAATATCCCTCCTTTCGTGTTAGACCTCGCTTTCTTTAAATTCCCAAAGTAAATTGCAATAATTATATTTGTCACATTGACGGCATGATAATAAAAAATATGACATTCCATGTGGACACGTTTCTTCTGCTTCTTTCTGCACTTCTTCATTGTTAAGTATGCGTTTGATTTTTATTATTTATATTTACTTCATCATATACTACTAACATTTGTTATGTTAATTGACCTTCTAGTAATATCGGCGTTGGTGCTATTCCAAAATGCCATATACTCTCGTGTCCACACCAACTACATTTATAATTCACTACCCCTTCATTTTCAGATACAAAACTATCTCTAACCAAGTCATTACTGCAACTAGGACACCAGCAATATGTTCTATTAACTAACTTAGAGAATATATATTTTTTATTTTTACTATGAAATTCTGTTTTACCACACTTTCTGCATTGTACTATTATCACTTTATCTGGTTTTATCTTATATTCCCATTCATGTCTACATATGATTTTCATTTTAACCCTCCTTTTTACTATACATTTTCGTCTGGGTTAAATACTTCAAAATCTACATTCCAGCCACCTTTCTTGTGTGCTGGACATTCTTTATAATACTCACAAAAATTCTTACAAAAATATTTGTTAGAACTATCTGGTTTGTATTCTCCGCTTACCATACGCATATATAAGCCTTTTATACGTGCTTTTGCGTTAGCCATGAATTCTGGATTGATATGCACGACTTTAAAACGTCTTGTCTTAGAGAACATAAAAACAAATCGTTTTGGATAAAAGCCATACATTTTCTTAAACGCTTCTGCATATATACACGCTTGCATATTCGTAGACAATTCTTTCTTTGTATAAGTCTTTCCAGTCTTATAATCTACTAAATCAACATCTTGGTTTGCTATATCGCCATCTATTCTATCTATAGTTCCAGTAAACCCTATATCAATATCATCAAATAGATTTTCAATAGCAAAATTTAATTCACATTTAATTGGCACTATTAAATGTGAGTGTTCATATACCCAATTAATTTGTTCATGTAGAGAGTTGTAAAATGTCTTTCTGTCATTATCGTCTTTAAACAAATCATGAGGTATAAGTTCAAAACGTTCATCTAATTTGTCGTGTACTTCTATAAGCGTTCTGCTTGTACCATTTATCTTTTCGTTACCCCACCACTCCATAGCTTCGTGTAGAGCTATTCCAGCAGCAGCATATTTATTACTATAACATTCTTCTTCATCATGCCTATCTTTTGGTTCTTCTAATGTTCCAAACTCCTTATAACACATATAAGGACATCTTTCGTAATTATTAAGTATTGTTTGTCTAAGCATTGTCGCTAACACCCCATATTTTATCTTTTATTTGTTCAAAAGTTTTATTAACAACTAACATATATTTATCTTCGTTAAGCATATTTTGAGTTATAATTTTAGCACATAACAGTCTTTTGTTTTTGTAAGTAAATCTATATGTTATTGTTAAATCATTAGTAAACGGAAACATTTCTAACTCTAAAACAAAGTTTGTAACTGGCAAATCTTCTTCTCTAGCTTTTTCAAGTATATAATGTATAACGTTTGAATACATTTCTGGTATGTAACCTATGTATAGTAGAGTTAGTTTATTGTTGCCACAAAACCTATCAAGAGGGTCTTTAACCCTCTTACTTAGGTTTGTTATAAGCGTAGATATTTCTTGTTGTGTCATTGTATATATTGGCTGTGTTATATCACCGTATTTTTCTTCAAGAAGTTTTTCTGCTTTTTTAATTTGTTTTTCCGTTGGTTTATTGTCTAATATAATTTCACTCCAACTCATAAAGCATACCTCCTATATTATACTTAGTTTGTTCACTATTATATTATCATTTTCTTTCTTTCCTTCTACTGCTACTTTTAGCATTGGTACAAGAGTATTTTTAAATTTAGCGAACTCTCTGCTAAACATTATTAGTGTTACTGTATTGTATTGATTAGTTGCTTCTACAAAAGCCATATCGTTACCGTTTCTATCTTTAATAGGTCTTATTTCTTTTATTAAAAAACAAGTGTTGATATTACTTCCATCTGGCACATCAGATATATCTCTAACTTTGTAACCGTCTAGTGGGTGTACGGTTAGGTTAAATCCTAATGTGTCTAGTTCGTATTGCATTAATAAAGGCGTACACCAAGTCATTTGATTTGGCGTTTCTTTAACACTTGCCATATAGTCGTTAAGTTGAAGCGCTCTATTACCTCTATATTCTTCGTTTTCTATTTCATCAAATGCTCCAGCTTTAATAAGTTGTTTTACAATTCTTTTATTGACTTTTTTCTTTTCTACTTTGCTTAAAAAGTCATTAAGACTTGTAAAAGGTCTATTCTTCATAATATGATTAACTGCGTTTTCTCCTACATAAGCTATACCTGTAAGAGGATATAATATAACATCTCCTTCACAAGTAAAAACAGTAGAAGATTTATTAATGTCTGGTGGCATTATTCTGATTTGCCTTCTTTTACATTCTTGTATAAACCTTGGAATGTCTTTTCCATCACCAAGCACATCAATAGACATCAAAGCTGTCATAAACTCAACTGGATAAAAACAACTAAAATAAGCACACTGAATAGAACGAACTGCATAAGCAGCAGCGTGAGACTTATTAAATGTATATCCTAAATCGAACCTATTGTATATATTATTAGCAAAATCATCAGTATATCCGTTAGCAACACAACACTTAACAAAATCTTCTCTATATTCCTCAAGGTCTTTTACTTTCCTCATTTTGTCTGCCTTACCAAGTGACCATCTTCCACCAGTGAGTTTATTCATAAGCAACATTGTTTGCTCTTGATAAACTATAGCTCCATATGTTTCACGTAAAATATCATCTACGATTTCATAGCCAGTTTTTTTATATTCTTTACCTTCAAGAACAAGTTTTCTGTTGTTATAATATAACTCTGCTTCTTTAACACCCGGTCTACATAAAGCTTCTCCTGCAACAACATCATTAAAACAAGTAACTTGTATCTTTTCTAATGCTTGTTTTCCTGCTGGAGCGTCAAATTGAAACACGCCTGCTAAATGTCCTCCCCTTAAAAAAGCATATATTCTAGGGTCATTTATGTCTATATCACTTAGTGATATGTCTATGCCTTTATTCTCTTTTATAAGTTTCATTGTCATATCAAGTACAGTAAGCGTTTTAAGCCCTAATATGTCAAACTTAAACACACCAACTAGTTCTAAAAGTTTTTTATGCCATTGTGTTATTAACATTGTTCTGTCTTCACTGTTTGTCATGCATGGCACAATGTTATAAATAGGCTGATTTGCTATAGCAACGCCAGCAGCGTGCATTGATGTATGAGACATAAGCCCTTCTAATGTAAGCATATCTTGATATTCTTTTTCTTTACCTTTCATAGCAAACATGAATTCTGGAATAACTTCCATACATGTTTTGATACTATCTACTTTATCTGGTACAGTTTTTGCTATGTGATTTATAACTTTCATGTCATAGCCATAAGCAGATAAAACCTTTCTACAAACAGCTTTTGCAGTAAGCGTTCCTTCTGCTAATATGTGAGCTACGTGTTCTTCTCCATATTTATTCTTTATATATTCTATAACTTCATGCCTTCTTGCGTAATCAAAGTCTGTGTCTATCCATTATACCCTCGGTTTCCCGATATTTATTAGGGGTGTAGACTATACCATCATCTCAGTGAGATACTCCTTGGTAGTCGTTGGGGGCTTGTTATATAACTATTTTGAAGTCTTTGTATACTTTATGTTTTGCAAATTGATAAAAAGGCACACCATATTTTTGTTTCATATCTCTGCAAGCTTCACTAATACTTATGTATTCACCAATTAGTTGGTTTCCTTTATATACTTTTGCGTTTTTGAAATTTCTAACAGGGGAATGTTCTTTGAAACAATGTGCCATATTTTCTTTTCGCGTACACCACTCTAAATTATCAACGTTATTATTCCTAGAGTTGTTATCTTTGTGGTTTACCTCTGGTTTGTTTAAAGGGTTGTCCAAAAATGTTTCAGCTACAAGTCTGTGAACTAAAATATTTTTACTACCTACCCTAAAAGTCCAATATCTTCCTTTTGACGTAAGCCACAATGATAATTTTTTAAGTGTACCTTTCTTATTTGAGTATACATTTCCTTCTGTGTCTACGAAATAACCTTTGTATTTGGTTTCTTTTAACATCTAAATCACCTCATACTAATTATATCAGACGTAGACAAGTTATACAACCTATCCCTGCTGATTGCCCAATCCTTTGAATTGTCACGCTTCGGTATCAAAGGCTCTAAGGGGTTTCCAGCATATTCGGAGTTATTCAATATGCATTACTGCATAAGGGGACAATATTACTTATCCGGCGGTGAGTTTCTCTCTGGATTTAAGAATCTTTCAAACAACAAACCGTTTTTGATTGGTTCTACTTCTGTTATTCCAGTTATAAATGCTACTTCACTACCGCAAGCACTACCTCTACTACCTGTCAATATACCTTTCTCTCTTGCCCAATTTATATAGTCAGATACTATAAGGAAATACCCGCAATAACCTTTTTGTTTTATTACTTTCAATTCATAAGATATTCTATTTATAACGTCTTGTATATTAAGTCCTTCAAAAGCGCCTTCTTTATACCTTTTGTTAAACCCAACATTACAAAGCTCAGCAAGCATTTTTGGTTCATTTTCTTCGCTTGCGATATGTGGCATAAAGTCTTGGTTGATTTGTATTTCAGCATTACATTTTCTAGCTATTTCATCTGTGTTTTGTATAGCTTCTTCTGCTAAATATTTATCTATACCCATAGAAAGTAGCTCATTATAAATTTCTGTTTTACTTTTTATATAAAAATCATTACAAGTGAATTTAAATCTATTTGTATCACTTTTTTCTTTCTTTGTCTGCATACATAGTAATGTATCGTGAGCTTCAAAATCTTCTTTGTTTATATAGTGAGCGTCACAAGAAACTATAACATCAATTTCAAGTTCTCTGGCAAGTTCAATCATTTTGCGATTATATTCTGCTTGTTCTGGTATGTTATTCACTTGTATTTCAACGTAAAAATCTTCACTAAAAACCATTCTAAAGGATAATAACGAACATTTTATGACTGCTATATCACCTTTTAGAAAACACTTGCCAAACTTACTACCAATACACGCTGTAGTAACTATTAAACCTTCTTTACATTCAACAAGTTTTTCAAACGTAATTCTAGGTTTTTTGTAAAAATTATCTTTGTATGAATAGGCGTTAAGTTTGTATAAGTTTTTTAGTCCAGTATTGTTTTTAGCAAGACAAATCAGATGAAAATTATCTTGTGTATCTTGGTCTCCCATATAAAACTCACAGCCTATGATTGGTTTTATATTTTCTTTTTGACATTCTAGTTGAAATTCTAGTGTTTTAATCATATTTCCATGGTCTGTTATTCCTATTGCTTGCATACCAAGTTCTTTGACTCTTTTAACTAGTTTCTTTATATCACAAGCACCATCTAATTGAGAGCCGCTTGTGTGTACGTGAAGGTGTACCATATTATTATCCTCCTTGTGTCATAAATGACTTATTCTTTTCTATTAATGCTTGCTTCTTCTGTAAATTTCTCTGGATATCTTTTTTCTAGTTTTTCTATGTTCTGTTGCGCAACAACATCTAAGTTGATGTGAAGCGCAGTACAAAGTTCTGCTATATACCACAACACATCACCAAGCTCGTCTGCAACTTTATGTAAATCTAATTGATGTCCTTGATAAAAATATTTCTTTATGTGGTCTACCACCTCTCCAGTTTCTCCAGAAATACCAAGACAGGCGTTTAGTACCATATCTTCTTTGTCTAGTTTTTTGTTAATAGTTCTTTCTGATTTGCGTTGATAATTATAAAAATCCATTTCCATTCCCCCTCTAAATATTAAATGTTAATTAATATTAGCGCCATCAAGTAGAATATAACTGTCCATATAGCGCTATAAAGTCCAGCTAATGTTTGTCCTTTTTTCATGCTTAAACGTGATAATATTGCACCAAAAGTGCCTAAAAGCAAAAATATAATTATTAGTATTAATATAAATGTTTTCATGTTTTTACCTCCCTTTTTTTACTTCCTTATGTTTATTATAACATTATTAATGTTCTTTAAGCCAGTTGTACCATGCAATATTCTGTATATTGTCTAAATCTTCTCTAGTTAATTCACCGGGGTCTTTCTTATTTACTTTAGACAAATCAGAAATGTAAACATTAGCTAAATGACTTAATTTTTTTATAGCTTTTACTGTTGCTTTTATACCAGCATTATCATTGTCGTACATTAATATAACATTTAAGAATCTGCTTATTATTAAATCTATTTGTTCGTCTGTTAAATGCGCTCCAAATGTACATACAACATTGTCAATGCCTAGCGATATTAAATTTAAAACGTCATATACGCCTTCTACAATTCTTACTGTTAATTGTGTTTCTGGTATATTGTTTAAGTTGTAAAGCACTTCTCCAGTATTAAGTCCTTTTGGTCTGTTAACCCATTTCCTATTGTCTGCTTCATTTGTACGTCTAAGAACCGCTCCTACGCAATTACCATCTTCATCATATATAGGGAACTGAACACGCTTATAAGTTCCATTATAAGTAACACTATGTCTTTCTAATATATCTGGTGTTAAATTTCTGTACGAATTAAGCACAAATCGTTGACCAAGGGTTTTTATTTCAAATGCTTTATTCTTTTTATTATTTACACTATCGCAATATGCAAGCCACGCTCTAAGTTCCTTTTTATTTTTATTCGCTCTTTCTCCAAGCTCTAAATTGCTTATATCTATATTTAATTCGTTTGCTGTTGTGTTTATGATTGTTTTAAATTCATTGTTTATGTCTAAATCGTGTATATTAGCTATAAATTGAAACACATCACCACCACAACCACATTCAGTAAAGCAATACCACATATTATTTTCTAAATTCCATACAAAAGCTGTAGGGTTATCACCGCCATGTATTGGGCATGTGCTTCTTATTTCTGTATCGTTTATAGCTATTCTTTTAGCTCCATGTTTTGTTAGTAAATCAAGAACCATTTCCCTTGTGAGATTTTCTTTAATGTATTCTAACGCTGTAGGCATTAAGATACCTCCTTCATTTTGAGTATTGGTCTGTCAAACTGAATGTTAATCTCGTCATTACCCCCAGCACCATTTCTTTGATATGCTATTTGAAGTTTTTGATTCCCCATTTCAAATCCTTCGTTTGTTATTTCAAAATCTGTTTTGTTACGTAAGAAACAAAGTCTAGTAGCCATTTGTAGTATTCTATATGAACCACCAATGTTACTTGCGTCTCTTGCCCCTCCAGCTCCAATTTGACTTCTATTTGCTTGTGCAGCGCTTATTACTGGTATATTGCACACACCAGCGGTATCTTTAAGGCAAGTTGTTATAAATCCTAACCTTTGATATTCAGCAGCATTAGCTAGTCCACCTATTTCACTTGTAGGTAACTTAATATAATCGAATATTAAATATCCTATATTACTTTGAAGTTGATATTGTCTAGTAAGTGCTGTTACTTTATCTATTGTAAAGTCTGGCATATATACATGATAACATGGTGTTCTAATAATTTTTTGTCTTGCTTCTTCTATTTTGTTTATTTTTTCTTCTGCTCTGCCATGTTCAGTGTCTCTAGCAAACATACCGTTATATATTTCTTGATATGGTACTCTGCTTATCATAGCAAGCAATCTATCGTCGTGTTCTTCATCTGTCATTTCTGTATCTATATATAAACCCGGAATACCACCACGCACTGTAAAAGCTTCTTCGTGATTTTGCAGTAGTGCTGACTTACCTGTCTTACTTTCTGCTACAAATACCGTAAGTTCGTTTGGTTTATATCCTTGAGTTATATAATCATATTGTCTCCAACCTAATGTATATCCGGGTATGTTTTGTGGATTCTCTGCTCTACGTCTTAATCTTTCTTCTATAGAATCGCCAACTCTATATACATTATTTGTAGAGCTATTGTTAAGAATAAGAGAAAGAGTTCTTTGCTGTATGTCGTTTAATAAAACTTCTATTTCAGTTTCTTGATTTGTAAGTATCATGTTTTGTATGTCGCCACCTAACGAATAAGCCATGCGCTTTAAGGCACAATTTCTAACTATATTTATGTACAAAGTGATATTATCTAATATTCTTGCGTTTATAAGCGTATCTATATATCTCATACCACCTAGTTCATCAATAGCGTTCTTAGCAGTATCATCTGTTATTGTGCTGTACACAAGAAGTGAGTCTATCTGCCTAACGTTTGGATTGACTGCTAAATAACAAATCACCTCATACAATCTTTTATGCCCCTCTACAGCAAAGTGTTCTGAATACAAACTTGCTGACTCACAATCTATTATCTTGTTTTTGTCTCTAAGTATAATGCTTAATATTGCTCTTTCAGCACCGGGATTCGCTATTATATCATTTATATTAACATTTGGCATACTCCCCACCTCTTATATGTTGTTATCTAACTCCTTTAGCCTGTTATAATCTTCAACACATAATGTTTGTTTGCTATTATCTTTTAAAAAAGCTTCACACAATAGCGCTGAATAACATATAAATTGAGCCATACACCAACCACCTCTTGGGTCATTTGCATATTCAGCGGTATTGTGTTTGCATTGTGTCATATCACATCTTATGTCTGTCATAATATCACCTCTAAATTCTTAATTTGTTATTGCCACCAGAGAACCTGTTAAACTTTGACATATTATCATCTAAATTTTTGTCTAACTCTTTTTCTTCAAAAAATACTTTTTGTACAGTATTTAACTTCTTTACTTTTGCTTTAGGTAATATATCGTTAATCACATATTGCAAATAAGCAAGTGAACGAAGTCCATTAACTGGTGGGTGTTCTTTAAGATAGTCTATACACATTATTATCTCTTCTGGCGTAAAGCCAGCTTTAATTAGAGAGTTTGCTATACCTAACTCTTTTTTAAATAACACACCAGTGAATTTATAATTAAAAGTGTCAATAAAATGTCTAACAATTATTTGAGATGGTTTTAAAGCCAATTCAATCACTTCCTTATATATGATTTATATACTTCTTCTTCACGTATAACTTCTACGTCTTCATCATAAGCGAATGGACAAGTTTCTGACAAATCAGTAACGTATTCATTAACTGGTGGTGCTTCCCATGGTATCATAAAATTATCACGTATGTTACACTCTTTCTTTTTACCATTGCATTTTTTACACTTGTGTTCTATTACAGCTTCCATTATGTCGTAAACTGTTTCACTATCTGTTATAACATGGTCTATTGAGTGCTTAATTTTATTATTATTAATAAATTTCCTTTTTGATTTGCTACTAAACTGTATTATAGTGTCATTTGCTACTTCTTTAAGTTTTAATGCTTCATTATAACCTATTTCAAATAAAAGCTCTTCTAGTGATTTATCTAAAAATGTGTGTGCAGTCTTTAAGTATTTCATCATGTTCTTAGAATACTTAAGACTGCTCCACGTATCAATTGTTTTCTTTAGTATGTCTTTAAGAAGCAAAAACTTTATTATAATCATTCTTTGTTCTGTGTTCAAATATCTTGGCATTGTGTTTCCTCCTTAAAGTTTTGTGAATTTTTTATGATATCCCCATACATTTTGTACATAACTGATTTGTTTTTCAGAATAGTAACAGAAATTATTCCTTATGCAGTCTATACAAGATGTATCTAATTTACCACCAATACACATTTCACAAAAAGTACATCTCTTTGGTACTCCATTTTGCAAAAGCATAGTTACTACTTCATCATCTATATTCACGTGACCACTATAATTTGAGTCACACGTATAATTTCTAAATATTGTACTTGACACACAGCGTATACAACTTTCTGAGAAATTAAAAGCACAATTACTGCACAATCTTAAATTTTCTGTTTGTTCTTCTTGTTCTTCGTTTTCTGAATTGTTTTGTTCTTCTGCAACACTTTCTTCTGAACTTTGATTTCTTAATATGCTATTCCAACCAAGCATATTATATATTTCAGTTTTATGTTCTATTAAATCTTCTGGTGAAAAAGCTGCATAGTATGTTTTAGGTATTCTAGAACGACCTAAAATAATTGGCTCTACTGTTGCTACAATTAACCAACCATTTTCTGTGAATACTTTACATCTTGCTGAATATACGTGGTTTCTAACTTTTATTACAAATGTGTCGTTGTATATAGCTCTTTCGTATATAGTTCTTTCGCTGTCTTCACATCTTTGGGTATATCGCATATCTTCTAACACGATTACAAAATCATCACGAATTTCGAGTGGTAAACTGGGTGAAAAATTACCATTTACGTTATATAAAGTTTTTGTTCTTCCGTTAAAATGTGAAGTTATTCTTGAAAGACTTTCAAAGTCAACCATACCTTTCATTGGCAGTGGGTTATTATATGTTGTTGGCATAATGTATACCTCCTTAATTTGTTTTTTAAAAGACGTACCCTAATTTTGAGTACGTCTTTTAAGTTATTAATCTGTTATTGCTTCTCCAAAGTCTACCCCTAACGCTGTATCATTTTCATTTGTTGTTGTGGTTTCTTCTGTTTCTTCTGCTTTAATTACTTCTGCTAAAGACTTACCAGACATAAGTCCTAGAATTTGTTCTGGTGTAAGTTTTTTGTACGCACTCTTTATGTCGTGTAATTTCATACTTTTTTCTGAGTCTGTAAGTGGTACTGGTGGATATACTGGTAACACTTGATATGTTGTGCTTGTACCAGAACCAGATTTAACGATATTAACGTCGTATTTTCTTAAATCTCCCATTTGACTCAACAATGTTGCTAAGCCTTGAAATATTTTATTTCCGCTATCTAGTATTTCTACTTCATTTGTTTCTCTGTTAAGTACGTTAATTGCATGTGCTTTCTTAGTTGAATACTTTTGTTTTACTCCATTATTCTTGTCCTCTTTTATTTTTGCACAAACAGGACAACCTTTTCCTATGCAATCTACTGATGTTCCTTTTCCAGAGTTAGCTTGCGGAATCCAATGACTCCATCTTGAGTATGGCTCTTCATCAAGCACTCTCAACTTGTTTGTTCCTGCTTTTAATCTGCAGTATTTTACTGCATTTTCGTTTGAGTTGTTGTTTTGTGGGTTTAAAATTTCATTCCATGACATAGTTTATGTCCTCCTTTAAAATATTTTTTGTTTTTTTTGCTCTTTGAGCGTTTTATAAATGTTAAAGACTGTAAATTATATATAGGAATCATATATAGGCTTATAGCCTTGGAAGGAAGTTGTTAAAGCACAACTTCCTAAAAGCTTTGTAAAAATCACAAGAGTATTTTATTAAGTATTATACTTAGGGAATACAGTTAAAAAATTACTAAGAAAGTTATACATTTTATGTCTATTAAGGTCTTTGTATCTATCACTATATATGTTGTTCATTACATAAGCAAAGCATTTAATAGTTTCTATATTTTGATACTTTGCCTTAATAAACTCTTCTGAAGAGTTAAATGATATTATTGTAGCTTGTACTATTTCTCTATGAGATAAATCAGTGTTAATTTTATTTTTATAAATATATTCAGTACAACCATGATAGCTGTCTAGTATTTTGAACACTGTTTCATCTTTAACACCTATTGTGTATAGAGTTCCATAGACAAAATCTAGACAAAAGTTTGGACGCACTAAGTATATCATATTTTTTCTTTTGTATAAACGCCCAACTGTATATGCTGGTCTGTAGTCTAATATCGTTCCATAATCACTTAAAAGTCTTTTTAATATTATTGGTTCTAAAAGCTTAGAATGTATAAAGAAGTTAGCTATCATTCAAAAGTCCATTTTAACTTTTTTCTTGGAACGCCTTCTCTTATTAGTAACTTACCTACATATGACGCAGACATATACAACTCCTTTGCGATTTGTCTTTGGCTTTTCCCTTCCTCTACGTACATTCTATAGAGTATATCTCTAAGAGTTAAATCTTGATTGTTCCATTTAGCTCTGTAAAGGTCTATAACTAGTTGTTCTTTTACATTTTTTCTTCCAGCGCCTTTTCTGTAACCGCCTTGTGCCATAACACAACACCTCCTTTTGTAGTCATATTATAACACAAATCAGTAAGGCTTGTCTACTATTTGTCATATTCTTCTTTTAAAACTTCTTTGTAAATATCTTCTTTAGTAAATTCAATAGTTTCTGGTTTGTACGTACAAACGCCTTCCCAACCTTTTGGAGTAGATGTGTCATAATAATAAAAGTTTAAATTATTATCGAAGTTATTTTGAAAATTAATAGGCTCTCTTACTGGTATATCTTCGCCTTCATGCCATGTTGTAAGCTCCATATCTTTTGTATCAACTGGAAAATCTTTTGGAAAAGTAGAAGCAATTACAAAAGCATTACCGTCTTGATACACTTCAAGACAATTATATCTGTTGTTATTGATAACAAACACTTTGCCGTTTCTAAATCCCATATAGTTAGCGCTTAAAAATCCTAACGCTTTTATTGGTATTATGCTTCTATTAACCATATCAAACACTATTTTTGTATCAGTTTTATCTAGATTACGACCTATAGCAGCCATGCTTTGCTCTGTACCATTCATACATAGAGCAAAATTTTTCTTCTTATTCCAAAATGGGTGACAGTTTTTATTACTTACACTTCCAGCGCTAGTTACTCTAGTATGGTATATAAAATAGTCCATTGGTTTACCAGATACTTTGCTGTAAATCCTGTGATTTGTTAGTTTGACTCCTTTATCAATATTTTTAATTTTCTTATCCTTGATTACCATATAACCATTTCCATGACCGCCGCAATTTATCTCTAAAAAGTTTAACATTTTTTCTACGCCATATATTTCTTCTAGCTTTACGAACCCTTTATAGTTGCATAATAATATTCTACACATTTTATCATCTTCCTTTCTGCTATTTTAGCCAAAAATATAAGTACCTAATTCTAGGTCAAATTTTAAATTTTTTTGCAATTTTAACATTGTTAGTTTATTCTCTATTTCTTTAGCGTTTTTGCTAAGAGTTGCTTGAGCTTTATACGTCCATTGAGCTTCGTTTGCAGCTCCAACTATACTCATAGTGACAATTGTTTTAATTAAATCTGTATATTCTGGGTTAATAGACACATCATATATATTAGACACAATTAAATCAAAAAATTCGTTTATTTCTTTTACACCTTCAGTTGTTCTTACGTCGAATTGCATTTTGCTTATTGGTTCGTAAGCAAGTTGTCTAAGTATTGGATAAGCGTTTTTATCTACAGCATATATTGCTGATTTTAATTCTTTAATCATTTCTTCACTTCTACTTCTAACAAGCTCAACATCACTTTGTGGAAGCGGAGCAGATACTCTATCACCACTTGTATAATCGTTTGTTCTTATTGCGTTCATTAGTCTTTTAATTTCTGTCCAATCATCTTCGTTATCGCTACAAGCTATTATGCCATATTCGCTTAATTCTATTGCTTTATATAATAAAGCTGCATGTAGAATATTTTGTGCAGTCATTTGAGCTGGAAACAATGAGCAATCTGGATAACGGAACTCTACATGGAATCTAGTTATATTGTCTTCATTTTCTCTTTCTGCAATCAACGGTATTAAATTTATAAATTTGTATCTATCTCTATTATGTATAATTCTTTTTATTTCATTTGCTGTTTTAGATGGTATTGCTGTAGAATACAATGATGTGTGATTGCAGAAAGCATGTTTTCTAGTTATTATTCCCGGAATATCATGCTTAATTGTACTTGTAACCCACACCATGCATGGAGCATATCTTTTTATAAGTTGTAAAAAGTTTTTAAGTATTATACCGGGCATTGGTTTTTCTAAACAGCTATAAACATTAGTATAATCTAACAGAAAATGATTATGCATACCAGCTCTAGGACTGATGAATGGTTCATACTCAATCATTTTATTTATTATGTATTTGTATTGTTCATACAAATCAATAAACGAAATTCTACGACCAACAGTGCAAGTTTCTGCACCTCTTAAAAGAGAACCATCACTTTTTACAGCGTTTATACCGCAAGTTCCAAAATCGGCAATTGAATTAGTTGGTTTCAAAGCACTACTTAAACCACGTATAACACTTAAATTTCTAAATTCACTTTCTATTTCTACTGCTATTTTCATGTTAGATAAAGCCATTCTCTTCCAGTAATCTACTTCTAGACTACTTAGTCCTAATTCGGTAATGTACCTATAAGACATACTATCACTCCTTATTATTTAATAACACACACTACGCAAATCTTAATTTACCAGCATTAACAGCTCTCATATATCTAGTTGGGTCTGCATTGTAGTATAAAGAACATGACCATTCTCTTGCATCTTCTTCTACGTCAAATCCTTCTTCGTTTGAGTCTTCAACTAAACCATTTAATTGCATAACATGTCTAAATTCATGCAATAGAGTTGTTAAAGAGAACTTTCTATACATTGTTATTTTAACACTTCCGTATGGTGTTTTGTGTGTTATTCCACCTCCAGTAAATGAATATCCTCGCAACCCTTCGTTACCTTCTACAAACTCAAATTCTGGTATTGGCATGTTGTAATAATTACTTGCGTTCACTAAGAAATTATTAATTGCTGCTATACGTTCTCTCTTAGTATAACTCCAAATACCTCCTATAAGTTGTCTTGTAAGTCCAATAATAACTTCTCCTAATTGTTCCTCTGTATAAGTATCTTTGTACATAATACACACTCCTATCTTTTTTATAAATTTTATTAACAATTTTACCAATAATTATTACGCAGTTGCGTAACATTCTTATATGGTTCAAATTTATATAACACATCATCACTATTTGTATCAATCTTTTTATACAAACCACCAACGGTTTTCATAAAATTAAAACATTCTTCTTTGTGTAATACGAATTCTATTTCTCCAGTTTTATCAAAATAGTGTTGTATCAAGCATGATAAGATAAAACAATAAAGTTCTTCGCTATTACCAGTCAATACTCTTGTTGCGTTTACAAGAAATTCTTGTTCATCTTCTTTGTTAGTAAATACAAGTTTTTCTTTTGTAGAGTCTTTTATTGACAATACTAAGTTGTTGTTTTTTATTTTGTCTAAGCTTTCTTTTTTAATAAATATATCTTCGTGGTTTTCCCCGCCTATTTTTGAAAGCACTAATTGTTTTATGATTTCCATTGCTATTTCTTTGTCTAACATATTTGCACCTCCATAATGACGTTTATATTTTTTCACTCCAGCATTGGTTCGTGTTCCATCCACGTCTTTCACATTCTTCAAAAACTATATGCCGAATCTCTTCAATGCTCTCGCCAGAGATAATGAATTCATCCGAATAGTCGCCGCTATTATAATGAATTTTGAACGTAAGTGTATTTTGCATTTTTAATTACCACCTTTCTTAATATCCGCTTTCTTGTTATAATTAGTTGTGTCTTGCACCTCCTTATTTTCTTTTAATTTGTTTATTATATCATTAGCAATATCTTTAGCAAAATCTATATAAATAGATACGTCTGCAAGTTCAGCAAGTTGTAATAATGTCCAAGTAGAGCCAACTTTATATCCTAAATCATCTACTGGACATATCGAAAGAGAATTGATACCAATACAGTTATCTTTGAATTCTATATGTTTTAAAGAATTATCTATAGCGTATCTTGGTATTATACTACTTATTTTTTTATATTTTATATCTCTATCTTTAAATCTGCAACAATCTATTGCCACTACTTCGTATTCTG
>JGI24500J29687_10030405_pt1 | contig 17480 bp, 12 predicted proteins | sample BioPla2RNA1_FD_29687 | JGI IMG/M metagenome (IMG submission 29687) | reverse complement strand
CCCGGTTTCTGCATAGGTATCCTCACCTTCAGTTCGCTGATTTGCGGTTGTGCAGGTTCTACATCGGGAGGAATTAAAGTGGATCGGTTAGTATTGGTGGCAAAAGGAACCCATTATCAAATACAGCATCTCAGAAACCCGTCGCAGGTAATCCATACCCGTTTAGAAGGTAAATTCAGGAAACCCGATGAAATATTTCAGGCGGAAATATTCATACTATTGTATTTAGGACTTATTTTCATAGGAGCAACATTAAACCTGGCATTAGGTATGGATGCCCGTTCAGGAATATCGGCCGCAATAGCCTGTATGGGGAATGTAGGCCCCGGATTCGGAGAGGTAGGCTCTATGGGAAACTTTTCCAATCTGCCCGATACGCTTAAAATCTCCAACACCGTGCTGATGCTGGCCGGACGTCTTGAAATCTATCCCATTGTCCTTGCGTTCCGCAACCGGATTTAGAGTAACAAATCGGTAAATAGTATCGGCAGAACAGGGTTCCTATATAAAATGGAGCATAGGCGGTACTAAAGTCCTGACTTAAAGGCGGGACTTGAAGTCCCGGTAGCCGAAACTCTTTATAAGGGTGTAATCCGACCCGCTCTTTATGTAGATGGCCGGCAGCGGCATTCCGTTAAAAGTGTTGTTCTTAACCATTGTATAGATGGCCATATCCTCAAATACCAACATCTGACCTTCATGCAGGGGAGTATCGAATGAGTATTCGCCTATAATATCGCCCGCCAGACAAGTGGGGCCGCCCAGACGGCATACATAAGGCTTTTCCGATGAAATAGGGATTACTCTGACCTTATCATCCTGTCCGAAAGCGACCGTGCCGCTGTCACGCAGAGGCGGACGATAAGGCTTTTCCAGAACATCGGGCATATGACAGGCAGCCGATGTATCCAAGATGGCTAGATCCATTTCACCCTCACGATGCTGAATTTCAAGGACTCTGGTATAGAGATAACCGGCATTCAGGGCTATTGCTTCACCCGGCTCCAGATATACCTGTAACCCATATTCATTCACCATATGGTTTATACAACGCTCCAGACGCGGAATGTCATAATCGGCACGGGTAATGTGATGGCCGCCACCAAAATTCACCCACTTCATCAGAGGAAGCCACTCCCGGAACTGCTCCTCAAAGGCACGAAGAGTAATCTCCAGGGCATCGGAGTTCTGCTCGCACAATGTATGGAAATGAAGACCGTCAAGCAATGAGATAATATCTGCCGGTGCCCGGCGAAACTCCTCCAGAGTAACACCCAGACGGCTGCCCCTGGCGCAAGGGTCATAGATGGCATACTCGGCCGGCTGTGTGGAGATCTGAGGGTTGATTCTCAAACCGACCGATAGTCCGGCACTCTTTGCACGCCTTCCATACAGACTCAGTTGACGGATGGAATTAAAGACAATATGGTCACAAATTGCCAGTATCTCCTCCATATCGGATTCCCGAAATGCAGGCGAAAATATGTGATTTTCGGCGCTCTCCGGCATCTCCTCGTGAGACAGACGGGCTTCATAAAGACCGCTGGCTGTGGCTCCTGACAGATATTCGGCTATGAGCGAATAGAGGGTATAGCAGCTGAACGCCTTCTGCGCCAGCAGAATGCGGCAGCCCGTACGCGACATAACCCCCCGAAGGACCTTAAGATTATCCTCGATGCGGTCACGGTCAATCACGTAACAAGGCGTGTCAAGCTGCTTTCCTTCCATCTTCCATCAATTCGGTAAGAGTCCCGGGAGACGTTCCAAATCTCCATTTAATCTAATCCACAAACACTATCCAGTTAATCTACAAGAACGGGATTCTCGTCAACCACCCAAGGCAAGCCCCACTTGTTGAGGGCCTCCATATAGGGATCCGGATCGAACTCCTCGACATTGAACACTCCCTTGTCTTTCCACTGTCCGGTCATCACCATCATGGCGCCTATCATGGCAGGTACGCCGGTGGTGTACGAAATGGCCTGTGAACCGACCTCCCTGTAGCACTCCTGATGGTCGCACACATTATATATTTTTATGCTGCGCTTCTTTCCGTCCTTAATACCAGTAAATATGCAACCTATATTGGTCTTGCCTACGGTTCTTGGACCGAGCGACGCCGGGTCGGGCAGCAGGGTTTTGAGGAACTTTATAGGAATTATCTCATTTCCTTCGTGCATTACCGGATCGGTGCGCAACATACCCACATTCTCAAGACACTTCATGTGAGTCAGATAGCTCTGGCCGAAGGTCATGAAAAAGCGTATCCTCTTTACGCCGGGGATATTCTTTGCAAGCGATTCAATCTCCTCATGATGAAGCAGATACATATCCTTCATGCCCACCTGTTCAAAATTGTACTCGCGCTTTATCTCCATGGGCCTGGTCTCCACCCATTTACCGTTTTCCCAGTAGGAACCGTTTGACGACACCTCGCGCAGGTTGATTTCAGGATTGAAATTGGTGGCAAAGGGATAACCGTGATCGCCGCCGTTGCAATCCAAAATATCAATGGTATGTATCTCGTCAAAATAGTGCTTCAGAGCATATGCCGAATAGACACTGGTCACACCCGGGTCAAAACCGGTGCCGAGCAGCGCCATAATGCCCGCATCCTTAAACCTGTCATGGTAGGCCCACTGCCATGAATAGTCAAAATATGCAGTGAAACCAAACTCTTTACAGCGTTTATCATATATCTTACGCCACTCGGGATCGTCGATATCTTCGGGCTCATAGTTGGCCGTATCAAGATAATCTACGCCGCAAGCAAGGCAGGCATCCATTATAGTCAGGTTCTGATACGGTAGAGCCAGATTGAGCACTGCATCGGGTTTGACACTCTTTATTAGAGTTATAAGCTCATCGACATTATCAGCATCTACCCGGGCAGTAGTAATCTTGGAACGGCTTTTACCCTCTGCCTCAATCTTAGCCTTCAGGTCATCGCATTTACTCTTTGTGCGGCTCGCTATGCATATCTCGTTAAAAACAGTATCATTTTGAGCGCATTTTTGAATTGCTACTCCGGCTACGCCTCCGCAACCGATTATCAAAATCTTTCCCATTTTCAATGTTTTTGTATTTAATAACTATTTAATACTCAACAGTATCTCTCTTATAATCTTACAGGCGGCGGCTGTAGATGAGCCGCTCTGGTCATAGTTAGGAGAGAGTTCACAAACATCCAGACCCACTATGCGGCAACCTGAGCATACAATCCTTATAGCATCAACCAACTGCATGAAGCTAACGCCACCATGTTCGGGAGTGCCGGTACCCGGGAATACCGATGGGTCAAGCACATCCAAGTCTATGGTAAAATAGACAGGCACATCCCCTATCCTGTTCACAGTCTCCTCCAGCCCAACGAAATCAAACCGATGCAGTTCGGTATGACCTTCATCGACCCAGCGGAATTCAACCCTCTCGCCGGAACGTATGCCGAACTGATGTATGCGACCGTCGCCCGTCAGATCATGACAACGCCTCATAACGCAGGCATGCGACAGTTTCACATCCAGATACTCGTCACGCAGATCAGTATGGGCATCGAAATGTATTATATTCACATCGGGAAACCTCTTAAACACCTCGCGGAATGCGCCCAGAGTAACCAGATGCTCGCCACCTATCATAAAGGGTATCTTCCCGTCATTCAGGATGGTTGCGGTACGCTTTGAAATCTGCTCCAGAGCCTTCTCGCTGCTGCCGATGCAGAGCTCAATGTCCCCGCTGTCAAATACGTCGATATCCTCAAGGTCACGGTCCAGCAAAGGGCTGTATGTCTCCAGACCGTATGAGTCGGTACGGATGGCACGGCAGGCGAACCTCGCACCCGGACGGAACGATGTAGTGGAGTCAAACGGTGCGCCGAACAACACCATACGGGCATCGTTATATTCGGCATCACATCCGATAAATGTATCTATGTTCTTCTCCAACATGGGCCTAATCTGTTATTCTTTCAACATCGCAAAGCATCCGCTCCACATATGCCGGCAGGGCAAAACAACCCCTGTGCAGGTTTGTGGTGTAATAATCGGTACTTATCTCAAGCCTATTCCAATTTTCGGCTTTAAGGTCAACCACCGGATGATACTTTTTGGATGCAAATCCAAATAACCAGTAACCCGACGGATATGACGGAATATGGGCCTGATATACGCGACTTATAGGGAAACTGTTTACAATTCGCTTATGAGCCTTCTGAGTCTCTATGCGGTCCTCCTCGTAGAATGGGCTCTGATGCTGGTTCACCATAATCCCATCGGACTTAAGAGCCTTATAACAGCTGCCGTAGAACTCACGTGTAAGCAGACTCTCGCCCGGTCCGTAAAATCCGGCCGAATCAACGATTATAAGATCGTATTCATTCTCTATATGACGTATAAAACGCAGAGCGTTCTCGGTGTAGATGGTAACACGCGGATCATCAAGTGCTTCGGTCATCTCGGGGAAATACTGGCGGCAAGCCTGGACCACGCCCTCATTTATCTCAATCAGGTCAATGGTATGAATCGATTGATATTTGAGCAGTTCGCTCACCACGCCTCCGTCACCCGATCCGAAGACCAACACCTTCTCAACATTGGGATGGACGGCCAATGGCACATGAGCCAGCATCTCATCGTATATAAACTCGTCACGCTCGGTGAAAATTATATATCCGTCCACAGCCAAAACACGGCCAAACTCCGGTGAATTGAAAATATCCACCTTGCCAAGTTCGTTCTCACTCGAATATAGATGCTTATCGACCTTCAACGAAAACTTGACGCTGGGCGTATGAAACTCAGTAAACCAAAATTCCATCTTACCTTGATTTTAATATGTTGCGTGTTCCTTTATCACATTAAGGCACTCCACCCTCTCGTCCTCGGGACCGGTCAGTTGACAGCCTTTCTCCTTAGCATATAGAATATAATCTATTATCTCCTGCGTGATGCGTTCGCCTGGAGCCAAAATAGGAATACCGGGCGGATAACACATCAAAAATTCCGTACAAATTCGGCCGTTGGTCTCGCGAATTGGGATCATCTCCTCCTTGGGTGCGTAGAATGCCTCCTGCGGAGTCATGACGACCGAAGGGTTGATATATTCATGGTCAAACAGACCGGCGCGGTCCTTACTATACAGACGCTTTATGTCGTAAAGGGCGCTCACAAAACGCTCCACCTCGCGTATCCGGTCGCCTATTGATATGTATGCCAGTATGTTACCCATATCGCCCAGCTCCAACTGAATATCATACTCGTCCCGAAGCAGGTCGTAAACCTCGATTCCGGCCAGTCCTACGTCAAGAGTATAGACCGTGAGTTTGGTAGCATCGAAATCATATATGCTGTCGCCGTTTATCAGCTCCTTGCCATAAGCATAGTAACCGCCTATCTTATTGATCTCCTTACGTGCGTAATCGGCTATTTTCAGCACCTCGGCAAACAACTCCTTGCCACGCAGAGCCAGATTACGGCGCGATACATCCAGGCTGGAGATGAGCAGGTACGATGCGCTCGTGGTTTGCGTAAGGTTGATCACCTGACGCACATAACCCGCACTCACATTGGGGCCGGTAAGCAGGAATGAACTCTGAGTCAGGCTTCCACCCGATTTATGCATGCTGACCGACGACATATCAGCTCCTGCCGCCATTGCCGTAATCGGCATATCGTCACCGAAATAGAAATGTGTGCCATGGGCCTCATCAACCAGCACCATCATATCGTTCTCATGGGCAAGCTTTACAATACTTTCCAGATTGGAACATATTCCGTAATAGGTCGGATTGTTGACCAGAATGGCCACCGCATCGGGATTCTCCTCGATGGCACGCTCCACCTGCGAAATCTTCATGCCCAATGCTATACCCAGGCGTGAGTCGGTCTCGGGATTGACATATATGGGAGTCGCACCATTTATTACAAGTGCATTGATGACGCTGCGGTGTACGTTACGCGGAAGAATTATCTTCTCGCCGCTCTTACATGCTGTCAGGACCATGGTCTGCACTGCCGATGTGGTTCCGCCCACCATCAGAAATGCATGGGCGGCGCCGAATGCATCGGCTGCCAGATTTTCGGCCTCTTTGATTACTGAAATTGGATGACAGAGATTGTCAAGGGGTTTCATGGAGTTCACATCCAGTTCAACACACTGCTTCCCCAGAAGCGATACCAGTTCGGGGTTCCCTCTACCCCTTTTGTGCCCCGGCACATCGAAAGGAACCACTTTGTTCCTCCTAAATTCCTGAAGGGCCTCATAAACGGGAGCTCTACGCTGATCCATCTACCTGCAATAGTCTTTAAAGTTAAACCATCCAAGTCTTTTTCCCGTCCCAAAAATTGGAAATAAAAAAGACATAAACAATAAAACCTTTCTTGTTTACGCCTGCCCGAAGGGATTTATCCCTTGCAACACAGAAGATCAGAGTCTATATAGTAATATTTACTTTTACTACTCTTTATTGACCGTTTTCCAAGTCGGGTGGTTGTAAAGTAACCAACTTAAAAAATAGGGCACGTTACCGTACACAATGTGCGAGAAAGCGCACAACTCAATAATAGGAAAACTCTGATTCAATCCATACTGCTTTCCTGTCCGCAAAGATAATTCTATTTTGCAGCTTCTGCAAACTTTTCAATATAATCCGTATAAATATTTTCAGGAGAGCGGTTGGGATTAGTGTATTTTAGTTTGCAAAACAATATTTCTAAAACAACCGAAGCTGTCTTTTGTCTTCTTTAAGGGGATAAAAAACACCAATAATAATAAATGGGTTATCTCCTACATTATGAAACTTTTTAGTAGTCCCAAGAAAAAAATGTAAATCACATCTATTTACCATGTAGTCAAAGTACTTCTCTCTTACTTTTTGACAGGCTATTTCTTCATTGCCGTTTACACCTTTTAAGCAATTCCAATATAAAGCGCCTAGTTCCCAATCTTCTACCATTAAAGTACGTTCTTTATTATCCTCCGTAGTAAAAACGTAAGAAAACTTGTAGGGTAGTTTCTTTGCTACTTGGAATATTCTCTTGGTCTCTTTATCATTAAACAAACGGCCTTGAGCCTGTTTTGCAATAATAGCATCAAGTTTTTTCTTGTCCCACTCCCTTTCACATGGTTCCCATATAAAGTCAATGATTTCTTGAGGTTTAACTACAGCTAAAGATGTCCCGATGTTTTTATCCTTTGCTTCTTCTATCAAAACCGACATGTCAGTGTAAACATTTTTCAAAGCAATTTCTTTTCGAAGAGCCCAGTTGTTCGTAGTAGGAATGATTTCGCCAATAATAATATCTTTGTCTAAATCGGCCGGACGAAAACTCTCTTTTCTGAAATCTTTTGTGTTACGAACAATGTCCATTTCTATCCATTGCCATTTTTCATACCGATCGGCATAATTTAATTTCCGATAAGGAACAGGATATATTCTAACCCACGAGCCGTCTTCTTTAAAACCGGCTGTGCAAACTAGTTCATCGTAAGTAGCAGATAGTGTGGGGTATGTTTTCACGGATATAAGAATGCGTGTAAGAGCCATGTGTTTTTACAGGTATTTTAGTTTATAATCAGTTTTAGGTAATTGCATTAGTGCATTCGCTACACATGTTCTGTGACACTTTTTTGGATCTTGTTCAAAACAAGTAATAGCGACTCGTTTACCTTTATCTAACAGGCTGCGAATAGTAAGTAACGAAGCCCTGTTTTCTATCAAAATGGTTTCCCTATATTCTTGAAATAAGCTGTCGTAATCCGTTTGGCTGTTTAATTTCTGTCTTTTGTCAGAAACTATACCTAAATTTGAAAGATGAATATATTCAATATCGACACCTCTACAAGCTAATTCAAGAGTTTTTCTAGAAAAACCGTATTTCTGACTGAAGGCGTTCTTCCGAACGTCACAAAGCACATTTACACCATTAGTTATTAGCTTGTTGATATAAGTTTCAATAGAAACACCCTCATAACCAATAGTAAAAAGGTGTTTTTCGGTATAATGTCGCTTTTGTTGTTCAATCGCATTAAGCTCACTGCTATTCAGTAAATCTCTTGCAATAGTACTTTTTATTGCGTAATATGGATATTGACGATAGGTGTAACGGATTAAATCTGTTTGTGTTAAACCGCCGAACTGAGCTTTCACGTCTAAAAGGGCTTTCCTGTCTTCAGGTTTAAGTGTATCAAAAAAACCATCATCTTTAGTTAATATATAAAACCTGTTTTTATCTGTTTCAGCAATTTTACAGTAACCATATTTGGTAAGCGTTGCAATATCTTGATTGGCCTGGAACGAAAAACAGCCATAACAATACGGAACAAAATCAAAGGATTCTGTTTCTTGCTTACGAGTGAACAAAAACAGATATTTTTGAAACTGTTTGGCAGTCAGTTTTCCATCGAACAAGCCCAACAGAGCCAATAATATTTTTCTTCTGTAGTACATACCGCAAATGTACAAAATATTTTCTGCCTTGTGCTTTTTATAATCATCTCTATTAAACGCTGTCGTGTTGAGATCACATTTTTTCAGAGAACCACCATTATCTCACAATAAACTTAAAAAACGGTTCAAAACTTAAATTTTCTGTCTCCTCCCGATTATAGAGCGGTTCGTTTATAAAGAAGCACTCTTTCCAGATTTGCCAAGTGATGTCGTGTTGGATTTTTTGTGGGGTAAGCATTTCATAAACACCATATTTTGAGCGAGTGATTAGTTCTGCTTCATTAAATTGCGGAATAGCACAATAGGTAGAATTTTCGCAACTGCGATTAAAGCCGTATTTTGCACCAATCAGCTTTGTTAAAAGCGGTTTACTTATTTCATCTTGCAGCCTGAACTGCTTGCCGAAAATTACCAACAAATCGTAGCAAAACGAGTATCGTGAACAGATAAGCGCCGTTAAAATCAAATTTCTATCTGATTTAGTTTGCAGAGCAAGCAAAGTTTCTTCTTTGTTCTCATTTACCAGTGTCATCAGTTTATTCTTCTCGCTTGCTACCGATTTTATCTGATTTATGCTCTTATTTACCCGATTAGCACCCTTATATTCAGACTGCAATAACTCTCTTAAACGCACCTCGTTCACGCCACCTGTCAGCTCATCTTGTAAAGCAATCAGCATGATATCCAGTGGGATGCGTTGCTGTATTCCCAATGTTTTATTTTGTTGTCTCATCATTATTTCGTTACCGTAATAAATGGCACAAGCACCTCTAACCAGTGTGTGCCGCCGTGTGTTACTCCGGCATTTTTGTTTGTAAACGCCTCATTCCCTATGGCGTAATAGGTTCTGCTATTTTCGTCAATTTGCATAACGTGTTCCGCATACTCATTTTCAAATAACGCTCTATCCGCCTCTTCGGGAAGTGTAATGTGGCGTAAACTAATGTTGTTAGCACCAAGTTTATCACTTCCATCCAAGCGGCGATAAGGTTTTGTTTCGATATTTCCATGGTCGGTAGTAATATAGAGTTTGAAATCCAAATCGAGCAGTTGTTTTATGTTTTCAAGGAAAGTTTTGTCATCTACCCACCGTTTTGTATTGTCGCGCAGGTAATAAATATCTCCAGCTGCGTGCATTTTTTCATCCAAATCGGTAGAAACGTACGCCAATTTGGTTACTGAGTTTTCTACTTCCAAAACACCCGAATGTTGATAGTATCGCTGAAATTTAGGCAGTTTCTTACCATCCCAATAATCAGCCCAAAGTTTTCCTTCCGAATGCTTATTTTGAACATATAATTCCGATGGACGCGCAGCCTTGAAAATGGCTTGCCGTGAGAGTTCCGTAATGGATGGTAGCCACGAAAAAATGCACTCATATTTTAGTCTGACGTGGAAATGCTCTTCCAATGAATTACCGAGCATAATACTTTGCCAATAATTCATCCCGTCAACGACAATAAGTGCCGATTTCTCCTTCTCTTGTTTATTGATAAATGGCAAAACATGTGTTACGATACGTGGCGCATCTTGTCCGCAAGTGGACGAAACCACGTTCGTATATCTTTTTTTTAGGAAATCTTGAAAATGGATATTTGTATCTTCAATCAAATCCTCCATCTCGTGCCACCGTTCCAACTCCAATGCTTTCAACAAAAGCCGAGATACAGCGGGCATCCATTCAGAAGGTCTGTTGTAGTTAGGTTTTGTAATCAACTTTTCAAACTCATTCCTGACTTCAAACATTGCCTCATCTACCTTGTTCACGCTGTATCCGTACTCTTTCACCATATCGCGTGTCCTGATTTCATCCAGCGGAACAAGCTGCGGCTGATTATAGAGCCATTCAAGGGTGGCAAGACTTTCATTTTTAATGGTATCCCAATGATAAAAGCGAAACATGGTGCGTGTTTGAAAAACGAAATATTCCACCTCGCGCCGAATATCTTCCAAAATATCAAACTCCTCTTTCATCAAGAAAATGCACCTTTTTTCCTCTTCCCATTTCCATTCCGTTTCCCAAAGGATACGCAAATCAAGGCTGTTGCCTGTGGCAAATTCAACACGTGCATATTGCAGAGCCATTATTACATCGTAACGGTTAAAGAAACCATCGCGATTAAGCACGACAACCACCCGTTTTCGGTTGTCGCCAAACAGTTTATTCACTATATCTGCAATAAGCTTTTTTGTCATCACAGTTTATTTAAATGCAAGATGCGAAAAACGCCACAAGCATAAAACTTTACACGCGGCTCGATGCAATATCGTAATATTGTAATAATGCTTCATCTTCCATCAGCAAACTTTCCGGCAGTCTATTACCCACTTGCACGATAGTAGCAAAATCTTTATTGGAATAAGCCTCTTTAAAACCTACTCTAAGAGCCTCTAAACGTACTGTTCTGATTTTTGTATTGGGTTTTGATGCCATTTCCACATACATATTAAACTCTTTGAGCAACTTACGGGTGCGAACTTTTTCCAAATCGGCTTCATTTTCCAAATCCGGTTTATACCACCTGCCTTCTTCATCTTTCAGGAAATTCTCCTCCAAAATCTGTGACATTTCCGGCAGTTCATCGCCTTTTTTCGGTGTAACCAAATCTTGCATCCATCGCGGTTGAAGTTCCTGATAGGTTTTTGGTGCGATTTCCAACTCACGTTTCAGCCACTCAATTCCCTCTATCTCACTGCTGATAAAGAGTGCCATAGGTACCATATCGGGTGCTTTGGCTTTCTTCTCCTCGTACTCGATAACCTGTTCGGGTGTAAAAAACATTCCGTCACGCTCCACGAAACGCTCGCGCAAACCTTTCTGAAACTCCGATGCACTCAACGGTACATTATAACCGTGCTGCACATAGTACGAAATAAGCCTGTCGTACAATATTTTCGGGTTACGCTCCACCACGGTGGTAGTGGAATTGTCTTTTTCCAAATGCACAGGCAAACGCAGCAACAACTCCTCGATAAAACTCCATACATTTTCCGATTTATCTTGCGTAGTTTCAAATTTCTGCAAAAGCTCTGCCGAAGGTTTATAGCATGAAATAACCAAATCTTGTTTTACGGCAGTGGTAGTAGTTACAGCCTTAAACGAACCCTGTTTTTTATCGAGAACAGAAACATTTACAAGCACAAAACCCACTGCTTTCAGTTCATTTTGAATGGAATTCCACACCGATGCCGAAGTATTGCTAAACTCAATGGTAATCCATTTCCCGGGTTTTAGAATACGGTAAAACTCTTGTAGCGAACGGTTCATCAAACTTTGATACTCAAAAAGCGTTTTCTGTTGCACCTGATTAATAATAGCCTCTTCTTTATTATTAGTCTGCACTTTTATCCATCCTTCCCAAATGGAACTCAATTCAGAATACATAATATTGGCACCAAAAGGCGGGTCAATAAACATATAGTCTATTGAATTATCATCAATAAATGAAAGTTTTGTAGCTGAATTGACACTAATTACAGAGTTTCCTCTTTGTAGATAAGATGTTTTGGAAAAATCTCGAATTTTTCTCTTTAAAATATTGAAAGGATACAACTCCACATTTAAGGAAGGAATATATAATGTGCCTGTTAGAATTCCAAATTTTCTATCTAATGTAAATTTATAGCACTTAGTCGTTCTTTGCAAAGTAGATGTAAACCATGCTTTTAAAAACGGGTCATCTTCTATTAGTTCATACACCCTATTAAGATAAATTAAATTTCTTTTGGTGTAAAAAAGATGTGTATGGGTTACACCATTGCTTTGTATGGGCTGTGAAGTATTATATCCATCACTCAGTTTGTATGTTTTATAGTCAGATGTATATAAATAAGAAATTCTTTCTAACAATTGAATATCAAAATCTGAAACATTTTCCTCTCCTCTTTTCCGATTGTGTGTAAAATTAACTCTTACTGGTACTTTTATATTCAGCGTAATTGTCTCTCCAAGTATATCATCAAAAGATGTTTCCCACGCTTTTTCCATATTCCTTTTTGAGCAAAGCGTACCACAATGGGGGCAAGGGAATTCCTTTTTTATTTCGTTTTTTTCTAAACTTACAGCCTCATCCCAAAGTGTAAGCTCTTTGTTGCAGTTAGGACAAATAAAAACATCACTCCATACCGTGTAATTTACTTTCGCACGTTTGCCGTTTACTTCGGTTTCATACATCCAGCCATACTCCTTTTCCACCTGCTTTAATATGGCATTTGCCTTTTTTTCAAATTTTACAGGGTCGAAAGGCAAGTTGTAATTTGCCGCAATCAGCGATGCTATGGGCGACAGGTCGGAACAGATAGAATGCCTTACACCGACTTTGGCATCAGGTTCACGTAAAGCCGCCACATCTTCTGCCGAGCCACACAGATTGGCAGCTACACTGGTCATTCCGGTTCCGGCAAATCCATCAAACACAATATCGCCGGGCTGTGTGTAGTGCAAAATATAACGCATAATAGCAGGATGCGGCACTTTGGTATGATAAGCGTGTGCCATGTAAATGGGATTGTTTTTTCCCTCACTTACATCGCTTGCATACGGCTCTTCTACCTTAAAATCGTGCTGTCGTTTACCCTGTTTTTCTAATTCTATCTTCTCCTTTTCCCATTCGGCAATAAAATCATTGAGCCAAGGATTAGGGCAGGCAGTATAATAGGGCGGGTCTGACAGACGAATAATATCCTCATCTTCTCCAATGGGAAATCCTTCTATCTGCTTTAATTCAGGCAATTTTCGACGCAGTTCTTCACGAAAATAGGCACGTCGAGCCTCATCGCTTTCAAAAGTCATTCCCAAACAGGTAACAGAAGTTGCTTTAACCTCTTTGTTTTCAAATTCTAATTTTAATTCCTGCATAAGTGTATAATGCGTTTTATTTTATCAGCGTAAAATTATTCTTACTTTGTCTCTTTTCTTTCCTTTACTCATCTGCTCAATATAAAGCTCAAAAGCTCCTTTGGCTTCTTCAATGGTCATAGGATGTGTAAAATAGTTTGACATGGCTTCTTGTGTGATTTCTACTTTTTCAAATCCTTCGGAAATAATATTTATTAGTTCCAACAAGACTTGTGCAGCATAACCATCCTGTATGGGTTCCATACCGTTTACAAATCTGTTCAGGAAATTTCTGCCACCTTCATCCATCAGCTTCATTGCATTTTGAGCATCGGGTGTATTTATAAACTCTTTGAGCGAACCTATCCACATATTGTATATATCTTCTAATTCAACACCCAGTTCACGAACATTTTTCATTTCGTGGTCGCCAACCGTAAGCGGGTTAAAATTGGCATAAGGCGTTGTAGCCAAAGTCGTTTCCACATTGGTTTCGGCTTTTCGCAATTTACTAAACTTCATTCGCCAGTTTTGCCACACCGTAGGGTTGAGCAAAGAGCATTGAGCAAGTTTTTCACAAACAAGATATTCTGCCGAATTCAAAATTTTTACTCTTTTTGCCTCGTCAATATCATTGATGCAGTACTCTTTATATTTCTTCAAATACCATTCAATGTATTGCTGCTTGCTCTCTTTCAGTTCGGTTTTATAATTTTCTATCTCCGAACCCGATTGCGATGCCAACACTTTCGGCAAGCTCTGAACGGTAGCCTCCATTGTTTTTGAAAGTCCGGTATCTGTCGGAACATACTGTCTTGCTTGTGTAAGATAAGATACTTCTGCTTCCAGTTCCTTAGCCAATTCAAGTTTTTCGAGAACGCTTTCCAAGTCGTTTTTATTCTCTATCATTTTATTGACGGTGGCTATATCAAAAGGCATATTTTTGATTTTCGCTTCCGATGTATAGGTGGCAAGTTTATCGCAAAAACCTTTTAATGCCGTAGTATTGTTTCTCAGTTTCAGTGCTTCATCTTCCGAAATAATATCTACTCCGGCTATATTGGTGGCTTGTTGAAATTTCAAAGCAACTGCTTTGGCACATTCGGCAGCCATTTCTCTAGCCGCATTTACCAACGAAACGTAAGTGTCTTTTTGGTCTAATTGATTGGACAGGTCTTTTCCGCAAAAACTCTTTGTAATAGCCTTTATTACAGGCAGATTTACACCTTTCGGTCGTTTGATAAAGGCAAAATTGAAATAATCATCGGGCTGCAAGTCGCGAAGTTTTTCCAAATTAGCCGCATTTAAAGTATCGCCGCTGTTCAGTTTTATTTCGCACTCGCCAAGTGCCACCAGCACGGCTAAAACCATAAACTCAAACGCAGCATCAATGCCATAATCTTTTGAACGCCAAACTTGATTTGAGTTGGGCAGCAGTTCGAGAATTTCATCTCTGTTGACCACCATTTGGCTTTCTCTTGCGTTCATCATACTCAGAATGCTTATGGCATAAATACTTTCGGTTACCACCAACTCACCCGCTTTGTAGCAACCTAAACCGGCAAGTATAGCTTCACCGTCCTGATTGCTTTCAGTGGGATTAATGATTTTTGCCGCAGTTCCTCTGATGTAGCGCGAAAGATTGTCGTTGGTAATAGTCTGTCTTGCCAAGCTAAATGCCGGATGATGCGGCGTTTGCTCTTTGAACTGCTCTTCAAAAACGGCACTTGCCACGCTGTTGAATATTTCTAAATGGGATGTTCCCTGTTCGGGCAGTTGAAACGATTTTAGCTCGCGTCCGGGTTCGTTTTTGTAATAAACCTTTGTTTCTGTCAGGTAGCAAGTTTCAAATTCATGACGTGCTTTTTTAAACAAATCCTCTATTTTTCCCTTGTAAATAGGTTTGATAGAAGTATCGGCAGAGTTCCACAAACTTAATGCTGCTCCGTAATTGCAAACAAGATTTTTGAACTCATCGGAAACCGTGTCTAATACAAAATAGAGTTCGTCGCTGTCGTTGTTGCGTTTCTTTTTATCTTCCTGAAAAATAGGCATCACAATCATATAGAAATACTGCCGTGGATGGGTGGTTGATTTTTCGTTGGGATTACCTAAGAAAATATATCCGTCGCGTGTAATTTTGTGACTTCGCCATTCAATTTCGTGTTTGTAGATTTGAAATCCGGTTCTGTACGGATTATCTTCAATACCAAGCACTTCTACCATAAATCTGAAAAAGGCTTCGTCTTTGTGGTAGGGCGACATGGTTTCGGCAAACTGAACAATTTGTTGGTCAATGTTCACACCGCCTTCGGTGCGTAATCTATATTCATGATTTTCTTCATTAAACTCAAAGTACTGACCCGAAGTGGCTTTAACGATTAACTTTGCACAACTGTCCACCACATCCACCAGAAACTCTTTATCTTCTGCCAAAGGATTGGTAACACACAAATCTTCTACCAGCGTTTCCGCTCTTGCACCGTTTCGCTTACTAAGTTCTGCTTGCAAGATTTTTATGGCAGCGGCGTTTGTTATTCTTTTTGCCAAAGGTATCCTTTCAGTGCGCACACCTTCAAAATTGCTGTCTATTTTATCGTGTACGATTTTTACAGTATCGGCAACGGTTTTAAAGTCCGGAATAGACATCAGTCCGGGGTCAGCCATCATCTGTTCCCAGTATTGGTCGTAGGTAATAAGTCCCGGGTTGTCCGTAGGTATCTCTTTTTCGCTAATTTTGGCAAATTGAGCCGAAAGGGTTTTGAGTACTTCACGCTGTGCTCGTCCTAATCTTATTTTCTGAAAATTCTCAAAATAGGCGGGATGAACAGGGAACAGGTCAACATATTCATCCAAATGTGCATGCATCTCACTAAACAGATGCATAAACTTTTCTAAATGTTTTCGAATGTCCTGTTTTTGACTTTCTGACTTTCTCAATAATCTATTTTGTACCACAAACGAAACATCTTCTTTCCGAATGGTCAGGTCAACATACCGGTCTTTTACTTTAAGTAGCATCTCTGCGGCAAATGCAAACTCCTTAGATTGATATATCATCTCTTGCACACCAAACATAAATGCAAATCGACCTTTGGCACATTGCTGTCCAAGTGCTTGCAACACTTGTAAATCGTGGTCTAACTGTCCAACGGCGGCATGTGTTTTCAGGTACGACAACATTTCATCAATCACCAGCATAAAGCCGTGGTCGGGATATTTGTCTTCAAATGCAGCCATCATTTCATCCAACTGCTCGCTGTACATTTTCAACGATGCACTGTCGAACCGATACTCCACACCCATATTATCCAAGAAACGTTGCAACTGAAAGGTAATAACATCCCAGAATTTTTTATCGGTCTGCATCTCGAAACGATACACCTTAAACTTTCCGGCAATAGGCTTAAAAATCTCTTTTACCAGCTCATTTTGAACATCTTGCAGATAGTCGCTATTTTCTGCAATCAAAGAAACAAGCGACATCAAGTGACTTTTTCCCGTTCCGTAATTACCGATTACTTGAATTCCTTTTCGGTCTGTTTCACTAAAAACGATATTTTTTACCATTTCAGGCAAAATTGTCTCTACAAAATAGTCGGGATAGACAAATGTTTTTACTACTCCTTTTCGATAATCTTCTTTGTCGAGTAAATCTAATTGAATAACTTCCGTAATCGGGTCGAACTGCAATATATCTTGATACTTCATAATAGGATAATATGATTGGTTGCACTTAAATCGATTATATATTTCGAGTTTTCTGAGAGAAAAAACAGTTTATTTCCCCTAATTTCTCCTTCCCAATACAGAATAACTAAGTTGTTTCTCGAAAACCTTTGAATGGTTTGTAGAACGTTAACTTTTAAATCTTTTTCAAATAGAATCCCGGTATTGGAAAGGCAGATGTAATCCCCGAAGTCGGGACGATGGATGATGTTTTGATTGATAAGCCTTGTAAGCTCTTCTTGAATAATAAAGGGAAGTTCCTTATTTCTTAACTGCTCGTTCTCTTTTAAAAACATAGACAAGTGATACCCCAAGTCAAACACAGAAAAATATGTCAACATCTGCTCATCTGCCACAACTATCAGTTTGAAGCGTGGTGCAGATGATAGAAAACGAATTATTTGATTGTTTATATCACACATGATCTAAGGAAATAGCAATAATACTTCTCTTTTACTTGAATATATA
>JGI24500J29687_10020137_pt1 | contig 17510 bp, 10 predicted proteins | sample BioPla2RNA1_FD_29687 | JGI IMG/M metagenome (IMG submission 29687) | reverse complement strand
CATTATTTTTTCACACGTTGAACCATTGCCAAAAGTTGAGGTATTCAAAACTGAACGAATTGAACACCCTATAAAGGAAAAGCCCCAAAACTGGAGCAATGATATTGCAGAACTTGAAAACTACTTTGCAAGTATTGAACTACCAACCCAACCCGTAAAGCTGAACAGGTGCAGCACAATAACGGATTGTTCCCTATTCATTGAAAGCCACTTTGCCACCGTGAAAACGAACAACGGCAAACGAACCTTTTTACCATACCTGAACCGATTACAGGAATTAAAACAAGTATTAACGAAAATATTATTGAAATAAAAATACAAATTGAAAACTTAAAAGCACAACGGTCAAGTATAAGAGCAGTAGCGGATTTCAAGGCGATTACTTGTCCGCCAACACAAAATTTTATTAAATGCATAAACCTTAAATTCATCACTTCACCCGCTATTGCTCTTATACAATGTTGTGCAATCGTGCTTTCTTTTCTGTCTTCCGTGTGCGTAGGGAAAGACACACTCTTTGACAAGCTTTGGCTAGTGCGGCTGGATTGTGCGGCTTGGCAATGTGTGTGGCTTTGAAGCGTTGGCATTAGTTCATCATTAAAAGTTCTCGGTTATGTCCTTTGATGTATTCCCAATCTTTTGCGTGAAAAGAGTGGGCTACTTCTGAAAGTGTCGGTGCGTTATAGTAAGCAAGTATTGTCTTGTCAAACTCTCCAATATTGATTTGTTTGGTGTGGTTTACCACAGCGTAGAGCTTTAGAATGTCTGCCACTTGTTCTTTTGAGATTGTGGCTTTATTTAATTGCTCGTAGCTTGTTTTTGTGATTGGTTCAATGATGTGGAAGTCTGAAAGTGTTTTGAGAAATGCCCTTGTAGAACGTTTCACAATTTCTGAGTCTCCAAAGGATTCTGTCATCTTTTTGGTGAGTGCCGTTGAGCTGATTTCTTGCGAAGCATCAAAGATTTGGAAGTAGGTTTTGGTAAAGGACTTCAAAATATCATAGTGCATCATGAACATAGCCATGTAAATGGGCTTCATGTACTGAAAATCATTCTCCTTACTCAGTTGGATAAGTATGTTGTTTTCAATGGTGGACTTGCTTTCCTGAATGCTGTAAATAAAGGTTCTGAACAGAACTGTTCTTGTCTTTCTTCTGCCGTCTTTTCCTGTTAATTCAGTAGCAATATCATTGTAGGCATCATAGAACTCTTCGGGTTTTCTTCCCGGTTCTACCATGCGTAGTGATTTGTATATCCACTCTGGTTTCAGTGGTCTGTCGTATCCTAACATCAATTCATCTTTATAAAGGGAACTATCATCTCTTCTAAGGTGATGCCCCCGTGATTCACTTCAATTTTGTCTTTGTAAGTAAACATGGTTCTGCCTTCCGGTAGGACCACTTTTTTGTCGTTCTCAAATGGAATGTTGATTTGTTCCATATCCAACAATTCAGAATTATCTGCCTGAATGATGACAGCTCTTTTGGCAAATCCATCTATCAGGTACTTCTCTATGCGTTTGCCATTGCCCTTGGCGACTATAGAGCCATGATCTGAGCAGAGATAAACGGTGTAACCTTCTTCTTTGAGCAAATGGATGTCTCGCTTGATACTGCTTTTTTGCAAGTAATCTTTAGCGGCATTCAAGTATGGTGTTTTGTCTTCAACGCCTGGCGGAAACTGAACAGCATGTGCCAATTCATCAAAAAAGTTGTAAAGGATGGAAACCACATCATAGCCAAGCAGCTTGTCTGATGTGATTGTGTCACTTTCAGTTAAATAGGTGGAGTGCTGTGGAGCGAAGTTTTCAGCCAATGCTTTGGCTTCTGCAGGTCTGCCTGGTGCTTTGTGGTTGTACACTTCTCGTTTGCCTTGATAGATAGCCATGCGTGAAATGCTTGTTACCGAAGGTAACATAGCAAAGACTGGGTTTATTTCTATTTCACTATCACCAAGCTCCAAGTGTTGTTTGAGTAGATTCCATTCTGTAAAGCCCATGCAGTCTAAACAGAGAAGGGCAACCTTCTCGTATTTATTGGCTAGTAGGTGAGAAATGATCTTATCTACCGAAAGTGGGCGTTTGGGTGTAGAAGCGAAGTAGACCTGTTCCATGCCATTTTGTACAAAGAAGGGTTTACTCCATTGGTCCATCTTTTCATAGATTTCCTGCTCAATGGCTTGGCTATTGGCATAGCTCAAGTAGTTAAGTTGACCGATTAAGGTGCTGGCTGCTATCAGGTTATTGACAATTGGTTCTTGGGCTGTAAGTTGGTTTAGCTGCTCTACAATTACACTGAATTGCTTTTCTGACTGTAAGCGATTGGCTTTAGCCAAGAGCGTGTCAATATCATTTTGGTTCACTGGTGTGTGCCTGTCGTTGAGATAAACCACTTCCAAAAGCTGAACGACTTGCTCCGTTTGATATTGACTCAATACCTTGTATGCGTCTCCATTGAAGGGCAGGTCTTTGAAATGGAAGGATTTACACTCTCGGTCATTGCAGATGAATGCAGGCACTTTCTCAATAGTGGTTAGTATGATTTGTGGCTCTGCTTTATTGCTCAAAGGCAACATATCCGCTACAGTATGGCAAAGCTGAAAGCTGATGCCCTGCTCTTGCAGATAGCTTGTAAAGCTATTGTGCAGTAAAACGCCTGTGTAGTCTGATATTACCTTTGGTTGACCATCGTCAAGGCTTAAAGCGGTATGTATTGCATCCTGCCACAACATAGAACTTAGGCTAAACCTTCAGCTTGGATTTCAGCAATCTCGATGAACTCACTGATTTCTTGACTATTCTCAATAATTGATTTGTGGAGCTTATTGCCAATGGTTAAAATATCATCATATCTTTTGCTTTTATAGGCTTCTTCAAAACCATAGACAATAGCTTCTTTTCTGACCTTTCGCATTTTTGTTCTGCTATTTTTAGCTTCTACCAATAAGGATTCAAACTCACGCTTTAAGGTTCTGTTTCTTTTATCAATCGCCTTAAGTTTTTCTTCATTTGAAGAAGGCTTACGATAAATAGAACCATCAAAAACAAAGTTTTCTTCTAGAAGTACTTTCAAATCAGGAACTTCATCCCCTTGGATGTTGGAAAGCTTATTGTAGGCAGTAGAAATATCTGAAAAGGATTTTGGCGTTGACAAAAAACTCTCTAACCAAATGAGAGCAGAACGCTCATCAACTATAAAGAATAATAAAGATTCTTGCTTTCCTTTCCCTATATCTTCAATGCTGTGTTTCTTTTTAAAATCTGCATAGGAGTTAATCTGGCTTGAAGTAAACCAATATCCATCTTGCTCAATGAAGTTTTGATACAGCATTTCATAAAAGGAGCGAGCATCATAATTAATCTGATAGCCTTTCTGTAAATAATAGGCAATCATCTTCGAGTAAAGCATCTTCTCAGTGCGCTCTAACATTGGTTGAATTGGCAAGCTTGAAAGTAAATCTTCAACAAACTCTATTTCAACATTTTGTCCTGCATTGGCTATAAAATTGTTTAGAAACCCTTCACTTGGTTTATACGCATTGATAATCAAATCATTTGCAACAGAATTTGGAGAAACATTAATGATGAAGCTTCCACCCTTATTTTTTAATACAGAAGTATGGGCTATCACGAATCCCGCTTTAGTTAATGCTTCTTGCAAACCATTCCAAATGGCTGATTTGGAATTGTGATATTCGATAGTAATCCAACGTTTAGGTTTCAATACCCTGAATAAACCTTTGAAAGATTTTTGCATCAATTCATTGTATTCATTTAAACCCTTATTCTGATAAGAGTTCATTATTGCTTCTTTTGAATTATTAGTTAAAATCTTATTCCAGGACTCGTAAAGAAAATTTAATTCAGAGTACATAAGATTCTCTCCAAAAGGGGGGTCTACAAATATGTAGTCGATGCTATTCTCGGGGATATTTGAAAAATCGGTCGAAGATTGAGTCGATATAATTACATTTCTCTTTGAGAACCTATGTTGATTTATTTCATTAATCTTTTTGACACGATTCTTAAATTGTTCAAAAACAGGAACTTCAACATTAAGGGACGGTATGTACCAATTTCCGCTAATCGTTGCTATATATCCACCACCACCATTAAAGTAATAGCCAATTGCTAGAATTGCTTTGCGACTCGCTCTTAGCAATAAGCTATTGAATGTGATTTTAAGTTTCACTCTTATTTCTGAGTCATCTACTTCATTGATTTTTGCAAAAAGAGCTGATAGTATATATAAATTCCTTCTCGTAAATAGGTGATGGACATGAGTATACCCTTGTGACCTTACGGGTTGATTTAAATTGTGACCTTCAGGAATTAGATTCGTTGGATGCCAAAATGGTATTGAAAGACTATTGATTTTCTGAATTAGTTCGATATCCTGAGCATCTGGTTTTTTCTTATACCTTTTTTTGTTGTAGGTATAAACTATTTCTACAGGGGTGGTTTTAGACTGCTCAACTTTTTTATTAAGACTTACGTCTGTGAAAGTTTCAAACACCTTTTTACATTCAGATTTTTTAATCTCTGCACTACACGAAGCACAAATAAATGGGTCGTCCATTCTTTTTTCATCGTGGTTAACCGCTGCATCCCAAAGATTAAATTGATGACTACAATGAGGACATTCAAAATTTTCTGAAAAAATGATGCTGTTAATTACAGCTTTCTCACCATTACTATGCTTGGTTTCATACATCCAGCCAAATTCACCTTCAAGATCATCAAGAATCTCACCTGCCTTAGTTAAGAACCTGTCTGAGCTTGTTGAATTGTTGTAATTATATGCTAAAAAAGAAGCTATGGGAGAAAGATCAAATAGAACTGCTTTTCTATTACTTTTTTGAGCGGCAATTCCGGTCATACCACTACCTGTAAAACAGTCTAAAACTATATCATTCTCTTCTGTATAATGCTCGATGTATTGTTGAATAGCATGCCATGGAGATTTAGTATGATAAGAATGCGCATTAGTCAACTTGTCATTTTTATTTGTGTCTATATCTTCTGTATATGGAAGCCTTTTAAAAGTATCACTTGAAGGAATAAATTCTTTTCCAAACTGACCAATAAACTCAGTTATATAAGGATTTGGACAGGCGGTATAGAAAGGAGGGTCAGATAGATTGAGAATTGCTTCATCTTCCGAAATTGGGAACCCTTCTATACTCTTGAGATCAGCTATCTTATTTTTTAAGTCTTCTTTCTTGTCCATAGTTCTTATTCTTCAATTTTAAAGCGTACTTCTTTGCCTTTGTGGTCCTTTTCCAATTCCTGGTAAAGGTTAAAGAAAGCTTGCTGTATTTGGCTAAGGGTTACTAACTCGTTTTTCTTGAACACGCGGTTCATTAGCTCTGAGCGGTTGAGACTTACCACTTCTATATCTACAAAAAGCTTGTTGATGGAAGCAATTAAACTGCTGGTGATGTCTGCCGGTAATTCTTCTTTGGCAATGATTTGCTCAATGGCCTTTTTGTGCTCCGGTTGGATTTTTACCAATTCAAGCTGTTCTTTCTTCTTGATGACTTCCTGCACAATGGTCATTTCGTATTCATCGGCAATGGTTTTGAGGGCTCCGGTTACACCTGCAGCTTCATCTTTGATGGATGAATAATCCCGTTCTTGTTTCAGGAAGTTGGAGTTTACATCAAAAGGGATGTCATAGAGACTTTCTACATCAACATCTTTGGCTCTTAGAGATGTTAAGCCTGTCCATTTCTGCACCTTGCCATCCAACTTCTGGGGAACGTTGCACTGTGCGCTTGCCAATATCTGAGCTCGCTTAAAGTTAGGATCAGAAGTGAAGGTGAGTAAAGGTTTCCAATCTACTTTATCGCCAATGGTATTGCGTAAGGCGGGATAGTAGAAGTCCTTTACATACTGGTCCTTGAAGCTGCTGATCTTTCCTTTAATGGGGAATCGCTCACTCAGGTTGTTGAACTTCTTAAAATCCTTAACAATGGCTTTGGTATCATCATGTAAGGTTTCGAGTTTTTCATGTAGCCCTTTGTCTTCCAAATAGGTTTTGTTGTTCTCAATAATGGCAAGGGCTTGCTCCATGTATTCAATGCCTTTGTGGGTGCTTTCAAAGTACTCATGCAAGGCATCTTTCAAGTTGGTCATTTCACCAAGCAGGCTAGAAATATCGCCCAACTTACTTTCGTAGCTGCTGAGGGTATTGAATTTGGCGTGGTTGTTTATTTCCAAGCCTGCCCAATCAATCGCTTTTATTTCATCAAATTTGGCTTTTACGCTATCTACATTCAGGTAACTGGTGCTTTTGGCTTCCAATCGCTGAATGAGCAAATCAATGTCCTTAATATCCTTGGAAATCTCAGCCACCTTTTTCTTGTACTCGGCAAATGCATCATTGCGGTGCTTTTCCTGGAGCATCATGTTGCCATTTAGGCCAAGGGCATTGAGTAGGTTTTGGGCAAAGTCATAGGAAAGGTCGTCTTTCTTAGTCGCATAGATGATGTTCTCAAACATGTTGAGACTTCTGAACTTCTCTTTGATGTTGGAGATGTCCAACTCATCGCCACCACGACCTTTCAAGGTTATCTTGCCCAAAGCAGTTAGTACTACCAAAAAGAAATGAACCACTTGTGGTTCTAATCCATATGGCTTGCCTGTAAACTGCTGAACAATCTCCTTTTCAATATCTACCACTTTGCCCTTTTTGGCATTGATGATGGACTGAATTTGACTGACTACTTTGTTTCCGTTCAGCTCAGGATCGCCATTGGCGTTTATCAAACTGAGCGCTGAAAGGAAGTTCTTAGCCCGTTGAGAAATGTTTCTGAAGTTGCCATTGGTGGTTTCATCTGCTATCTGAGAAAGTGAATGCGTGATGTTGCCGGAGGAAAGAATTTCAGCATACTTGGGATGCTCAGGGTATTCTTTGTTGAAGCATTCGTCAAATACCTTTTTCTTGAGTTCAGAAATTACTTCTGAAAGGTTGTTGTACTCTTTGCCAAGCGTTGATTTGATGCTGATTACATCGCCATTGATACTGGTTGTAGCGTAATTCTGAATCTGCTTGGTGAGTTGGTATTTTACTCCCGGTACAGTAATGCCTTTTGGATCTCGGTAGCCATTGATGCTGTCGGAGAGTTTTTTTGCCATTACACTGGTCAAGATATTCTTGCTCATTAAAGAGCGAATAGCCACAATCCGTTTGATACGTTCAATGTTCTCCTGGCTACCAAACTGTATTTCAATGTTCAGTTGGTTGGGTGCATAGGTCGGTATCTGCTTTTTGCTGAAAGGCGATTGGAATACAATTACATAATCAGCAGCATCCACTTCTTCCACTTCTTCTCCCTTGCGGTTGAAAATGATAAAACCCTTTCGGAATGATTTTACCGATTGCCAAGTGGTTTCATCTTCAAAGATGTTGGGAATGTTCTTGTAGTTGACAAGGTCTAATATTTCTTTAAGCTGGTCAAAAACTACATCTTCCTGCTTGTCTTCATTGCCACCTACAGCATTGATTTCATTGTCGATGCGTTCTTCCGGGTCTTGTCCGTCTATGGCAGGGTCAAACTTGAAGTAATCGTTTCCTGTTTGGTCATCTTTCACCACTTTCAGGTAGAAACCATCGGTGGCTTCACGAACTTTTTTCACAATTTGCGCCACTCGAACGTGTGCCTCAAATGTGTCGTTAGGATGAATAATCATGAGCTTTTGAGCCAGTTCTTTAGCGGTTGCTCCGTTTTCGCCCTTGCTCCAAAGTGAGTAAACTGCAAGCCCTTTGATGATCTTGAAAGCATCATCATGAAGTTTGCGCTCCAAATTGGCTACAATCTTATCTTTAACGATGTTTACCACCTTTACCAGGTCATAGACTCCTTCCAGGTTTCGGTTGTTGGGGTTATTGGCAAGGATGTCATAAATGCGGTCGAAGGTGAAGAAGTAAGGGAAAGATTTTGCCACTACATGCTTCAATTCACTTTGTGCAAATTGGATAATCCCCCTTTTCTCGAAGTAAGGTAGTTCATGGAAAAGGTCTAATAAATCAGGTGTAAAAGGGAAAAGGTCGATATACTCTTCTTGATTGTTAGCCACCATTTCAATTTTCTTAATGAAAGGCTTTAGCTCCGTTTCAATTTTAAGTTTCTGCTCTTTGCTTTTGGGTACGATCCTTTGAGAGATAACCTTCTTAACCGCTTCTCTTCGGATAATGATGTTTTGGAAACGCTGACTTATGCGAGCTTCATCAGCTGCGATATTGGCTAACCTTGGGCTGGAATAGATGTCTTCCTGCATAGATATGGCCAATACAATATCTTCATCCTGGCACACTTGCGCCACCACTCGCAAAAACTGAAAGTCTCTTTTGATCTTGTATTCTTCTTTGGCTTGTAAGAAGTCTGAAACTTCATCTACCACTACCAATAGTCCTTTGCTTGGGTCTTTTTCTTTAAGGAGCTGAATGATGTTCGATAAATGTTCTTTGATGTCAAGCGTTACGCCATCTTCATATTTCGGTATTTCAATGTCATACTCTCGTTTAATTTGCTTTTCAAGCTCCCGAAAGAAGAAGTAGGCAAGGTCAACATTTACAGGTTGAAGCTCGAATTGGACCGTGAAGAAGCTGCGGGAAATGGTTTCGGCTTCCTTGCGTACAGCATTGTTTTTAATGAGAGAGCGAAGCATAGGATTGTTGATGATGCTGACCAAAAAGGCAATTAAATGCGATTTACCACTACCGTAGTTACCAATGATTTTAACGGCTTTGTGGTTTGGTTTTTTGATATTGTCAATGAAATCCTTGATTTGGGTTTCAAGCCCTTCTGAGATAATATAGCTGGATATGAGTTCCTTTTGCAGGTCATCATGTTTCAGGTCGGTATCAATATCAACTACATCTTTGATTTCGGTGTAGTTGAAGAGTTTGCCAATGGCGCCATTAGGTAACTTGTCCTGTGGTTTATACTCTCCGTCTGGCTCAGCAACAATACTTGTATAGTTGTCTTCTACATCTTCAATTTTGGTTATGAGAATGTCATTTACGTCTTTATCGTAGTATTCATCGGTGCCTATCTTGCCATAAGAGATTCGGTTGCTGATTACCTTCTCGTCTTCCAAAAACAAAACACTGCTTTTGTTTCGCGAGTTGTACTTGAATGCGCCTACCGGAGAGATTTTGGTGAATGTGTCATGGTAAAGGATGCTGGCATTTAGCAGAATGAGTTTGTCAGGCTTGTTTGAGAACCACTCTTTGATGTGTTGTCCAACATCGTGACTGGGTTCGTCTTTGGCTTCAAGTTCTGCAAAGATTGGTTGCAGTTCTGCTCCCACATCTACCTTGGTATAGCCAATGGCGTCAAGGTAATTGATGATTTTTTCCCGTTTCGCACTGTTGTTACCTACAACAGCCCACAACTTGAATCGTAAGCTGTTTGCAAGTGATAGGTATGTGTCAATGTGTTTAGATTCTTTCATTGCCTATTTAATGTCTTTCTGTTCAATCAATAATTCTCGTACTTCAACTTCGAGAATCTTTGCTATTTCATAGAGTACTTCTAATCTTGGTTGTTGTCTGTTCTGAACATAACCATTGACCATATTGTAACTCTTTCCAAGCTTCTCAGCCAACCAAGTTTGCTTAATTCCTTTTTCTTCAAGTACTTCCTTTATTCGGTTCATGTCCGTATAAATTTAAGTCGCTAAAATAGCTCAAATTTTCCGTTTATCTCATTTTTCAATATACTTTTCGTTCGTTTCATTGTCGATCTGTTTGAGCGCGGGTAAAAAAATAGGCTCTTTTGGTTTTTTGCGTTTGGATAGTGGGTCGGCAAAAACCAAATGTGCCTATTTGCGCGTTGGCTTTTTCAGCATGAGGCACAACGGTGAGTGTATGGTGTCGTGCGGGATTACGAAGCGAATTCCTGTCAAGACACACCGACTTATTTTACGAGCCACAAACGCTCGAAAACCTCTGAAACCCGCATGCACTATACACATTGTTGTGCCTTCGTTGTTTTCTTTCGTCCGTGTTCGTCAGCGTGGGAAAGGGTATACTCTTTGACAAGTTTTGGCTTGCGGTTGGGCATTGAGCGACTTGCCAATGTGTATGACCTTATGCGTTGGGCTATCACTTCTCTAAATATTTTGTCAAAACTGCTTTCTTATCTTCTTCGGTGTTGGCAATTGATTGCACTTGCTTTTGGATTTCCTTTTCAAGTTTATCTAACTCGAATAAAGCCTTTTTTTGTACTGTAATAGTAATTGAAGGTATTACGAATGCTTCAATATCTCCTTTGTTTATACTCGGATATGATGCTTTAGGCATTTTTGCTTCCATTTGCTTCATCAGGTTGTCTGAATACATAAAATAATAGTAGAGCAATTTTGTAATGTACTTCTTCTCGTCTTTTGTATTGATTAGAGCAAAACCTGTTGAGTAAACTGTATTTTCAACTTCCTTTTCTAAATAGGCAAATCCCTTTAAATAAGGTCTTACAGTTGAAATAATTACAGTATCATTTTTAGCTACTCGTTTTGCTCTTGAAGCGGCATTTTTACCAATAACTTTTTGCTCAAAAGAAATATTACCATCTCCTTTGCCTACGCTATCTATATCAACGTAGGTAAATTCATTTTCGCCATATTCAGTTTTGGGGTCAATACTATCTCTATTTATGTCAAAGTACTGATTGATTTTCAAGGACACATTATTGCTTTCAAACAGTTCATTTACTGCTGATTTAATTGAAAGATGTCTTTCCTCAATCACATTTTTAGCCTTGGATACTTTGGTTTCAATCGCTTCTATTTCCTGTATTATTTTTTTCTGGATGTCTAGTGGTGGTATAGGAACTTTATAACCACTCAATTGCGGAACAGATAATTGTGGAGTACCGACTGCTGTATTATTGAATTTTAAACGACCAATTACTTGTTCTAAATATTCAATCGTTGCAACCTCTTTTTTAGGTTTTAATACCAAAAGCCTGACAATTGGATAAAACTTCTCGTTTCTTGCAACAGTAAATCCAATAGTTCCACGACCTGAAACAGTTACACAAGGGTAATCAACTTTTACAATGTCAGTATAACCAAAAAGCCCCTTTTCTTGGGCTGAGTTTGAGTATATGGGTATTTTATACTCTTCTGTTGGAGTTTCTGAAAACCGCTCCTTAGGCACATCACCGCCTGCAATTATACTTTCTGCAACCTCTCTTAAGCTTTTTAATGGATACTTATATTCAATATCCTCTGATATTGTGCTTGCATTAGTCCCGATTCTTTTATCAAAATCAAGTGATTCAAAATTTAGACAGTCTGTGAGTCTCACTAAGGATATGGTTTCAGCAAGTTCTTCATCTAACTTTATTTTTTCATCCACAAAGTTTTTATAGATGTAGCTATTTACTTTTTTAGGGTTAAGCTGGTCTGCTCGGTCAAACATCAAAGTATCGCCTGTAAAGTCAATGCCTTTGTAGCCTCTGCGGTTACTAAATTTATAACCCAAAAACTTTTCTTGCTCTTTATTAGTGCTTCCCGTTTTTACAATCAGCATTTTTTGGGGTACTGCTTTTTGCTGTGGGTAAGCCACTTTCAAAGGTGTACCGTCTTCGGTTTGGTCATCATACCAACCAAAGTTTTCAGGGTCTTCATCAATACGATGAGTGAGTAAGAAGTAAAAAAACTTCTCGGTTTCAATTTCCAAAACCAAATCAAAGAACATTGATTTAAGTTTGGCTTCTTGGTCTGCTTTGGGAAGGTCTTTAAAAGTTTTTCTTTTTTTCAGATTTACCACTTCCGTTAAACCGTCAAACCAACTTTTGTAGCTTTTGTAAAATTCATTATCCTTTATCGCTTCATTAGGGTTTCTAGCAATAAAGGTTTTATAATCCTCCATTTCCAACTCCAATTGAGCCACATAATTCTCAAAAAGTTCTTCGGAATTTAAAAAGTCGCCTTCACGCTCTTTATTTTCAGCAATGAAGTCTTCGGCTATGTATTGGCAGTTGGTTACAAAATCTTCATTTCGCTTTTTAAGGAATAGTGTGACTGTATTGGTACTGGTTGCCCCAAAGGTGTTTCCTCCAAATTCTACTATGGCTTTTATTTCAAAATGCTTTAAAATAATTTCCCTTGCTTTGGTGTAAGCCCCTGCATTGCTTAAAATAGAACTTGGCAATATAATTCCTGCCATTCCTCCGGGACGAAGCAATTGTTTCATTCGTTCGATGAAGAAAACTTCAATGTCGTCAGAGTCTGGCGTAACGTGTTCCCACAACTCAAAATCGTGTGGGTTTACGTTAAGGTGCTTTTTGAAATCCTTGATGGTATAGGGTGGATTGGCAATAAGCACATCAAAAGTTCCGTCTTTTGCCAAACGTGGATGTTTTTCAAGACCATCACCAAAAATGATGTTAGCATCACCATCACCGTGCATAAAACAAGCCACTTGGCTGGTTCTTGCCAATCGGTAGTCTTTTTCCAAGCCAAAGATATATTCACCTGCCCATCGCATATCTTCTTTGTAGCGTTTTAGCTCGGTGATACTTTTTTCATCCTCAATTTCCGATTCGTCCATTGCTTTAATCAAGTCGGCAATTTCTTCAATGGCTTCTGTTAAAAAGTGTCCGCTACCACAGGCAAAATCAATGACTTTTGGCAAGAAGAGTTTTTCGCCTTTCTTCAGTTTTTCCTGAACAATTGATTTTAATGGAATGGATGAAATGATAAATCGTGCGATGGGCGTGGGTGTGAAAAACTGACCTTCAGATTGTTTGTAACCACTTTCGAGCATCAACTCAAAAAAGTCTCCCAAGAACTGAGCTTTTTGGTCGTATTTAAAACGGTATTTTTGAAATAACCTGACTACTTCTTCTAATACTTTGGCGTTTTCTTCAAATAGCTTCTTGTTGTAAACCTCCTTGAATGCAAATTCATTGTTCTGGTAAAACTTTAACTCCTTATAAATACGATAGAGCGTTTCCTTAGCTGTCTGTCTCGGGAAGTTGGCAATTTGGGCTTCAATATCTTCTAATTTGTAGTCGATTACTTCTTCGTCCAAATAATCTCGCATTGCTTTAGAATAAAGCGATTGCAAACGCTCCAAAAGAGTTTCTGCATCATCGATACCTTCTTTTATCTGAAAATCGGTGATGGCATCTTCGCCTTTGTTTTCGTCAACGATTTTGGCAAGAATGAGCGAAATGATTCTGTTAAAAGCATTTGAGCGGTCAGAAATATTATTATGTCTTAGAATTTCCTCAAACTGATTAAATACTTTGCCTTTATCATCTTTTCCAAAATCTTTTAGGTCAGAAATTTTAATTGGGATATAACCTGGGTTGTAAGGCTCAATCTCTGGCTCAAAAAGACCTGAATTGAGGAAAGTCTGTTTACCTTTTGTCTTGTGTTTCCATACTTCAAGCATTTCCTTGATGGTTTTCGCTTGGTCGTATGTGATAAGTTTTTCGGTTTCTTGCTGATTTACTTTTTCTTCTGTGCTATCCTCAACTTTGATTAAGGCATTTGCCTTTTCAATCTTTCCGTTGTGTTCTCTTGAAGCGTACAGGCAGAGATAACGAGTGTTTTTGTCTTGCTGATAATAAGAAAAAAGCTGTCCTCCGTTGGATTTCATATTTTCCAACTCTTTTTCGTACTCTTTGCCCCAAGTTTTGCACTCAATAATTAAAAGTGTTTTGCCGTCTTTTCCTTTAACAGTGATGTCAGCTTTTCCACTTTTTGCTGTTCGTCCAAGTTTCCATTTCTTTTCAAGGGTCAAGTCGGCAGGCTTATATCCCTTTTCTAAAAGTCGGTCAACACATTCAAGCACAACAACATTTTCAGGGTTCTCCAAATGAGAAGTAGTGTCATCACCTTTTTTTATTTCAAGTCCAAAGTCAATCCGCTTCTTTGTGAAGTCCACAGACATTTGGTATTTTATCTTGTCATAGGTTTTTGAATAAACCTTTGCATCCTTTGGATTTGCCGTAAATCCAAAAGCCTCAATTGTCGTTATGATTTGCTTTTCTGTCATTTGCCCTTTGAATATTTTGCTTGTTCTTCGGCTACTTTTAAAGCGTCCAAACCTTGGTTTTCATCTTTTATCAAGTCATAGACTTTGTTAGCCAACCATAAGGTTTCCAAGTCGGAATGTGCTACATTGAAAAGTTCACTTAGTTTTCTGAGGTCTTCTCGCTTTAGTAACTTTTGGTCATTTTCAACTTTACTTAGAAAGCCTTCGCCAATGTCAAGTTTTGCAGCGAGTTCTCGCTGTTTCATTCCTGATTCTTCTCTGAGTTGTCTAATTCTTTGTCCGATTGTCATTGACTTAATCTATACTTGTCCAAATTTGGTCAAAGGTAAAAATAAATTTTGTATTTGACAGTCGTGTGGTGGAAAAAATGGCTCTTTTGGTTTTTTCGGGTTGGCTTGTGTGTCGGCAAAAACCAAATGTGCCATTTGTGGGTCGGGTTTTTCACAATGAGGCACAACTACCTTTTGGCGAAGATGCCGATACCTCGATGTTATGGGTGAACTGTCTAATATTTAGATAGTTTTTTGTGGTAACCTAAAGTAATACTTTAACAGTTATTGTTAATGTATTGTGTATTTGTATGTTATGGTTTACAAAAATATTGTAAGTTATTCTCTTTCTCTTGCTCACTATATCTTTCTATATCATCCGGGTCTAACCAATTGACTTGGCTTAAGTTTTCTTTAAAAATCTCATAGGTTGAGAATTGGAAGTCTATACGACTGGGAATAAACAAAATCACACTGTTTTTTCGCTCTGTTTTAGGTTAAAAACAGGCTAAAAAATTCGTTTTTCTTTACAAAAACCGTATTTCACTCAAAAAAGGGGTTTTGAAACGCCGAAACTCCTTTATTAATAATTATGGCGTGCCGAAACATCGCCGAAACATCGCCGAAACTCCTTTGAAAATGTGTTTTGATTTGCCGAAACCTGTTGAAAAGGAGGAAAGGGGTGTTTTTTTTGTTTTTCGATTTTCTTTACAACCCACTTTGATGTCTATAAACCCCAAAAGCAAGTTTACAGTATGTATTTGAGCCTTATTTGTACCTTGTACTTATTTACAAGTAACTAAAGTATTGACAAACAAACACTTAAAGCAAATAAATAGTTTCCTCATTTGAACAGTTCTTTTAAGGTTAATTCAAGAAAGTCACGGCAGTTCATCCATGTGTGACCTCCTTCGGGATTATAGAATGTGTGCTTAAAGCCTTGATCGGTCAGATATTTGTCCAATCCGCGCGATGCCTGGATCAGGAAATCGTCATTACCTGTACCCAAAAAGATAAACTTGAGTTTTTTCTGCAGATCGCTGACCGGAGCGTATGTTCCGTCCTGGAAATTGGTCTCATACTCATTGCCGAATATTGCGGGTGCGTAAGTGGCTACGTAATGGAATATATCGGGGTTGCCGAATCCGGCGGCAAGACTCTGCCGTCCGCCCAGTGAAAATCCGGCTATGGCACGATTATCGGCATTGGCAATGACATTGTAATTGGCCTCGATAAAGGGTATAACCTCGCCCACAAATTCTTTGGTGGTAAGCTCTACATCGGTTGCATTATAGGTTGTTGCTTTACCCTGTGCAATCATTTCAGGATAGGGATTGGCATATGGCATTACCACTATCATACGCTTGGCCTCACCTTTGGCTATCATGTTGTCCAGTATGTTGTTTGCACGGCCCACCTTAAACCAGGTCTCATAGGTGTCGGTCATACCGTGAATAAGATACAGTACCGGCAGTTTCTCATCCCCGGCAGGGTCATATCCGGCAGGCGTATAGACACACATGGGACGTACTATACCGCAAGCCTTCGAAAAGTAGTAACGGTATGAAACCTTGCCGTGAGGCACTTCCTGAATGTCCTGTACCGACGGGGTCTCACCGCGCACGTCACAAAGGCTGTACTTGAAACCCTCATTGGGGAACATGTGCATATTGTTGGGGTCGGCTATCTGCGTGCCGTCTATACGGAAAGCGTACGGGTAGATGTCGGGAACATCGGGCTTAACGGTTAAGCTCCAAACTCCCCTGTCATCTTTCTCCATAGGCCTGGTACCGCTGAACATCTGGCACTCCAGAAGGACCTCAGTGGCAGCAGGAGCCTGACAACGGAATGTTACGCTGCCATCTGCATTATATTCGGGAGACTTGACACCGGCAGGGAACAGACTGCCCATGAGCCTGGGAGTCAGACGTGACTCTTCGCTACCTGCAGCCGATTCCTGACGGACCTTTTCGGCCTCTTCAAGACTCATACCTTTCTCGGCATTGATAACATCCCGATCCTGAAAGAGCAGGCGGAACGATTTGTCAAGCCAATAGCGGGCGTTCATCCATGTATGACCGAACTTGTCATAAGTGAATTCTTTTATATTTTTTATGCCGTAATTATCAAGAGCGGTCATAAAGTCCTTTGAGTTGCCGTACAGGAAATCGTCAACACCAATGCCCGACCAGAAGAGGCGGATCTTGCTGTTAACCGCATCGGCATCGTCAAACTGACCGGGACGTATCTGTGTGAAAGAGCTGTATGAACATAGGAAAGAAAACTTATCGAGGTTGGAAAGTCCGATGCTCAAACCTTGATTGCCGCCACGTGAGAAGCCGCCTATACCGCGGTGGTCAGCATCGTTGATGGTGCGATAGTTTTTCTCCACAAAAGGCATCAGACACTCAATGAAATCCGAGTTAAAATTATAACCGCCACCCATTCCGAAACCGCCCATTCCGGGTCCGCCGGCCGGCTGTGAAGGCTGACGCTCAGTCTTTAGAAGTGTGGGATTACCGTAAGGAAGTACTAGGATCATCTCTTTGGCTTTGCCCTCGGCAATAAGATTATCGAGAATCAGGTTCATTTTACCCACCTTGAAATAGACCTCTTCGGTATCGGTCGTACCGCTTATCAGATACATTACCGGATATGACTTGTTCCGGTTCTTGGCATCGTCATAGAAAGGCGGAGTATAGACAATGACAGGGACAAACATTCCCAATCCCTCGGACCAGTAGTGGAGGTAATCAACGCTGCCGTGCGGCACATCTTTAAGAGCGTGAATCAGATTACCATCGCCACGAATGTCAAGTAAGCTGTTTTTGAATGTCTCATTGGGGAACCAATCGGCGCACTGCGGATCCATGACACTTATACCGTCAACGACATAGTGGTATGGATAGATATCAGGCACAGCAGGTCCTACGGTCGCCGTCCACACACCATCCCCAGTCTTCTCCATAGCCTGTTGGCCTGAAAACTGGGTCCATATACTGACCTCCTTTGCATTGCGGTTCTGGTATCTGAAAGTTACCGTACCGTCAGCATTAATGACTGTCGGGGCTGCCTGCTGCATCGCACCGCCGGGTTGTGCAAACAGACTTAATGCAGAGGCGGAAACAAACAGCATAAACGCTGTCATTCTTGTAAATAATCTCATAATGTTTTAATTAGTGCAATAATTATTATATGGCACGAAAATACCTAAATAAATATA
>JGI24500J29687_10000609_pt1 | contig 17582 bp, 10 predicted proteins | sample BioPla2RNA1_FD_29687 | JGI IMG/M metagenome (IMG submission 29687) | reverse complement strand
GTGGGATTAATAAAATTGCCGAAGTGATAAAACATGCAAAAATATAATATTTTGAAATTGGTTCATCTTGAATTTTTTGGGTATAACTATAATAATCAAGCTTTGGTTTTTTCCCAACAAACATTAAGGCAAAAGTTTTAATGCCATGAATTAATGGTGATAAAATATTTAAATTCCAAATTAACATTGCCCAACCACTAGCAAACATTAAAATTACTGTTAACGTTAAGGCATCAGTTACTGCCATTAAATCTAAGCGCCATTGCCATAAAATTCCAAACCAAAATAAAACGGCAGATATTAAAGACATAATTAGTGCTGTTATTATGAATTTTCTTCGTTTTTTTCTCTTTTCAAGCTTTTTTAATTCTTCGGCGGTGAGTTGTTTACCAGTTTCTTCCTTTTCTTCTGGTTTTTCTTCCACTACTTCTTCTTCAATTAAAAAGTCTTCTTCTTTTTTTACAAATTTAAATTTATCTTGATTGCTCATATTATCACTCTCTAATATTGGTTAAGTCTTTAATTAGCGCGCACGCATAGTAATAATACTTCGATGGATATCTCTTTTTAGGCTCTAAAAAATATAACTCATTTGATTTATCACTATATCCTGCCGTAATATGAATCATTTGATTTTGACCGTTTTTGAAATTGATTATTTGTTCAATTTCATTGGTTGCTTCATCATTTAATTCATCATAGCGTTTAAATTGAAGGACAATTTGTCTCCTAATTTTATTTTTAGCTCGATGTAACATTTCAATTTCTTTTTCAACTTCAGTTGAATAAAAATTAAAATCTTGCATTTTAGCTACAACTACTAAAACTAGTGTATCTTTCATTCTTAAAGGTTTTGATTCCTTTTTAATATAATTTGCATAAAGTTGGAATTCTTTTTCATCAACTTTTAACTCATATGTTTCTTCTATTTTTTTAATCCACCTTGCAGTAAATAATTTCATTGTTAGTTTATATGGATCTTTTTTATTTTCAATCATTAAAAGATATTGATAATAAGTATCATAGACCAAAAACTTATTTCTTAAAAATACAAATAAAATTAAGTATGCCGTGATTGCGATTAAACTTAATGTTATTAGTAAATTATTATCTATTTTATTAAAAAATAGAATTAAAAATACTGCGATAATAACTACTAACATTCCGAGTAGAAAAAAGAGAATTAAATTTCTCTTTTTCCCGTAAAATGATAAGTTTTTATTCTTTAGATTTTTTCCCATATCGCAAATAATTTTAAGCGTTGAGTTCTAACAAATGTTTCTCCGTTAACATACCAAGTACCAGTACCAGAACTATTACTATTCCATCCTAAGAATTTATAACCAGCTGTATTTTCTAATACAGGGAAATTAATCGTTGACCCGTAAGGTACACTCATTGAGTTAACATTAGCTGGGCCTTGTCCTTGAACTGGGAAGTTGATTGTAAAGGTAACTGAAACTACAATAACTTTATAGTGAGCATAAATCACGAAGTCACCAACTTGACCAGTTGGAATGGTTTGATGCCCTTTATCACCAGGAATCGTATCCTTTTCGCTAGTCCAATCATATGTGTACCATGCAACAAAGGTATGTCCTTCTAATCTTGGCGCCGGTAAAATAATTAACTGACCTGGTTTATACTCAGTTGGATATTCAGCTGGCATTGTTCCGCCATTAGGATCGTAAATGATTTGGAAAATAGCTGGGACCCATTTGGCATATAATGTTATGGAATGTTCACCAACTCGATCAGTAGCGAAATCCCATTGTTGAGTAAAATTTAAATCTTTGAACCAGCCACTAAAAATGAAACCATTTCTTGTTGGATTTTCTGGTTCTTCAATTAATGAATTTGGTTCCAAACCAAATTGAGTTCTAGTGTGAGAAGCATTTCGGTGAGTATAGAAAACAACGTTAATTGTCTCATCGTGTGACCTTCTATCGCGGCAAGCGGAAAGTGTGAAAATTAACATTGCCATTAAAACTAATGTCAAAAATCTTTTCATTATTTCTTGCCTCCTTTATTTACTTTTGTCGTAGCCTTAGCTTTAGTTCCAGCAGTTTTTTTAGGTGTTGCCGCTGGAGCTTTTTCAGAAACACCATTTAGTTTTTTCTTTTGTTCTTCATATTCTTTTTTCAAAACTTCGAATTCAGCATTATTAGCATAAACTAAATGCCCCGGAGCTATTTCTTTTAAGCTTGGTTTATCGGTACGATAATCATGTTGTCTTGGATCATAATCAATTCTAATTCTTCCCTTTTCATAATCAGGGTCTGGTTGTGGAATTGATGATAAAAGTGATCTTGTATATGGATGCATTGGATGAGCAAATAATTCTTCGCTATCAGTTAATTCAACAATTTTACCATAATACATAACCGCAATTCGATCGCAGAAGAAACGAATTATTGATAAGTCGTGAGCGATAAATAAAATAGTTAATCCTAAGTCAGTTCTTAACTCAGTTAATAAGTTAATAACTTGAGCTCTAATTGATACGTCTAAGGCACTAATTGGCTCGTCAGCGATAATAAATGTTGGATTCATAATTAACGCTCTAGCGATACCAATTCTTTGTCTTTGACCACCACTAAATTCGTGTGGATATCTTGCTCCAAATTCTGGAGATAATCCGACTAATTCTAAGGCGTGAGCTACTTGAGCATCAATTTCTTCATCAGTATGCCCACCTTGAATAATTAATCCTTCACCAACAATTTCTTTAACTGTCATTCTTGGGTTAAGTGATGAAATTGGGTCTTGGAAAATCATTTGCATTTGTCTTGAAGCTTCAAGTGATTCTTTAGATCTATTAGATTGTCTAATGAATCTAATTTGAGCCCGTTCTTCAGCAATTAATGCTTTAGCTTCTAATTTAATTTCTTGAATTTTTGCTCTTTGTTCATCAGTAATCGGCTCTTTAGTTTGAGCAACGCCAACGATTTCTTCTCTAGCAACTTTTTTAGCGTTTTTAATCTTATCTTTAATTACTTGAATTTCTCCTTTAGCTTGAGCTTTTAATCCCTCAACTTTAACTTTGATTTCTTCTTTATTTGGCACCTTTACTGCGGCTAAATCGACTTCATATTTAGCTTTTAAATCATTTAAGTCTTTAGCCATTTGTTCTTTAAGGCGAGCTAATTCTGGTTTAATATCATGTTTAGAAATCTTATTCTTTTCATCTTCTTCAATTAAAGGACGATAATGCTCTTCTAATTCGGCTTTTTGAACATCGTGTTCTTCTTTTAATTTTAATAAACGAGCTTCAATAACATCTTTAGAAAGTGCCGCTGATTCTTTTAGACCAGCAACTTTTCTTTCATATGTGTTTCTAACAATTATTTGTCTTGTTTCATATTCAGCAAGTGAACTATTAATTGTTAAGTCTTTTTGTTCTTCAACTAATTGTTTAGTTTGATATTTAACATTTTCAACATCTAATTTATAAACTGTTTTTAGTTTATAAACTTCATTTCTATAATCAAAAATAGGTTGTTTTATTTTTTCAATTTCGCGAGCTAATTTACCTTTAATCATATTAATATCATAATTAGCTAATTCAATTTGTTCATCGAGTCTATTTTTGATTTGGACTTTTTTCAGTTGACTTGGTTTAAATTGTAGTACTTTTTCTTTAGTTTCACGTTTAATACGACGAATATTATTTCTATTAGTTAAGTCACCACTAACAACTCTTTCGCCTTCTAATTCAACCGTACCATCAGTTGGTGCATATAACTTGATAATTGTTCGTCCAGTTGTAGTCTTACCGCAACCAGATTCCCCAACTAATCCAAAAACTTCTCCTTTATAAATATCAAAAGAGACATCATCAACTGCCGGAATCGTTATTTTTTGTTTACCAGTTCCAACATAGAAGTATTTTTTTAAATTTTTAACTTCTAAAACTTTATGGTTATAGTCTACTTTAGGGTTTTTTCTCATCGCTTAACACCTCTATTTTCTTGAAGACTCTTAACTGCTGCTGGCGGCTCTACTTTTGGCGCATCAGGATGTAATAACCACGTTGCGGCGTAGTGAGTGTCTGATACTTTAAATAGTGGTGGTTCTTCCTCAAAATCAATTTCCATAGCATATTGATTTCTTGGAGCAAAAGCACAACCTTTTGGTGGATAAATCATGTTTGGTGGAGTTCCACTGATTGCGTCTAATTTATCCGAAGTAGCTAAGTTTGGCATTGATGATAGTAAGGCCCAAGTATATGGATGTTTTGGATTATAGAACACTTCTTCAGCAGTTCCAATTTCAACAATCTTACCAGCATACATAACTGCAATTCTATCAGCTACGTTAGCCACAACACCTAAGTCATGGGTAATAAAGATAACAGATAAGTTTCTATCTTTTTTAAGTTTATTAATTAAATCTAAGATTTGTCCTTGAATAGTTACGTCAAGAGCTGTTGTTGGCTCATCACAAATTAAGATTTCTGCATTATTTGCTAAGGCAATCGAAATAACAATTCTTTGTCTCATCCCACCAGAAAATTGGAATGGGAATTGATTATATCTTTTTTCGGCATTTGGAATTCCAACGGCTTCCATTAATTCAATGGCTCTTTGTTTTGCCATCGCTTTAGGCATTCCCATTTTAAACATTAACGCTTCAGTAATTTGTCTTCCCACTCTCATAATTGGGTTTAAACTACTCATTGGGTCTTGGAAAATCATTGATATTTTGTTTCCTCTAATTTTGTGGAACTCTTCTTCAGGAAGTTGCATAATATCTTGATTTTGATACATAATTGAACCATCTTCATAAATCGCATTTGGTGCAAGTAATCCCACAATGGCTCTTGCAGTAACACTTTTACCTGATCCTGATTCACCAACAATGGCTAATGTTTCGCCACGATATAAATCAAATGAAACACCTCTAATTGCATGTAAAATACCATATTGAGTCTTAAATGATAATTTTAAATCTCTTACTTGTAAAATACTTTTCATTATTATTCAGCTCCTCTCAATGATGGGTTAAATGCATCTCTTAAGCCGTTACCGAATAAGTTAAAGGCAATCATTAAGATAGCAATATATAACGCAGGGAAGATTAATAAGTGTGGATGTGCCGCCATCGTTGCTTGTCCTTGTCTTAAAAGCATACCAACACTTGTTGTCTCAGCATAGTTAATAATTCCTAAGAATGAATATGAAGCTTCAGTAAAAACAAATGATGGAATTGCAAGTGCATATCCAGTTACAATATACCCGAGTGTATTCGGGAAGATATGTTTAAACATAATTCTTCCGTCAGAAGCACCTAAGGTTCTAGCCGCTAAAACATATTCCCTGTTTTTAAACCGGTAGAACTGCATTCTACCAGTTCCGTATGAACCAATCCATCCGGTTGCGGTAAAGGCAATTACAATTACCCATGTAGCACTACCGAATCTTAAGGTTAATAATGTTAAAACTACTAGGAATGGAATTGATGAAATAATTTCAACGAATCTATCGAAAATTAAGTCAACGATTCCACCATAATATCCAATAATAGATCCTAAAGTTAATCCAATTGTTGAGTTAATTACTAAGACGGTAACCGCCATTAAAATTGAAACTCTAGCACCTTTCCAAAGTTCAGTAAACAAATCTTTACCTGAGTTAGTTGTTCCAAACCAAAAATAAGTATCTTCTGGACTTTGTTGTAATGCGGCCATAAATTGGTTTTCTCTAACTTCATATTGATAGAAAGGGTTGTCTGGATCTTGAGGGTTTGGACTTGATTTAATGTCTAAAATGTCAATAATAACATTTCGCTTCATTAAATCTTCAAACTCTTCTTTAGTTCTAGTTTTTCTAACTGGACCTAGTGGATCTTGATAAAGACCGCCACTTGCGTTAGAGTCGATAATACCATAATAAGATTCTGGCATATATGACATTATATAATTTTGGTAACGGTAATAATCAACTTTAACTGTTAGTTCAGTTACATTGGCGTAATCTGGGTGATTTGGATCTTGTTTTAATTCTTCAGGGAATCCTGATAAAATAATACCTTCTCCAAATTCACTGTGATACATATGAGTTAAGAAACGTTTTCCTCTAGTTAACTTTTTAGTTCCATTTAATCCATCAATTCGATCAAATCCTGGGATTTTTGGTGTTAAGTTACCAAATCTTAAGGCTTCAGTTGGGTTATCTTTAGGTAATTTATATACCTTCATATGTGGTCCAACAAGGACGAAGAAAAAGATAATCACAATAATAACGAAAGCTACTAATGAGGCTTTGTTTTTCTTAAATCTATTCCATGAATCGCGATAATATCCGATTTCTTTTGTTTCAAGTGGTTGATCGACTATTCTATCATCAGCGTCGTGAACCAAGACCAATTTTGATTTATCAATATTTTTCATTTTGCAATCTTGCCTCCTCCAACTCTGACTCTAGGGTCAAATAATGTATACGACAAGTCTCCAACAATACTCATTAGTAATGTTAAAAATTGGGAGAAAGTCGTAATCAGCATCATTAGTGCGTAATCTCGACCATTAAATGCTTGTAAGTAAATTCGACCTGTTCCGTCAACTCTAAATATTTCCTCAGTAATAATTCCACCGCTCATAACTCCGATAATTCCAATGAAAATACCAGGTAGGAATGGAACCATTGCATTCTTTAACGCATGTCTAAATGTTGCTTGACGCTTAGTCAATCCTTTTGAACGCGCAAGTAGAATATAATCTTGGGTTAGTTGCTCAGTTAATTCAGCACGAATTGATCTAGCTAATCCAGGAATTCCAGTAATTGTTAGTACCGCAACCGGCAACATATAGGTCCGGATGCCGTACCAAGCCCCAAACTCTCCAATCTCGGAGGCGGTAGCAATTTTATAGTCAATTGCCCATCCTAATTTGAAGTGGAAAATATATTGACTTAAGACGGCGACAACAAAATAAGGTACCGAAATAAATATCATAATACCTACGGAAATTATGTTGTCTAATGGTTTATTTTTGTGTAGGGCAGCAGTAACTCCAATAACAATCGCTAATGGTACTGATAAAAGATAAGGCACAATATTAATTTTAACTGATGCTGGAATCTTTCCAAAATAAACCTTGGAGACGTCTTGTTTTAATAAGTACGAAAAACCAAATGATCCATATTTGAAAATGTTTCTCACCCACATTCCAAATTGAACGATAATCGGTTTATCCCAACCTTCCATTTCTCTATATTTTTCATACCAAGTATTATCATGTCCTAAACTAGGTACATAGTTATCTGGCATCAACTTAATGAAGGTAAAGTAGATAAACACGGTAATTACGAAGGTGAATATCATCAAACTGAATCTCTTTAAAAAATATCTAAACATGCAATCACATCCTTATGTTATATCTTCTCAAATAATAAAACATTTATTACCTGAGAACATATTTATTACTGAGAAATATGCCTGAGACCCAAAGGCCTCAGGCATATTTTCTAGTTAATAATTTTTATTCTATTTGTATTTTAGCTAATTATTCTATTATTGGAAATCAGGGTCAGTATTTAGATATCTATATCTGTTAGCTCCCCAACCAAAGATGTATGAATACTCTGGCCATTCAATAACAACGTTATCAGCATATAATGTAGCTCCAGAACGAGCAACTGTAGGTACCATTGGTACGTGAGTTAAGAAAACGTCTTCAAATACTGCCATCATTTCAGCTAAGTCTAAGGCAGCACCTGCGAATGGTTCTTTCATAGCAGCTGGGTATGGATCTCCCTTACCAAATACTACGTTTTGGATGAATTTTCCTAATTCGCCTCTGTAAATACCTTCTTCTTTACCTTCTGCGGCAACTAATTGGTCATATAACCAAGTATAGCTTTGTGTTTCTCTTTCGTCAGCTCCAAGCTCTTCTAAGTATAAGAAAGTGTTAATTAAGTTAATTTCAACTTCTTCATACCAGTATGCAGCATGGTCGCTAACAGTTACGTATACCATTTCGCCTTCTTTTCCACCAGTCTTAGGTGCAGCAACTAGAGTGCCACGAGCTTGTGCTTTAACATTACCTAATTCTGGATCTGTTTTAACGTGAGCTAATAATGCAGCTGCGTCAGCAAAGCTTTGAGTTAATTTAACATCAAGCCATTCTTCTGGTAGTGGATCTTCTGTTTCGTATACTTCCCAGTGTCTATTTGACATATCATATGGTTGAGACATACCTAAGTTAGCTCCACCGATTCCGATACCGTTAAATCCGATAGCTGGATATTGGAAATAAGCGTCAGTATTTAAATTAAATCCAACGTTGTTTAATCTTAAGTCAAAGTTCCAAGCAGCTGTTTCTGATTTTAATTGTTCAGCAGCCATTTCACGGATTTCGATAACTAATCTCTTAACTCCATCTTTAGTGAATAGAGTTTCGTAAGAGTCTTTAATAAATGTTACTAAGTCTCTTCCGAATGGATCGTCATCTGAAATTAATACTAATGTAACAGGACCAGTGTTTCCTTCAGCAAGCCATCTATTATATGCAGATTCAAATAATTGTTTAGCTTTTTCTGGAATGTATCCAATAGTTTCAGGGTTAATACCATGTTTTTCAAGAATTAATAAGTGTTGTGGAGTTTCATGGTATGCAAGAGCGTCTAATAAGTAGTTCTTAGCATTACCTGGCATTGGTAACATTGATGCAGTATTTGGAGCGTAAACGCTGTCTGCATAGTATTGTCTGTTGAATCCATAGAACATAGCTTGTCTGAATTCTTTATCAAACATAATTGATGGGTGAGTAATCTCGTTAGCACCACTTGTTCTTGGTTCAGCTGTATTAAGCATTAAGTTTTGTGGGTATCCGTTCCAAGATTTTTTAACTCCTGGACGTTCAGCATATTGATCATAGTGGTCTTTAGTTAAACCAACAACTGATAATTTACCTTGGTCAAATAATTGGAATTTTTGGTTTTCATCGTCAACAATTTCAATAACTTCGCTCTTGAAGTTAATAGTTCCTTTTAAAACGTAGTCATAGTTTTTGTTGAATACGATTTTTTGGTTTTCGTCCCAAGACTTAATTACATATGCTCCGTAAGATACGAATGGAGTAGCTGGAGTACCATAAGTAGAGTTTGTTCCTTGAGCTGTTAATGATGCAGTATAAATTTCTGGGTGAACTAATGTCATAGAACCAAAGCTTACAGCTGATGATTGTGACATGTCTTCCCAAGTTGTAACTGTAAATGTATACTCGTCAATAACTTTGAATCCTACTTGTTCCCAAGTAGCTGTTCCTGTGTAATATTCGTATGCGTTGGCAATAGCATATCCATTTTTGTTTTCAGCAGTCTTATAATAAGAGTTCGCTCTCATGTTGTTTTGAACTGGGTCTAAGTATTGTTTTAATGCGAATTCATAAGTATAAGCAGTAACAGGTGTACCATCTTCGAATACTACGTCATTTCTTAAGTGATATGTCCATGATTTGTCTTGAATTTGAGTAGCAGCATCTCTGTCATATCTTCCTTCTTCAGTTAAGTGCTCATCACCTGTAGAGTCAACAGGGAATCTAGTTGCACCAATTTTGATATTTACGTAGTCTAATGCGTCAATTGAGAATTCTTTATTAATGATTTTTGAGAAATCCCCTGGAGCATCTGCAACACCTTCTTCAATCGCTTTATCCCAGTCAATTTCAGATCCATATAATGGAGTTGACATCATATCCATAAATGATGACTCATGTGACCATTGATATGTAAATGGGTTTAAAATGATTGTTGATTTAGAATCCATACTTGAAGTATAAGTTTCTCCTGGACCCCAGTTATGGTTCTTAGAGCTAATTGGTTCCCAGTATGCGTGTAGTGTAATACTCTTGTCAACAGTAATTGGGAATTGAACTCTTTCAGGTTCTAACCAAGTTAAGCCTCTCTTAGTTTTAAACCAGCCTTCAAACTTAAATCCTTCTCTTGTAGGTGCAGCTGGTTCATTAACTTGTGAACCTGGCTCTAAAACAAGTGACTCGATAGTAGCAGCAGTTTTAGTGTTAAACGCAACAACTACTTCTCTTGTCCATTTTGCAAAAACGGTAACATCTGCTTCAATTGGTTTACTGAAATCGAATGCAGTATTTCCATCTGCAGCAGTTACCCATTCTTCGAATGACCATTGTCCATCGGCGTCAGCAGCACGAGTTGGATCAGTTTCAGGGCGTACAGCTAATTGGCCCTCTTCAACTTTTTGTGCTTCAACCGCACTTCCTCCTTGAGTGTCAAAAGTAACTGTGTAAATTTTCTTTTGACAAGAAGCTAAAAGTACAACGGCTAAGAATGCTAAAATTAATGTTGTAATTCTTTTCATTTTTTCTCTCCTTCTTTTTTAAAACTAATTATTAGTTTTTATGAGTTTACTACAATTTTCGGTTATAGTCAACTATTTTTACTGAATTTTGCTATGAAAACACTTTCAAGCATAATAATTATATAATTATTTAACTTTGTTTTCAAGACCATATATGTTGATTTAGTATTTCTAGTATTGTTGCTTCATCATAAAGATTTTCTAAATCAATCAAATAATCAGGGACAATTCCTGCTTCATTATTGGTATAAATGTACGGATCAGCATCGGTTCCACTACCGGTTCTAATGCCGTTCATCGAGTTACTACTCATAGTAAATGCTGTTCCATTAGGTAATAAAATTGGCGTAACTGAACTAGTTCCACCGCCAGTTCTTAATCCTATAATTGGACCTAAATTATTTTCTTTAAAGATGGTTGCCATACTATTACCAGCACTAAATGTAACATTTGAAACTAGTAATGACCATTTAATTGGGCCATAATTTGGAACATTTTCAATTTGAATATATGAACTTGATTTAGAACCAGTATTTGCGGTAATACGAGTCGCTCTAAATGGTTCTGAAGTTACAAATCCAACAATTCTATATAAGGCACCAACGTTACCACCGGTGTTATATGAAACATCTAAAGTAACGTGAGTTAATGAAGGACTTTCAGCAAACATCTTATCTAATGTAAATTCCATATAAACTGCACTATCACCGTTAATTAACGCACTAACATCACCTGTCACTAACCATTCTTGACTATAACTTGCTGGTAATTCATCAGCAACACCGATATAGAAAACTTGATATTCTGCATCATATTTGGCTACAACCATGTATTCAATCTCACCAAAAGTCTTCTTAAAATACCCGACAGGGCTCGCTCCTGATGGTTCGAAAACATAAGTAAATCCGGCTGCTTCTAATAACGCTTTATAATCATTAAAGTATGTTTCAGCAACACCTCTAATAACTATTTCTAAGATTTCATTTTCTTGAGTTCCTGAGTTATAGAAGAAAAACTTAGTTCCAGTCGCTGCTGGTAGTGAAAGTGTGGTATCTTCCATAATATTTTGAACCAACGTATTATCAAAAGTTGCACTTTCATAAATGTCTTTAGTTTTGAAACTATTTAATGTAATTACTGCATGAGTTTTTGCTTCATTTAAGAACCAATAGCCAGGTTTATCTGCCGTTGACCCCCACTTTGCACTAATAACATCTTGAGTTGCCCATAATGAATTTTGGTACCAGCCACCTACTTTTGGACCGAAATCGCCAATTTTAGTAATTGTGTAGCCTGAAACTCCTTTTTCACTATAATATGATGGATAACCATAACTGGTATGGAGTTCATCAATTGTTTTATAAATTAATTGGCCTAAAGCTCCATCAAAGACTTTTGGATCAGTACTTAAGAAAATTGAGGCTTTTTCCATTAATAAGTCATAGAAAGTTGTAATGCCATAATATTCTTTCAATCCGTAAAAATTATCCATATAAAACGCTAATGAGTTGAAATTATTAACAACTAAATCAGGTGAAAAACTTGTACCTCTTAATGATGTATCCATCATTGCATCATACTCATCAGTTCCTTCATCTGGTAATGCATAAATACCAACTAAAGCGTCACCATTATAGAAAACATTATAGTAGCTTGAACCAGCAAATAATTGGTTCACTAAGTTAAATGGCATTAAAATTTGTCCATCTTTATTAACAATTTGTAAGTTATAATCACCTAAATGATAAACTAAATCAAGTCCTGTAGTCTCACGACTTGCATCAGCATTATCAGGATATGTAATGTTTCTACTATAGTTAGTTTCTGTTGAGTAAACATATGCCCAATAAAAGCCAGGGTCTGGTGTCGTAATTGTATTTTTAACAGAATCAATCACCGCAGTTAAATGATATGTATAATCTTCTTCCTCGTCATAATACGGATAATAAATAGTTAATGCGCCTGCTTCATATGTAAATTCCATAATTGATAGAAATGCTGGATCAACAAATCCTTCAACTAATTTTAAGAATTTTTCAGGATTGACATATGGTACAGTTCCATTTTCTTCAAACCATAATTCTAAAACACCATCAGGAATAGTATATTCAGTAGTTTTATTACTAAATTGAACTTCTCTTGAATTCGTTAAAACAACCGGAGCCGCTGGTTTTAATTCAACATCAAAATCTTTTTTAACTCTTTCGGTTCCAATTCTAAAAGTTGCTGAAAGTGTAACTGTTGTTGGATCTTGTCCGTGTAATAATGGTAAAACAATCCCTGAGTTTGAAACATATGGTGTTGTTGAGTTCCATGTAATACGTGACCCGTGAATTGGCCCTTTTGTCGGTGTATTAACTTGAACACTACTGACAACGAAATTGGCTAATACGGCTTGATAATCTTCTTCAATTTGATCAGCCACTGATAATTCAGTCCAATTAGCTTTTAAGGTAATGTTACCGGTGATTGGTGTATCAAATGAGAATTCCGCTCCATCTTTAGTCCAAAAATTAAATTTAAATCCATCTTTGGTTGGATCTTCTGGTTTTGTTACTTTGCCGTTCGCGGCGACAACTACTGGCGCAATTGAAGAACCACCATCAGTATCAAAGGTAACGGTATATTCGCCTCCGTCCCATAACGCTTTTAAAGTAATATTGGATGTAACTGGAGTTTGAAAGTCATACTCTGACCCTTCAACTAAATACCAATATCCAAATTCAAAGCCTTCTTTAGTTGGATTTTTTGGTTTTACAGCAACTTTGCCATCTTTTACTTTTTGCGATGCAACTTCGCTTCCACCCTGTGAATCAAAAATAACCGTAAATTCCGCAGTTTTATCGCACGCAAATAATCCAACACTTGTTATTGCTAGTGCTATTAATAGAACTAGCACTCTTACAAATCTTTTCATATCATTTTTCCCCTTCCTATAGGTTTTTATTTAACAATTAAAGTGAGTTATACACTATTTTATCCTATTATTGTCTTTTTTCAAAATTATTACGCTTATTTATTCAAATAATTTACAACTTCTAAAACGTTTTTTGAAGCATTTGCTGGATGCCAAATTTGTTCAATTATTCCTTTTTCGTCAATGATGTAAGTTGATCTAATAATTCCTACTGTCTTTTTCCCAAAGACTTTTTTATCACCGTAGGCTCCAAAATATGTTGCAACTTTATTGTCTTCATCACTTAATAAAGTAAACGGTAAATTAAACTTATTTGAAAATCTTTCATGACTTTTAGCACCATCAGCACTAATACCAAATAACACGACATTTAACCGCTTAATTTCATGAAAATTATCTCTAAAATCACAAGCTTGTCTGGTGCATCCCGGAGTGTTGTCTTTTGGGTAAAAATAGATGACTATTTTCTTACCTAAATACTCACTTAATGTATGAATATTTCCACTGTAATCAAACAGTTTAAAATCTTGAACTTTATCGCCAATTTTTAGCATAATTTTACTTCCTTTCTATCAATGTAAAATCTTTTAGTAAAGCGATTAAATAAAAAATGAGCACTGCTCATTTTTCACACTACAGCAATTCTTTTGAAAATGCTATATTTTGTATTAAATATGTTAACTCGTGTAACACGAAAATGTGCTACACGAGTTATCTATTTTTAAAGTTTAATTACTTGTCTTCTTCTAATGAGTAATCCATTGCTTCATAGCGTTTATACATTGCCCAGCGGCGCTTAGCATCAACTAAGTTTTGAGCTAATAGAGCTTCAGCATTTTCTGGGTTAATGTTAACTAATTGAGCATAACGGTTTTCAGTCATTAAATGATCGCGGTATAAATCCCATTTAGGTCTTCTAGGTGCATCAATCTTAAATGGATTCTTACCTTCAGCTTCTAATCTTGGATCATAACGGAATGTTGGCCAGTATCCACAATCAGTCGCTAATTTAGCTTGAGATTGAGAATTAGCTAATCCGCCCTTAATACCATGTTCAATACAAGGTGCATAAGCTAGAATTAGTGATGGTCCTGGATAGCTTTCGGCTTCTCTTAGGGCTCTAATAACTTGAGCTGGTGATGAACCATGAGAAATTTGAGCTACATAAACGTGACCATAACTCATTGCGATTGCTGCTAAGTCTTTCTTCTTAGTTGCTTTTCCTGTTGCCGCAAATTTCGCAATTGATCCTGTTGGAGCCGCTTTAGAAGCTTGACCTCCAGTGTTAGAATAAACTTCAGTATCTAATACTAAAATATTAACATCTTCATAATTAGCGATTACGTGGTCAATTCCACCATAACCAATATCATAGGCCCAGCCATCGCCACCAAAGATCCATTGTGATACTTTCACGAAATAGTCTTTTAATTCTAATAATTCTTTGGCATATGGCTTGTTAACTTTTTCAAGTTCAGCTACGATTAGTGGTGATAATTCTCTAGTACGATCGCCATTATTTTTATTTTCTTGCCAATCAACTAATAATTCTTTTAGTTTAGCTGGCATATCTTTTAAATTAGCTTCAACAATAGTCTCTAAACGAGCACGCATTGTATCATAAGCTACTTTCATACCAAATCCAAATTCAGCATTATCTTCAAATAAAGAGTTTGCCCAAGCAGGACCATGGCCTGATTCATTAGTTGTATAAGGAGTACTTGGGAAAGAACCACCGTAAATTGAAGTACATCCAGTTGCGTTAGCAATAATCATTCTATCGCCAAATAATTGAGTTACGGCTTTAATATATGGTGTTTCCCCACATCCAGCACAAGCACCACTAAATTCAAATAATGGTTGACGGAACATAGCATTTTTCATGTTATCTGTTCCTAAATCTTTATAAGTAACATGGTTGAAGAAATGATCTGCTTGTTGTTGTTTACCAGCGGCTAATTCTTCACCAATAGGTTTCATTTCTAATGATTTGTTTGGCTTAGTTGGGCAGACATCAACACACACACCACATCCAGTACAATCAAGTGGTGAGACTTGAATTGAGAATAATTTGCCTTGCATATCTCTTCCTTGAGCTGGTTTAGTAAGTGAGCCTTCTGGTAAATCTTTTTGTTCGTCTTCATCGACAATAAATGATCTAATTACTGCGTGAGGACAAGCAAAGACGCACGCATTACATTGAATACAAGTTTCTGGTTTCCACTCTGGAACGAAGTTAGCAATACCGCGTTTTTCATAGGCAGTCGATCCAGCTTCCATATGAGCGTCTTCATAATCCATAAATGCTGATACTGGTAGTGAATCTCCTTCAATTGCATTAACGATATCAGCTAAATTTTTAACGAATGCTGGACGCTTATCATCTTGAGCCTTAACATCATCTTTTAATGCTTTCCACTCTGGTTTAACTTCAACTTTATGTAATAAGTTGCCGCCAGCATCAATCGCTCTATAGTTTAATTCAACTACTTCCATACCGCGACGTCCATAAGTTTCAAGTGCTGCATCTTTCATTAATTGGTTCGCTTTTTCAAACGGCATTAATTGTTCGTTTAATTTAAAGAATGCTGATTGCATAATCGTATTAGTTCTTCGTCCTAATCCAATTTCTAATGCTACTTTATTAGCATCAACTACAAACATTTTCGCTTCTTTTTCTGCTAATTGACGTTTAACTTTATTTGGTAAGAATGCTTCAAGTTCCAATCCAGTATGAGCGGTATTAAGTAAGAAAGTTCCACCTTTTCTTAATCCCTTTAACATATCATATTTAAATAGATATGTATCAGTTGAACAAGAAATAAAGTTTGGTTCATTAACTAAATATGTTGATCTAATTGGTTCTGGACTAAATCTAACATGCATTCTTGTTACCCCACCAGCTTTTTTAGAGTCATATGACGCATAAGCTTGTGAGTAAAGTGGTGTATTATCGCCAACAATCTTAACAATGTTAGTTGTTGCTCCAACCGTACCATCAGAACCTAAACCGAAGAATAATAATTCACTTGTTGATGGATGAGTCATTTCAACTTCATGAATTGGATCTAATGATGAATGGCCAACATCGTCTTTAATTCCGATTGTAAAGTGGTTCTTTTGTTTACCACGTAAATTTTTAAATACTGCAGCAATTAATGCTGGAGTAGTATCTTTAGATGATAATCCGTAAATACCGCCAAGAATAACTGGTTGTTTTGCTTCTTCGTAGTAAATAGATTTAACATCTAAATATAATGGTTCTCCAACTGAACCAGCTTCAATAGTTCTATCTAAGACTGCGATTCTTTCGCAAGTCTTAGGCATAGCTTTCATGAAATATTTTTTGCTAAATGGACGATAAAGATGAACTGATAAAATACCTACTTTTTCTCCTTTTTGAACTAAAGCTTGAATTAATTCTTTAGATGTATCAACAACTGATCCCATTGCAATAATAACATCAGTTGCTTCAGGATGACCAAAGTAAACAAATGGTGCATATTCGCGTCCAGTTACTTTAGAAATTTCTTTCATATAACCAGCTACGATATCATCAACACCGTTGTATTTTTGAACTGTAGCAATTTTAGATTGGAAATAAACGTCATCCGATTGTGCTGATCCTCTAGTTACAGGACGATTAGGAGATAAACCTAATTTTCTAAATTCAGCTACTGCATCTCTATCAAGTAATTTATCAAATACTTTATAATCAAGCACTTCAATAGTATTAACTTCATGAGAAGTTCTAAATCCATCAAAGAAATGCATAAATGGAACACGCGATTTAATGGCTGATAAATGAGCAACTCCGGCTAAATCCATAACTTCTTGAACTGAGTTAGAAGCTAACATAGCAAATCCAGTTTGTCTGGCTGCCATTACGTCTTGATGGTCACCAAAGATTGATAATGCTTGTGCTGCAATACTTCTTGCAGCTACATGAATTACCCCTGGTAATCCTTGCCCAGCAATCTTATACATATTAGGAATTTTTAAAAGTAAGCCTTGAGATGCTGTAAATGTCGTAGTTAATGCTCCCATTTGAAGTGATCCATGAACTGTACCTGCAGCTCCGGCTTCACTTTGCATTTCAACTACTTTAACTGGTACACCAAATAAGTTTTTATCGCCTCTAGCTGCCCACATTTCAATGTATTCAGCCATTGGTGAAGATGGTGTAATTGGGTAAATCGCTGCGACTTCACTAAATGCATATGCACAATATGCCGCCGCTTCGTTACCATTCATTGATTTAATAACTTTTTTTGTCATCTTTTTTCCTCCCTTAGGTTTTTTATAACAACTTTTTTTAGTAAAAATGTTT
>JGI24500J29687_10023111_pt1 | contig 17766 bp, 20 predicted proteins | sample BioPla2RNA1_FD_29687 | JGI IMG/M metagenome (IMG submission 29687) | reverse complement strand
GGACTTTCCAATTAATATCTACTTCTACTGAGCCTATACCTGAAAGTGAGCCTACTTGGAAGTATACTGTTTTAGATTTTAAAGCATTTGTGGCTTGGTCTAGGTCTGGTACCATAAAACTCTGTAGTGTATCTACAAGTTTTGTAAGTGCTATTTTTTTCTCTTTATCTCTGTCTTCGTTAATCAAATCAGAATGATATGTTACACTAAATGAGTAAGTGTCTTCAGAGCCTGATGAGTACATCTGAATAGGTGTAATTCTACCTAATACGTTTTGAGTCTTGTATACTGCTGTATGTGAATGGTTAATAGTTTCTGGTATAACATCTAATTCTACCTCATTAAGTATATTATCTCTCATTATACTGTGTTCATTTTTTAGTTCTAAAAAATATATTTTGTTTAAACCTAATAAATCTCTTGCAGCGGTAGTATCAGTTTCTCTTGATGAACCACCACCCTCTAAAGTGAATACTTTTTCTATCATAGTGCTATACCTCCTACTAATTTGCTAGACATATACGCCATTCTAGCAGAGATTATTTGGTATAAGTTTCTTGTCATTTCAATAAGTACCTTAATAGTTTCTTTTTCTATGTATTCTATTTCTCTAACAAACGGCTTTAATTTATTAAATACTTCAGGTTTTATTATTTTATTACCTTGATTATCTTTAGAGTATGCCCCAGAGGTTTCTAATATTCCCATAAAGATTAGGTATTCTTTCATCTGCTCTTCATTCCAACTATCTGCAAGATAATTGATTGCTCTACCAATTTTTTTTGCATTATAGTTAAGTGTATTAACTTCAAGTCTAAGGTCTCTCAGAGACTTTATAAGTGTATTTATGTTAATATATGGGTCATACATTATTATTAGGTTTTTGTATATATCAAGCACTCTCTCTACCTCAGGCGTCACAGCAGGTTTAACCTTTATATTTTTTAATGCTTGTCCTGTTGTTATTTGAGAAACAAAAGGGATTGTAGTTAGTGATTCATTTTTACCATATATAGTACTATAGTTTCTTACCCGTATAGGTAGTTTGTTTAAGACCATTTCATATGTACCAGATAAATAGTCATATATTAGGGTAGATACTTCAGAATCTTCTTCATTAATGTTATTAAATGAGTATTCTAATGTAGGTGCTTTTAAATATGTTAGAGGTGCACTGAAATCATTTAAGGCTGAAACAGGTTCTTCTTTACTTTGTTGAGCATTTATTTTTGTTAAACTGTATAAATCTCTTAAACCTCTACCATATTTAGTAGAAGGGTTAAGTAAGTAATCATAACTATAGGAAACTACTAAATTAGTAAAGTCTGCTACATTAATTTTACTTCCTTTAAATATTGATGTACTACCTAAAAATCTTTCTAATCTTTCTGTTCTCTTTGTTGAGGAAGTTTGATATACGGCGTGATATACATCATCTCCTACAGAACCTTTTCTGACTACTTGTAAGCCTGTAGACTCATCAAACTTCTTGTAGTATGTAAAAGTAATATTAACTGTTGCATACATATAAGTCCCTGTATGTACTTGATAAGGCTTCTTTCTTTCTATATCTACTGTGATACGTCCTAAGCCTGTAAACTGTTGTCCTATTTGAATATATATTACAGGTTGTTTAATTAAGTTTTTACTAACTTCTTCAGGTGGAAACTCAAATGATTTTAATCTATTTAAAACATCTTCTAAAGAGTCATTTTTAGTTGATATGTGTTTTATATCTGAGTTAGTTATAGTAGGTTTTTCTGTTTCCATTATATCTATAGAGAAACTTAAAGTATAGTCAGAGCCACCTGTATAAAATCTAATAGGTCTGATAGCACCAAATGGTGTTTGACTTGAGAAGTTTGCTTTATAATTAACTCCTACACTTTGAGGGATTAATCTACTAAACTCAACACTCTTATCTCTTTGTGTATCGTATATAAAAACTGATAAGTTATCTGTCTTTAAATCGTTCCAAAGTTTTTCTATCTGCGGTTTTGTTTTTACTGTAGGTGAAGCATGTTGTTGTGTTCCATTTCCACCATCTATACTTATGTGTTTACGTATCATTTTGCTTCACCTTCTTTTTATTTATCTCTTAATATTGCAGCAGGTTTAACCTTATCTACAACATTAGTCATATATTGTTGTTGCCTTGTTAAATCTAGCTCTCCTGATATAACTCTTGACAAGTTGTCATTCATGTTATTAATAGCGTCTACCACAGGGTCTCCAGTTTGAATAGGTGCTTGAGACCTAACTTGTAGTTTTCTATTCTCTCTTGCAGATTTCTCATAGTCTGCTAAGGCTCTTTTCTTCTTCTCTTCTGCAGCAACTGATGTAGCAATACCTGTTAGAAGTCCTGCAATTGCTCCAATACCAGCACCCACAGGTCCACCTACAGCAAACCCTGTTAATGCACCGCCTGCAGTTCCTCCTAAGGTATTAGCAACCCAACCGCCTGCTTGACTTCCTGTTGCAACACCTTTATCTACTTTAGCAATTTGGTCATAACCATAAACATTACTCCCAACTCCTAAAGCAAGTCCTCCTAACCCTAAACTTACTTTACCTAAACCTGTTAAGTTATTACTAAACATTGAAGAGCCTCCAATTTGTCCAGCTGGTAGTATACCTGTTTGAGTAGGATTAACAAATAAACTCTTTAAGTAACCTTTATCTCCAAACTGTAAGTTAGAGCCTGAAAGTTTACCTAATATATCTGTAAATCCTTGACCTGATTGTTTTAATCTAATAGATGATAAGATACCTATAATTGCTTTTAAGTGTCCATCTACTCCTATTAGTCCCGTATCTTGAAATATCTTAGAAAAACTCTGGTGTAACTCTGTATTCTTCCACCAATTATCTAGTCTATCTACTACTGATAGTTTAAGGTCTGAAAGTTCATCTTTCATAGATGTTTCTACACTTGATAGTTTATTTGCTATCTTTTCTCTAAGTTCAGTTTGATTACCTGCATTTTGAGTTATTTGAAGTAAGTCATCTCTTGAAAGCCCAAAGGCTTGACCAATGTTTCTCATATACTCGTTTCTTAAATAGCCTTCTTCCATACCACCTAATGTTTGAGAGATACTTCCAAATAATTGACCTATTGCGGCGTCGTAGTTTGTTGCTCTTAGTTGGTCCCTAAATAAGGTAGTATCAAATCCTCTAAGGTATGCTCCACCTTGGTACAGAACAGACATCTCATCTGCTGTACCAAATTGAGCAGTCCCTGCTAGGTTAGAAATAAAACTTGTTGATGTAAGTCCTACTTCTGCTGATAGGGCCGCGGCTTTTAACAAGCTCTCATTAGCACTTATTTGTGCTTTCATATTAGTTCTAGCAATGAAGTTATTAGATGACGTCATTTCACTTACAAGTGTTGACATCATACCTAATGACATTCCAAAGGTGTTAGAAAACGCATTTAGTCTATTTCCTAAGGCTGTAATATACTGGTTGGTTTGTTCTCCTAGGGTACGATATGACTTTTGAAATGCTATGTTTAATTCTTGAGGGAATGCTCCTAAGACTCTGGTCATCATACCTACTGTTTGAGATATGTTTCCTAAGTTAGCAGCAGTTAAGCCTTTCCAACCATCACTTATTAGTTGCTGTTGAATACCTAACATTTCTTTCGAATTAAAGACTGATTGCCCTAATTCTTGATTAACTCTTCTAGCGGCTTCAAAGGCTTTATTATAATGCTCTGTGTATTGCTTCCATGTTAAGTTACCTTCAAGTTGCATTTTATGCGATATTTCAAATAACTCTTGTGTATACTTTAAGGCGTCTTGTAGTAACTTATTACCTGCTTGTTGAATCTTATTTATAGCCTCTTTATTTTTCTTCTGCCTTTGAGAAACTTTTTCACTTTCTTTCTCAAGTTTTAGTTTCTTAATCTCTAACTCTTCTAAAGTTTCTTGTAATGCAACTAAAGATTTTTGTTTCTTTGTTTGATTAGTTAATTGTCCTACAATTTCTTTTAAAAGTTTTTCCTGTATCTCATAGTTGTCTGTTACTGATGATACTAACTTAAAGACTTCATGTAAGTTAGATTTAAAATCAAATGTTTTCTCATCTGCAGCCTCTATAGTATCTATGAGTTGTTTTAATGTACCTGAACCGATGTCTGCAGTTTCTAATGTTTTACGGGCTATACTTAACTCCTGTAACTGTTTAATTCGTCTTTCATCAGCCATGATTTCTCAACTCCTTTTATATATCTTTACTTGAATTGATTTCTGCTTCTTTACGTTTAATCTCTATAAGTGAGTTAAACCATGCCTCTAACTCATTAGGTGTCATATTATCACTATCTTGTTTTGTTATATGTAACCCGTAAGATAATAAAGCCTGCTTATCAATCATTTCTTTTAATTCATAATCTCTCATATCTAAGAGAGTGTTATATGTTTGGTCATCTAGTTCTTCAAAAGACTTGTTAAATCCTTTTTGATAAAGTACTATTAGACTAACGAAAGAGGTCGGCGTTTAAGCCAACACCTCCTGTGAAATTAGTTCCACATTTTACACAATTAACTATGTAAGTGTTTTCTACACCATAAACAAAGTTAATAGATTCTGCTACTTCTACTAATAACTTACCATCTAAGTTTTCTAACCACTCAACTTGCTCTCTAATTGTTAGTCTACGTCCATTAATCTTATCTATCTTACTTGCAATACCTAAGATGAAATTATATGTTGGTGGGTAGTTAAACTTAATTCTTGCGTTTTCAATTTCCTCATAAGTTAACTTATTAGGTAGTCTCTTGGTGATTGTATCTCCACTTGATAATGTTATTATATCATTAAAGTTTGTTTCATCTAATAAATGTATTGGCAAGTTATCTAAGTCAATCGTATATTCATGTATATGATTACAAAATGGACAGCGTAGAGATTGTTTAACTTCAGGTCCAAATGTTAGTTTTCTAGTTTCTAATAAAATAAATAATTTGTCTTCATCTGTTAATAAATCTACGTCTATTTGTCCGCCATCTGTAACTGCTTTAATAACTTCATCTATTGAGGCTTCTGTTAAAGATGAGTAGATTGTTGAAATCTCTACACCTTTCATTCCCCTAATAGTTACTTCTTTTGGAACTCCTTTAACTGTCCCATTTGACGGTAATATTTTTATATCAATATTATTCATATCTTTACTCTCCTTTAAATTAAATAGAGGACAGAAGTAAGTGATAAAAATACTATCTGTCCTCAGGCTATGAGTATTTAGTTTCTAACTCACTTTACTTTATAAACTATATTTACACCTTTTAAGACTTTTTAAAGTGTGTATTTTACACGTAATTGAACTTTTCTAACGTTACAAATATCGTGTTTTTAATGTATCTTTTGGTATTAATAACTTATTTAAATCACTTTTAAGGCCCTTTTATTTGTTAAGAGCATATTTATACTACTCTCTAATAAAAAGTCGTTCTGGCCTTAGTTTGACTATTCTTGGGGTTGGTTAGGTTCAACTTGTGACTCACCATCATACTTACCATCTAATGTATATTCAGGTAGTAATTGGTCTGACGGGTCAATTTGAATAGTTGCAGAGATTTGTTTTAAGTTGTCGCTTGAGGCATCTAAGTTTCCAAAGTCTAACTCTGAAATCCATAAACCATTAAGCGCCCATTTTCTTCCCTCTTTACCATCTGCAAAGTACTCTGTTACATACCCTGTTTTCTTATAGTCACTTGAATAACCGATAGCGCCTGTTGCAGGGTCATATGTAAGTTTAAACCATTCAATTAGTTTATCTAATTCATTTCTAGATAACACATCATCAATAGTTAATGTTCCACCTGTCCAAGTAGCGCTTCCTGCAAACTTAATAGTATCATTACCACGCTTTAAGTCAATTACATTTAATGATACTTTTGGTAAGAATGCTTCTACAATAATTAAGTCTAAACTATTACCATCGTCTGTAATGTCAGCGATAGTAACTATAAAGTTATTCTCTCTTCTAATGTCACCTAAGTTAGTGTTGTGTTTGTATCTTCTCGCTGTATTTCTACTCATAGTATTCCTCCTATAATGCTGGTGCTTCTTCGTCACTTATAGTGATTTCACCAGTAGCACTATTTACTAATATATTAACTTCTATAGTCTCAATAACATTAATTGGTCTATATGCTAATCTGATAAGTAATTTTCCTTCTTCTATATCAGCCGTGTTCATTGTTACACCAAGTCCTACAAGAACTCTATAAGCGCTGATACCATCACCTAAAAGTCTATCAAAGATTTTAGAGATGTTTAATCTTACTAAGTCCCATGTCTTCTGGTTGTTTGGTGCGTATAATACTCCTTCTAAGTAATTATTAATTTGTCTTGCTAGCCATAAGTGTTGTGTTACGTTATTTGCTCTAATAAACGGGTGTCTTTTATCTAAAACTCCTGTAACAGAATTAAATCCTGTGTTTTGAGTTGCAAATAGATAACCTAAGCCTCGCTTATATCTCATTGTGATATAGCCTTTACTTTGTAGTAATTCTACGTCTGCTAATGATTGTAGTAACTCGGTTCCGTTTTTTGGTTCCAATGCTTCATGTACTAAACCATGTGCTTCTCCTGCAACTGGCAAGTAAGGTTTATTCATTCTTAAATATCTTGCTCTCCTGCCTGCTAAGATAGTAGACATATGAACACCTTCTAAATCAGCGCTGTAAGAAGTTACATTTAATTCATAAGGTGCCGCTACACTTACTTTATAAGATAAATAAGCCTCTATTCCTAATTCGTCTAATACTTCTGTAGCGCTTCTTACATCACTATCTTGAACTATTAATTCAACGTGGTTTTCTTTTATAATATTTTTTATTTCTTCCTTTAACCCGTTAAATGCTTCTAAGTTATCACCTTCTAAACTAACTGAAGGAACTTCAGGTGCCATTAACACTATATCATAACCTAAGTTGCTTTGTTTAGTCATATATGTATGTTTTATTTCTGTTTCATCTGTATGGTCTACTACATATAAGATTACGTTATGACCTTGTTCTAAAAGATATTTAATTTGAGTTGAGTAAGGTTCTTTTACTAATTCTGCTAGAGCAGATTCTCCGTCCCTACCATTAGTAAACTCTCTTAGGCTATTTACTCTTATTGGAGTATAAGGGTCTAAATCTACTGCACTTTCTAAACCTATTAATGGAGTCTTACTCATTACATATAAGATAACTCCTTGTTCATAAGTAGGGTTGACATCTAACACAACGTTTGTGTTTATATTAATTCTATTCATCTATTATCGTTCTCCTTTTATCTAAACTTTCTTAACTTCTTTTTCATACCAGAGTCAATGTAACCTTGTAAGTATAATCTACCTGAGTTAGGAGGTAGTTTTTTACCTGTCATAATATCTAAATTAGACATCGTATACATAGTGTCTAAGAACTTTTTATCTCTTCTTCTTGCTGCCTCTTTAATAAAGTTTAATTTACTATTTTCAAGTAGGTCTATGTGAGCCTCTGAGAGACTTTCTACTTCCTGTGCTTCTATATTAAGTAAGTTCTTTTTAACTGCATTTATTGTCTTATTCTTATAGTAGGTATTAACTATTTTACCGTGACCTTCTTTATACGCTTCAATGATATAATTAGGTGCGTCTCTCTTTTCTAAAATTGTTAAACCTTTTGCGTATTTATCTAGTTCATATATTTTAATTTTCAAGGTGTATCTTCCTCCGCTTCTACTTTAATAGTGTCTATAATTTCGTCTGCTTTATCGCTTATCGGAAATATTCTATTTACTAAATTAACCCAAGTAGTCATTGTTTGCCTCCTACCTATTTTCTCTTATTATATCGCCAAATTACCGAAACTTCATTTATTTTTGTTTTTCGGGAATATATTCTTTATTGATTTTCTTCTTCAAACTCTATTTCAATTTCAGGTGCAATTTCTTGTCTATAATATTCTTCTTTGTCTTCACGCTTAACACCTGTTGAATAATCATATCCTAATGTTATTTCATTTGACATCTTAAAGCCGTCGTGAATTCTAACGAATATGTAGCCTTCTTGTGCTGTAATTGTTTTATGTTTCATTTTACTCCTCCTTTATTCTTCTTATACCACTCTATTCATCTTAATATCTTTATTCAAATTCTTCTTCATCTTCTATTTCTACAATCTCTGCGTGTGCTATTACTTTATTATCTAATTCTTCAAAATTGTATTTTTCAATTCTATGCGTTTCTTTATTATATGGCGGAATGTTATACTCTAATTCTTTCCAACCTTTCATATCATTTATTTTATGCTTTGGTAATACCTTATTGTTTTTGAAATATAAGTTAGTCATTTATTTCTTCCTCCTTTTATTTAACTACGAATGTTAATGTCCTTGGCTTGTTACTACTGTTGTTAAACCTATTTGCGTCGGTTTGAGTTCTTGCGTAACCAGTAGTTGCTGGTGACACACGGAACATAGCAGTCATATCAGTTACATTGCTTGTATCAAAACTACTTAAATCTAATGTGGTCGCTTTGGAATATGCGAACATATTACTCATAGTAGTAACATTGGAAGTATCAAAACTACTTAAATCTAATGTGGTCGCTTTAGATTGATAGAACATAGAATTCATAAAAGTAACATTGGAAGTATCAAATGAACTTAAATCAAGTGTAGTTGCCTGAGAATTTCGGAACATAGAACTCATATTAGTTACATTACTTGTGTCTAAGTAGTCTAATTCAAGATATAAACTATTATTATTAGTAAACATCTGATTTGCGCTTGTTAAGTAATCCCCGCTTGTAGCAACACCTTTTACATTTATATTTAGTATTTTATAGCCACTTGGCTTGTCTGCTGGAAGTATAATATATTCTGCTGTTCCTATATAATCTCCACTTGCGTCGAAGTCTGATGTAGTTGTTTGAACGTATCTTGATGGTATCCCATACAACAACGTTGTTCCACTGAATATCCTTTTAACTTCGTTAGTTCCTAAAAATATTTTTTTAATATCTGTTGTGCCAATTTTCATAAGAACCTCCTATATGATAAAGTATAGTGTATTTTCATCTTTTGTCCCAATAACATTATATTGTGCTTGTGTTCCTGTCCAAATTTTTGTCAATACACTTGCTCTTGTTTCAACTACACCGACGGCATAACCATCTGTTCGCCCAGTTCCACCTCTTGCAACACCAAGTGTTCCACTTGTTAGTAAATCTGTCGAATGTTCTGTTGGTGGCATTGAAGTAGGAAAGTCTGTAATTTGTGATTTTGTATGAGTATGAGTTGCGTTTGCTTTACCAACTAATTTTGTATCAATTTCAGTTTCAGTATAATATCTATCATCATGAGTGTGTGATGCTGGTGCTGCTCCTACGTCTGAAGCTACTAAATTAATATTTCCAGTTAATGCCTTTGAATTTATAGTTGTTGTTTTTGGAACTAAATGAGTTAATGATTGATGTGCAGTCAAATATTGACTGTGTGTATGATTTCCTAGAGCAACTGTTGTCCCAGTTGTTCCTGTTGGAATGTCCCCAATTGCTAGACTTGATTTCTTAGCCCAAGCACTAACATCACTTGCAGGTCTTTCCCCCGCTGGTGAATGATTCAAGATTATATCTTTTAAGTTCTTAGCGTTTATAGTTCTTTGGGTTGTAGCAGTTCCTGCTTCACCTTCCTCTACAGACATACTACTGTATGTAGTGTTAGGAGGTGTTGTGTATGTGCCTGATTTGTTTAAATATTCAGTTGCAGGACCACTAGTAACTATTTTATCAACTTTCGCTTTATCGGTGTTGGTGTAATCATTAGTACTTAGTCCTTTACCACTTACTTTATCTACTTTATTGCTTTCTAAATCTAATATGTCTTGCTCTATTGTAGGTATTTTTTCTACGCTTTGTTTATCGGTATTTGTGTAGTCATTAGTTGATAGAACCTTGCCTGTCACCTTATCAACTTTATCATCAAGCATTGAGTTAATCTCTGTCTTATTATACAACTCTGGTTTATTTTCAACTTCTTGCCAAGCAACACTTGCACTAATCACATTGTCTTCAATAGTAATATTATTTCCTGCAACTAACTTATCTTGTTTACTTGCATCTATATCCACCGCATTCATAAAATACTCAATGTTTCCGTTGGCTTTCTTAACCCCTAACTCGCCTGTATCTGTCGAATAAACAAGCTCGTTGGTAGCTAATGTGCTTTTAATTTCTTCTAATCTTGCCTTCGTTCCTCTTGCGACAAGTATTTTATTAGCCACTATAAATCACCACCATCAATGATGCTGTCTGCGTCTAATTTATCATCTAGTGTCGTCTGTAAATTGGTAATTTTACTAATTGCTAAGTCTGGTATCCTTGCCGTATTGAACACACCTGCGTTTATCTTACTTGCATTTAGGTTTGGTATTCTTGCATCAGCAAATGTTCCAGCATTTATTTTCGAAGCATTTAGATTAGGAATATCACTTGCTGCTAATGCTTCTCCACCTGTAACTAAACCTTTTTCATCGTAAGTAATTTTAGTATGCGTTCCAGCAGTAATATTTTCGTTCTTATCAACTTTAGCATTAAGCAATCCAGTAGTTTCATTCTTAGTAAAGTAGTTACTTAAGTCAAGAGTAAAACCACCTAATCTCTCCCACTTACCGTCATACCAAAGCCATTCAACGTAGTTGTCAATAGCCTCTGGGTCATCACTTGGTGCTAGATAAATCTTATTCGCAACTCCTGTTGTCGGTAGAGCACTTACTACAATAAATATTTCAGTGTTAACCAGAGCTAACAAATTACCTAACGTAACCTTCTGAACGGTTGTTCCTCTATTCAAGACTAAAACGTCTGTCATCAACGGGTTTGCTTGTGCTGGTAGAGCAGAGAAGTTTTTATCTAACTTTAAGTTTAAGTCTGGTTTACCTGTTAAATCTGCATAATCACCACTTGTTGCTACTGTAGCGAAGTCTGGTTTACCTGTTAAATCTGCATAATCACCACTTGTTGCTACATCTGCTAAGTTAGGTTTGTTAAGTATAGCAGTTACCCCACTCGTAGAATTCCAATTCACTGCCACTTGTGGTGCAGGGATGCTCGGTTTATTTGATAAATCGTTATAACTACCGCTGGTTGCTACTGTTGCAAAATTCGGCTTGTTTAATATATTAGCCCACTCTAACTCCTCAACAACTCCAATATAAGTGATAGTTCCATCACTGTTCTTAACACCTAACTCGTGTGTATCCATTGAATACACTAACTCATAATTAAGTAATGTTTCTTTAATTGTTTCTATTCGTGCCTTTGTCGCACGACCTAATCTAATTTTGTTTGCCATTATAAAAATCCTCCCTCTATTTCATAATTTTCTAACGTTTCTTTAATTGTTTCTATTCGTGCCTTTGTCGCACGACCTAATCTAATTTTGTTTGCCATTATAAAAATCCTCCATCTATTTCTAATTTTTCGCTTACTTTTAATTTATCTTCTTCATTCAATACAATAGTCACACCGTCTGGATTATTACCAATGTCTCTCGCACTAATCACATTAGTAGTAGCGTCAATAGTAATATTATCCCCTGCAACTAACTTGTCTTGTTTCCCATCAAACATTGAGTTAATTTCTGTCTTAGTAAAGTAATTGCTTAAATCTACTCTTACTGCGCCTATTTTCTCCCAAGCATTATCTACCCATATATACTCATCTAATACGTTTTGCGTTTCTGGGCCGCTATTCGGGACTAAATAAATCTTATTTGGGTTTCCTGTTGCCGGCAATTCTGCTACTACTAAATAGAGTTGCGTATCTACTTGCGCTAATAAATTGCCTAATGTGACCTTCTGAACAGTCGTCCCTCTATTCATTACTAATACGTCTGTCAATAATGGGTTTGCTTGTGCTGGTAGAGCAGAAAAGTCTTTATCTAACTTCAGTGCTAAATCTGGCTTGCCTTCTAAATCCTCATATTCTCCACTTGTCGCTACCTCAGCAAAGTTAGGTCTATTCAAGATGTTAGCCCAATCTATTTCTATGTTCTCTGTTATTTTCTTATCTCCAATATACTCTCCATAAATACTTCCGTCTTCGTTTACTACTGTGTATCTTGTATTACGGTCTTTATTTGTTAATAGAAGCCAGTCGGCTAATTCTACTCTTCTAAATCTTAATATACTCATCATACTTCCTCCAGTCTAATGCACCTTCAATGTATTCAATCGAAACTCCTTCGCAAGTTCCTTCCCAACATAATGCGTCGACTAATGTGCGTACATTAATATCTTCACATTCTCCTTCCCAACACAATGCGTCAAATACTACGCTACCATCTTCTGTTTTTCCGTTTTTTATAAAGCGAATATTTCCTTCTATATCTATAATTAAACTGCCTTCTTTAATGAAGTTATAAAGTTTAGCGTTTTTGATTTCATATGCGATAGCATAATGGTAAACTCTATCTCCTGATTGGAACTCACTATGTTCACTTGCGCCGTTATTATAGTTGATTTCATATTCATCTATAAAAGGTGCTTCAGGGTCATGTTCGTTCTCTTGTATAACTTTTAAAGTAGGGTCTAATGTAAATGCATACATAATGTTTGTTGTAATCTTATTAAGCACTTCAGGTGTTTTAGCATAAATATCTAATTGATAAATTAAGTTCATTGTTAAATATCTTGCGACGTTATCTGTCTTAGTACCTTGGAAATACTTATACCCTCGTCTCTTTGCTGATAAGGTTTGAGTTGGTACTAGTGTAAAACCTTCAGGTCTATATATTGAGATAAGTGGAAACTTTAACTCTAAGGTTGGGTTATCTACTAGTTGATATGCTGTATTATATACAATTGCTGTATTAGCATATATAGTATTAGGAAACCACTTCTTAACTTTACTTAAGAAGGCTTCATCTATTCTAGTTAACATGTTATCAAGCCCCCAAAGTCTTTTCTTTTATTAATACTGCTGGTATAATTTTCTCATTAAAATTATAATTTATATATTGTAAGAGACCTTTTGTTAAATCTAAGTTAGTGTTTAACATTCCATTATTTTCTGCTAAATAGTACCAGACAATACCTAAGGTCTCATAAGTGAAGTTTGACTTACCTTTTAATTGTCTTACAAACTCTCCAAGAGGTATCTCACAAAAACTTACTAAGTTTAAGTTAAGTAATATATCTTCTATTAATAAGTAAGCGTCTTTTACATTATAAGGTAATTTATAATATTTTTCTTTCTTAGTACTTTTATTTTTCTTACTCCCAAACCTTATAGTCTTTTTAATATAACCTGAAGGAGTTGAATCACATTCTTCTAAATAGTTAAAATATATTTCTCCACTCTCTAAATCTTTATGGTAGTTAATCTTATTTTGTTTAAAGAGTGTATCAATGTTATAATATGTATAACTGTTTTCAAGTAGTTCTATGTCGTGTTCATCAAAGTCTCTATCATCTAAGATATATAAACTAAGACTTCCACAATACCCTACTCCTACAACATTATTATAGGTAGGGGCATATGTAATTAAGTATTCTCTAGATGTTAAGTCTTCTGTGATGTGGTGGTCTATTAAATGTTTGACTGTAACACCATCAAAATTACCATCTTGTAAGTTGGTAAAATCTAAACGTTTCATCAAGTCTTTTAGTATTAATTTTTCTATTAACGTTTCTCTAACAGTTAACATTCATATACCTCTCTTCTCTTTACTTTAAATATATAATTTTAATAAGAACTAAGTTGTTAGTTACTTAGTTTTTATAATTAACTACTTACCTGACAACATAGGTCATCAGGTAAGTTTCAGTTAATTAGTTTAGTTATTTATTAAGTCTAGTATAAACTATTTATTAATAACAATGATGTGGTCTGCAGTTTCTGAATCAATGATTTTACCTTTAACAAAGAAGTTAGGATTAATAACTTTCATACCATATGAAGTTAAGTATGCCTTACGAGTTTGTAAGTCATCTAGAGTTACTTCATCAGTAGCCATAACTGGAATGTATGGTGCAAAGATTAAACCTGCGTCAAAGTCATCTTTTTCTGATTTATAGATTACTGCAAAGTCTTCTGGTAATAGGTCTGGAGATGAGATTACTTTCATACCCATTAATTTACCAATAACACCTACGTGGTTGTTAGAATTATCTGGTTGGAACTCAGGTAATGTTTCAACAACTGATTTAGCGTCAATACCTACTAATAAGATATTACCAGCAGCTCTCTTAGATTTCAATAAGATTTCATTTGAAGCTCTAACAACAGCGTCTTTGAATGAACGTTTGTGGATTTCAAATAAGCCATTTGCGTCCTTTGGATTTTTGTTCCAAGTTATTAGTACTGGAGCAGTAGTGAATACTTTAGAGATTGCTTCTAAATCAATTTCTCTACGTAATTCATACATAGCAGATTCTGCTAATTGGTCGCCTAATTTTTTACCGAATTGTGCCTCAAATCCAAATGCTGCTTGAACTGAGAAGTTAGTTTTAACTGTTCTAGTTTGAGCAGTAATTTGAACATCTTTTAAGTTTCCTAATAATGCAGGAACTTGAGTTGGCGCATATACGTTGTCATATACATAACCAATAGTTGCATTAATGTCTTCAGCGTCTGCACCTGTAGCAGCAGTAGTTTCAACTTTAATAGTGTCTCCTGAAACAGTGATTGTACCTTCTAATTCTGCGTCCATACCTTCAAACGTAGCAGTGAACTCAGTGTCGCTTGTCCATTCTAAGATAGCACCTTCAACTACTACTTTTTCAGCAGCAAGTGGAGCCCATAATGGTAATTCTTTAGTGAATGCGTCAGTACCTTCAACTACACCCATTTCTACGAAATCAGATGTATAATGAGGTTCGCTTCCAAACTCAAATGGTGATTGTAATAAGTCGCCTTTTTGTACTAAGCCTTTATCTGAGCCTGCTAAAGCCTCATAGAAGAAGACTGTTGCATTTGCAGTTTTGATTGGTTGTGTAGAAGCAATAAGTGGTGTAATTAATTGAGGGAAGTAGCCGAAGAAGATGTCAAAGTAAGTCATTACTTTACCAACTGCTACGTTTCCTGCTTGTGTAACTTCGTTGATTGCTTTAACAGAGTTAATCATATTTTCTGCTAATACGTTATAAGTGTTTCTTAATTCTGCTGGAACAGTGTTGATTTTTTGAGAAACTCTTTCATTTAATGTCATAGGGCGTTTAGCAGCGAAGTTAGGTCTAGCCTCAACTACTGGTCTTAGTGCTCTACGTTCTTGAGCTGGTTTAACTGCTCTACGTTCTTGAACTGGTTTAACTGCTCTGCGTTCTTGAACTAGTTTAGCTTCTCTACGTTCTCTTTGTTCTCGTAATAATTTTTGACGTGCAATATTACGTTTAATTTGTTCTAATTTTGTTTTGTCCATAATTTATTTATCTCCTTTTAATTTTATATTTTTTATTGTGGTTTAACTTAACTGTCTACTAAACTATGAACTCTTTTGTTTCTCTAACTCTACTGGTTTATATTTTGTCTACATCTTTGTTTTATGTAGTTGTTTAATTATTTTTCTTTAACACTATCTCTATTCATTATTATTTTATTAGGGTCGAAGTAGTAGTATTTACCGTCTAACTTAGTACCTTCATCTGTTCCTTCTGTTATATCTGCCATTGTCATAGGTGTTTTCCAGACATATACATCTTCTTGATTGAACTCATATACTCCTGTTTCTATTAAAGCTCTTGCTATGCTTTTACTTTCAGTAAATACTAAGAAGCTTGTTTCTTCTATTCCGTCCCATTTACCTACTACTCTTATATAGTTTTTTCTTCGTAATCTTTTTTCTAACTCGTTTGTTCTTGAGCAGTCTTTACCTCTACAAGCTGAAATTGCTACTAAGAAACCTTCTGGTAAACTTAGTAACCAGTCTAATTCTTTTTTATTATTTTCTTCATGTCTCATATTAGTCTCTACTTGTTTAGCAATTCTATCAACGAGTTTTTCATCTTTATATATCTTATTTAATAATTTTAATAAAACTGTTTGGTACTCAAATCTTTCCCAAGTTCTATTATAATATGTGGTTTTATCTTTATATACGTCACCTGCGCGGTTTGTAATTCTTATGTGTTGTGTTTTTCTATCACGATACCAGATTTCCCACATGTCTACATCATGTACTTCTTCATCGATTTCGTAGTAAGAGTATCTTTTAACTCTTTCTTTCGCTTCTGTAAGTTTCTTGGTGTATCTCGCAGATTTTAAAGACTCATCTAGTTCATATGTAGTTTCACCTGTACTAAATCTTGCCCGAACTTTTATAGGTACTAATCCTTCTGCTTCTAGTTCAGGGTATAAATTAGTTTCTATTTCTTCTTTAACAAGTCTGTTAATTTCATCTACTAAATCTTCGCCCATATACTCTGGTCCCATGTAATCATGTTTTTTAATTACAACTGAGAAGCCTGAATAATAACCGCCCTTGATTTCAATATCATATTCTTCTTTAATAAAGTTTCCTACCTCGTAAACTGATATGTCTCTTTCTTTTAATATCTTATCAAAGTGTTCTGAACTTTCTAATTTGTCCATAACATTTCCTATATAGAAATATAAGAAGTCGTCTAAGACACGTTTAATGTTGTTATAATACTCTTTAAAGTTTATATATTCTTCTTCACTCAGGTACTCTTGCTCTAATTCTCTTAAAGCGTCAAATAGGTAAGTATTAAAGTCTTCATCACCTTCATCTACCAACTGAAGTGCTATTTTATATGCTTCATCATATAATTTACCCTTTACTTCATGTGGTATATGGTAGCCACTAGGGTCTTCTTTATATACATAAGTCTTAAAACCTTTAGAAGACATTGCGTAGTTTGCTGTTGCTTCGGTTAAAGTTTTGTTTTCATTTAGTCTTTTTCTTCTCATTATCTATTCCGCCTTTATAATTGTTTCTGGCTATTTACAACTCTCATTGTTATGCCCAGAAACTTAGTCTTGTTTCATCGTCCCAGACTGTATCTTCTACCTCTTCTAATAGCACTGCTACTTGTGTATCTATATGGTTACCATTTTCGTCTCTATAGTTAATGATTGCTGTCATATCATATAAGTTTCCTACTAATTCTACATAGTCTATTATGTACTCTGGGTATGCTTCTCGTAGTGCTTTTCTTAGTGCATAATCAATATCATAATCGTCACCATTCATCATTTCTTTATGTGTTTGGTATACTGGTTTAGTAATTGGTAAATCCCACCACCCAGAAGTTTTATCTTTTTTCCAAATATCTATTTCATATAGGAATGAGTCACCGTATTGGCCTCCGCCCTCGTCTGTATTAAATACATAGTTTAGAACTATAGTTAAATTATCTTTTGTGATGTTTTCGTTTAGTCTTTTTCTTTCCATTTTATTTCCACCATTTTTTATTCAATATTTAGTTATAATTTATAATAAACCTTTTATAGTTGCTAAGATAAATAATTCTTCTTCTGGGATTTCCCCGCCGCCTACAGGTTCTACAGAGTCTTGTAACATTTCTATTAGTTCTTCCCCGTAATACCCCATATAATCAGCTATAAAATCCACTACTTTATCTAGATTATCTTGTATAACGAAAACTGGCCAACCTCTTTTTACCTCTTCTTTAAAATTTAAATTGTATGTTTTTAATAGTTTCCTAGCATCTTCTAATTCTTTAATGTCAGTGCCATCTTCTATTCGTTCATAATATAATTCAAATATTACTTCATCGAATTCTTCATTATAATCTAAAGCTTCT
>JGI24500J29687_10042075_pt1 | contig 18204 bp, 19 predicted proteins | sample BioPla2RNA1_FD_29687 | JGI IMG/M metagenome (IMG submission 29687) | reverse complement strand
CTGGGGATCACTTGCCAGCACTTGGCAGCGGGGACAGAAGCTTCGATAGTACTTGCCCAAACGGGGGTCCATCCCATGGGTGGCTCTGATGCCTCTACCTTGGCCCAGAAGAGCACTCTGCCAGGCCTGGAAGGAGACGGTGGGTAAATCATATACGGTGAACTCCCTGCCCATGGTGGCTAGAGAGTGGGCATCGGAACTGGCTGTATAGGCGAAGCGGTGCGTATCGTGGATGCACTGGGCCATGCTGGTATCAGCACTTAAGCCCAATTCTAGGCCCGCTAGCAGCTCTGGTTGGGTGAACATCTCACCAAGCTTGGTCACGCAGTTACCGTAAACACCCTTATGGGGAGTGAAGGCGTGGGCTGCCAAAGCGGCTCCACCGCAGGAACACACCAGCTCCAGCCAGGCATCAGGGGAAAGCCTCACCCTTTGGGTGGATAAAGCGGGGTTAGTTACATAGGGCCGCAGGGCAAACGCATATTCCTCCACTGCTTCTAGGTTTGGGAAATAAGCGAGGAAATGCGCGGCTCGTCCGTTGGTATGGGTGAGCTCCACCTCACTTCCTGGAAAAAGGATAATGTCACCCCAGCGGCAGCCGCCTCCTTCCACGGGCTGCAGTGTGCCCTGTTCGGCCAGATCCTTCAGATCCTCCAGCACTCCGCTGCAAGATGCGTCCACCAACCCCAAGAGTTGGAGCCCCTTTTCCTGAGCTGTCTTCACTAACGCCGGGAGGGTGAGCTTACGGGAAGCGGTTATCTTCACAGGTTTTCCCTTTTTGGTACTCCCTACATGAATGTGGAGATCAGCGTAGACTAAGGTCACAAGGTTTCCTCCTCAACTGCCACGATCGGCCAAGCGACTCAGGAAGAGCGCTGCCGCGGTTACTCCGTGAAAAAACCAGGGATCCTCTTGGGGACCCCTTCCCATGGTGCTCAAAGGCAGGTCAGCTTCCATCAGGTGCTGGAACTCTTCCTCAGTATCCTCCCAGCTGATCCTGTGCGGCAGATCCCCGATCTGATCTTCCCAGTGGGGGAACTGTCGAAAACAGCAGGGCAGGGGAAGAAAAACTGGTTCCTGCACGATCCTGCCTAGTACCGTCTGGGTGTGGTGGCTTAACCCGCGATGGCGGGATCGGGAATCCGCCAAACTCATCCGGGGAATGGCAACAGGGGTGCCTTCCAGATGCAGTACTGCGTTTAGGAAAATGCCCTGCTCAAGTGCTGTGGTTCCCCAGGTGGTCTTGGTGCCCACCACCCCAGGCCCCATCAGGACCACGGCCAAATCAGCGTCAGCCGCATACTTAGCAGCCAAGAGGGCACTGTAGATGTTCACGGCTTCCAGATCTCCGCCAAAGGCGTGGCCGAAGGTGATCGTTGCGGCCAGCATCCCCCGCCCCTTTAATAAGGAGACGGTTTGGCTGAAGGCCAGGGGCAGAGCCGCACCGTCACTCATCAGATACACCAAACGTTTGCCAGGGCAGCGTCTATGGATGATCCAACTCAGGGGAGCCAGCATGCTGTGCAGGCTGCCCACTGCCACCATCAGACCTTCCAGGGAGTCAGCCTGAGACATGATTTTATGGTGGGGGCTCTCCTCTTCTTCCACTGCCAACACCCGCCCCTGCAGCGGAGTGTACCGCAGCTTGATGATGTGGCCAGGGGCAGAAGCAAGACTACGTTCTCGCCCCTCGATGGCGAGAACGTAGTGCCAACCTCCAGTACCTAAATTCAGATCTACCGCAGTGGTGTTGAGCAGCACCCCATCGCCGGGCTGACAGTGACCGGTAAGCTCTGGGTAACAGATGGCCTTAATCTCATCGGCTCCAACTCTCACCAGTAGTTCCTGCCTCCCAGGAAGGCTGCTCACCCTCGCCACCACTCCCCAACGGGTAGAACACTCCATACCTCAAGCCTCCTTTTGGATCTGCTATTGGTATGCCCTACCCCTTTCAAAAGCTTGCATGTTCAAAGGAATGAGGCTGTGGTGGCGCTCAGAAAGCACCGCCTTCAGCGCCTCTTCAATGCTCTCTTCCTTGACTATGCCAGTGGCCTGCACAAAGGCTCCCAGCATCACCATATTGGCTATCCTAGCATTGCCCAGTTCATCCGCGATTTCGTTAGCAGGAACGGCAATGGTCGTGATATCATCACGTTGGGATGTTTTGGGTACCAGAGACGAGTTGTAAACCAAAAGGCCGCCAGCACTGACCTTAGGTTCAAAGCGATCAAAGGAGGGCCCATTCATCACCAGGGCGTCAGAGGGCACGGTTACCACGGGAGAGCCCACTTCTCCAGGTGTGACCACCACAGAGCAGTTGCAGGTTCCACCGCGCTGTTCAGGTCCGTAGGACGGGAGCCAAGAGACCGACTTATTCTCGATCATACCTGCATACGCAATCACCTGTCCCAGGACCAGCACACCCTGGCCGCCAAAGCCAGCGATAATTATCTCAGCCATGCTATTCACCCTCCTTTGCAGTGATGTCCTTGTACACACCGAGAGGATAGTGGGGAATCATGTTCTCCTCCAGCCACTTCATGGCGTTAATGGGAGTCATGCCCCAGTTCACTGAACAAGTAGAAAGGACCTCAACCAAGGCGAAGCCCTTCTTCTGCTGCTGCATCTCAAAGGCTTTCTTAATGGCCTTGCCCGCCTGTAGGATGTGCCGGGTATTGTGGCTGGACACCCTAGCTAGATAAGCTGGCCCTTCCAGCGTGGCCAGCAGCTCACAGACCTTGATGGGATAGCCCATCTCACTGGCGGTACGACCCCGAGGGGACGTTGCCGTGACTTGGCCCAGGAGAGATGTGGGGGCCATCTGACCGCTGGTCATGCCGTAGATCGCGTTGTTCACGAAAATGACTGTGATATTCTCCCCCCGAGCTGCGGCGTGGACGATCTCCGCCATCCCAATGGAAGCTAGGTCTCCATCGCCCTGGTAGGTGAACACGATATTTTCTGGACGGACTCGCTTGATGCCCGTGGCCACCGCAGGAGCGCGCCCATGTGCCGCCTGCTGCATGTCACAGTTGAAATAATCATAGGCAAACACAGAACAGCCCACACTTGCCACACCGATGGTCTGCTCCCGAACTCCCAGGGAGTCAATGGCTTCAGCCACTAAGCGATGGATTATGCCGTGGGTACAGCCTGGGCAGTAGTGCATCTGCACATCGGTGAGAGCTTCCGGTTTCTGAAAAACGGTCTTCACTAGCTGACCCTCCCTTCCACGATCTCGCGAATCTTGGCCAAGACATCCTCGGGTGTTGGAACCATGCCGCCGAGGCGGTTGCTGAGATAGACGGGGCTCTTGCCCTCCACAGCCAGGCGCACATCTTCGATCATCTGGCCGGCGCTCATCTCAACAGCGAGGAACTTGCGTTCAGGTTTGGCCAATGCTCTGATCTGCTGCTCCGGGAAAGGCCAAAGGGTAATCGGCCTAAACAGGCCAACCTTGATCCCTTCTTTGCGGGCCAAGTCCATGGCGGAGCGGGCAATTCTGGCACAGGTACCGTAGCCTACTAGGATCACCTCGGCATCCTCTGTACCCTCTTCCTGCCAGCGCACTTCCTCAGCTTTTATCTGCTCGTACTTGGATAGGAGTCTATCCAGCTTCTTTTCGAAGGACTCTGGGATAATATCGAGAGTGTTCACTACATTGGGTCCCCTGTCCACCGCACCAGTGGTAGCCCAGGGCTTTTCCACCTGCTGGGGCACATGGCCTTGGGAGAAATCCACGGGCTCCATCATCTGGCCCAGAATTCCGTCTGCCAGGATCATTACAGGATTACGCCACTTGTCAGCTAAGTCAAAGCCTAAGGCTGTCAGGTCCGCCATTTCCTGGACACTTCCAGGAGCCAACACGATCAGGCGGTAATCACCGTGTCCTCCGCCTTTCACCGCTTGGAAATAATCGCCTTGGCTGGGCTGAATGCCGCCTAGGCCTGGTCCGCAGCGCATGACATTTACGATCACGCAGGGAAGCTCCCCCGCCGCGATATAAGAAATACCTTCCTGCTTCAAGCTGATGCCAGGGCTGGAGGACGATGTCATAACACGAGCACCGGCACCGGCAGCACCGTAGACCATATTGATGGCAGACACTTCACTCTCTGCCTGCAGGTACACTCCGCCCCGCATTGGCAGCTGATCCGCCATATACGCAGGTACCTCGTTTTGCGGGGTGATGGGATAACCGAAGAAGGCCTTGCACCCTGCCCGAATCGCCGCCTCAGCCAGGGCTTCGTTGCCCTTCATTAACGTCTTGGCCACATGATCACTTCCTTTCCGGAATCTCACGCTGAATAGTTAGTACTAGATCAGGACATATGACAGCACACAGAGTACACCCTGTGCATTTTTCAGGCTGGTACGCCTCCACAGGATGATAGCCCCTGGAATTGATTGCTTTACCCAACTGCAGAACATCATGGGGGCAGGCGGTGATGCAGAGGCTGCACGCCTTGCACCGTTCCTCATTGATCAAAACTAGACCCCTCATTGCTTCACCTCCCTTGCTGGATGCTCACTATTTCCATCCACAGCATAGTGCCGGGCCTGCTCTTCTCCCCGGAGAACCCGCAGGGCGCCGAAGGCTAAGGCTTCCAGCTCATTCTCTCCTGGCAGCACCACAACGGGAGCGATGAACTCCACGCGGGGTTTGAGTTCTTCCACGAGTTCAGTAGAGTGGGCCAGCCCGCCAGTGAGCACTATCTGATCTACATTACCGCAAAACACAGTACTGGCCCTGCCTATCTCCTTGGCAATTTGATAGCACATGGCCTGGAAGTAGAACTTGGCATCAGCATCTCCTGCATGCATGCGAGCCACGATCTCCCGGCTGTCATTTGTACCCAAATGGGCAACCAGACCTGACCGTCCCACAAATAGCTTCATCAAATCCCCCTTGGTCCAGTGCTGATCGAAGAAGTAGTGGACCAGTCTGCGGCTGGGCAGCGACCCCACGCGTTCAGGAGAAAACGGCCCTTCACCGGAGAGGGCGTTGTTCACATCCACAACCCTGCCCTTTTTGTGGGCTCCAACGGAGATTCCGCCTCCTAGGTGGGCGATTATCAGGTTCAACTCCTCATAGGGACGGCCTAGCAGCAAAGCAGCTTTCTTGCCATTGGCTCTTTGATTCAGGGCGTGAAAGATGGAGATCCGCTGCACCTGGGGATTTCCGCTAATCCGAGCCACCGGGTCCAGCTCGTCCACTACCACAGGATCTACGATAAAGGCGGGAATGCCTAAACGCTGACTAAGGTCATAGGCAATCAGTCCAGCGAGGTTGGAGGCGTGCCTGCCATAGCGCCCCTCTGCCATATGCTGAACCATAACTTCATTAACGTGATAGGTCCCTCCTGGCATGGGTGCCAAAAGGCCTCCTCTGGCCACAATGGCGGTGAGCGACTCCAGAGGGATGTCCTCTGACTCCAGCCACTCCACGATCACTTTCTCGCGGAAGCCCTTCTGATCCTCAATATCAGAGAACCTGGCTAGATCTTGATTGGAGTGGTGCAGGCTGGTTGTGTGGGTCTGCCTTTCATCTCTGTACACTGCCAGTTTGGTGCTGGTAGAACCTGGGTTGATCACTAGAACAATGTGCTCCACGATCCACCCCCTAGCTTCCGCTCAGCGCCAAGCAGGCCACTGCGATGGAATTGAGCTTGGATTCGGAACTGTCAGCCCTGGAGGTGAGCACTATGGGACAGGTCGCGCCAGACACTATGCCCGCCACAGCCAGGCCCCCCACATACACCAAGGATTTGTATAAAACGTTGCCCGCGGTGATCTCAGGCACCAGGAAGATATCAGCTTGACCTGCTACCGGGCTGCTGATGCCCTTCTGAGCTGCTGCTTCCTTGGAATAGGCATTGTCAAAGGCCAAGGGGCCATCTACAACCGCTGGCCGCGAAAACTGATTTCTAGCCCCCATTAAGGTCAGGGCTGCCGCATCTAAAGTATCCTGCATCTGCGGGTTTACTGTCTCAACAGAGGCCAAGACAGCTGCCTTAGGATTCTCTAGGCCAATGGACCAGGCAAAGGAAATGGCATTGTCTAGAATCTGCGCTTTCTGCTGCAGATCCGGCTTGATATTCATGGCGGCATCGGTGAGCAGTGCTAGCCTCCTGGAGGGCAGCTCCACCACTGTGATGTGGCTGAGCAGCGCTTGAGCACGAATACCAGTCTCCTTGTTCACCACCGCTCGGAGGATAACACTGGTGTTGAGGTGCCCCTTCATCAGCACCTGCCCCTTACCCTCCCTGATCAGCCGCACTGCCTCCGCGGCTCCTGCGGCTGGGTTGGACGCGGCATGCATGGTGAACCCCTCGAGGCTAACCTGGGCCTCCCGAGCTGCCTCTTCCACCTGATCTGGAGGCCCTGTAACAATCACTTCTTCCAGAAAATTGTGATCCAGTGCCTGCCGGCACGCCTTCAGCACTCCTCCATCAAGTCCCCAAGCGAGGACCAGAGTCTTGCCAGGACGTCCCTGCAGACTCTCTCTAAGCTGTGCAAACCCCATGGTCAACACTCCTTTAGCTGAGAATTCTGCGTGCGCCGTCCATCAGGGCCGCTGCTGCCTGATTGCCCGGCACCGCGGAGACGGGGGCAATAAAGCCGACGCGCTTCTGCAGCTCGTCTACAAAAGCTTTTACACCAGCTAATTCACCAGACAGGATAACGGCGTCTACCCTACCCTCCAGCACAGCAGCGAAGGCGCCGATTTCTTTGGCAGTCTGGTAGATCAAAGCGTGCCTGATCAGTTCTGACTGTTCATTCTGTATGCTGAACAGCTCAGTGACGCTTTCTAAGCCCAGGTAACCCTTGAGCCCTCCCTCGTCCTCAATGGTAGTAAGTACCGCTTCTCGATCCTCTGCGGTGCCGCAAAGCTCCAATAGCCCATCAAAGGGCAGGGATCCGCTCTGGCTCAAGGCAAATGGGCCCTCATCGGCGCTGGTGATGCAATCCACCACCCTTGTCCCCACCAAGGCTCCTAACTGGTTAATTTCACCGAGATGGGCAGCAATGAAGCGCCCTTCGCTGAGCGGAAGACCACGCCTATGTGCCTCCTGGCGAGCCAGGTATTTGAATATGAAGTAGTCCGCCAAACAGGTGCGCTGAATCGCTGGCGTTCCTGTAACTAGCGCTTGGGCATGGCATTCCCCTCTGCTGGCAGGGTCGATTAGATAAATGGGTTTTGCCAAGCGCGCCGCTAGTAGTTCAAAAAGCTCGCTGCCGAAACCTTCCTGCTGCGCTCCTTGCCCTTGGGGAGGATCCCAGGGTTGGATCCCGGTAGGGGGACTCTCAGGCGCACTGCCGCTGGTCACCACAAAATCCACAGAGTCCTGGGTAATCCCCACAGATTCCAACCAAGGGATCACTCCTGAGGAGATGGCTGCTTCAACACTGTACGATGAAAGCCGGATGGAAGCTGTTTGAAAGGCCTCTGGGGCCCCTGCAGCCACATGCAGTGTGCTGCCCTGTGGATAGACAGCCAAAATGGCCATGGACATACCCCTCTTCATGTTAAGAAAATAAAAAAGCAGGTTGTTCTTTCTACCTGCTTTATTATGGTACTATTAATTTATTTCTATATTAGGCTTTAGATTCCTCCTCCTTGGGAAGAGCTTCTTTGCGGGAAAGATTGATTCTGCCTTGTCGGTCAATCTCCATCACCTTGACCAAGACTTCATCGCCTATGTTGACCACATCTTCCACCTTGTTCACCCTGCGGCGTTCCAGCTGGGAAATGTGGACCAGGCCTTCCTTGCCAGGCAAGATTTCCACAAAGGCACCAAAGTTCATGATTCGCTTCACAACCCCAAGGTAGGTTTCGCCCACTTCAACATCCTTGACATAGCGCTCGATGAGCTGCTGGGCTTTTTCGCCGCCCTCGCCGTCTGTGGAGGCTATGTAGACGCGTCCGTCGTCCTCGATATCGATCTCCACTCCTGTTTTGGCGATAATGTCCCGAATGATCTTGCCGCCAGGCCCAATCACGTCTCGAATCTTGTCAACAGGAATTTCCATGGTGATAATCCGTGGTGCGTACCGAGACAGCTCAGGACGTGGTTCGGGAATGCATGCCAGCATCTTCTCTAGGATGAACATCCTTCCTCTGCGGGCCTGCTCCAAGGCTTGGGTCATGATCTCTTGGGTTACCCCACCGATTTTGATATCCATCTGCAGCGCGGTAATTCCTTCAGAGGTACCGGCCACTTTGAAGTCCATGTCTCCCAAAGCATCTTCCATGCCTTGGATGTCGGTGAGAATAGTGTAATCTCCGTCCATCATCATCAAGCCCATGGCAATACCTGCTACCGGCTTCTTGATGGGCACACCTGCGTCCATGAGCGCGAGGGTGCTGCCGCAGATGCTGGCCATGGAGGAAGAACCGTTGGACTCCAGCACTTCGGAAACGAGGCGCAGGGTGTAGGGGAACTCTTCTTCCTTGGGGATGACTGGCAGTAATGCCCGTTCCGCCAATGCACCATGCCCAATCTCGCGACGGCCAGGGCCGCGCATGGGGCGCACTTCTCCCACGCTGTAAGCTGGGAAGTTATAATGATGGATGTAGCGTTTGCTCTCTTCGTCAGTGAGATTATCCAGCAGCTGCTCATCGGATTTCAGCCCAAGGGTAAGCGCAGTGAGCACTTGGGTCTGACCCCTGGTAAACAATCCGGTGCCATGTACTCTGGGGAGTACCCCAACTTGGCAGGTGATGGGACGGATCTCATCTGGTTTGCGTCCATCGGGGCGAGCTTTGTCCTTAGTAATGGATCGGCGCACTTCTTCCTTCAGCACAGCATCGAACACAGCATCGATGAACTTGCTCTGTTCTTCATGCTGTTCTTCACCGAACTCCTCCAGATAAGCCTCGTGGGCGCCCTGCTGAACCTCATCCAACAGCCGCTCCCTTTCCAACTTCTCACTGGCCTTCAGTGCCTGTACCAGATCTTCATAAACATATTCCCGCACCCAGCGGTCAATGTCTGACTCTGGCTGGAAGACAGGTACTTCCACTTTATCCTTGCCGATTTCAGCGCGGATCTCTTCCTGCAGCTGGCAGAGCTCCTTAATGGCTTCATGCCCAAACGCGATGGCATCCAGCACAGCCTGCTCCGGAACCTCATTGGCAGCGGCTTCCACCATCATTACTGCATCTTTGGTGCCGGCGACGGTGATATCCAGGTCGGATTCAGCCTGTTGGGCCAGGGTGGGGTTGAGTACAAACTCCCCGTTGACCAGCCCTACTTTCACTCCCCCAACTGGTCCGCTGAAGGGAATGTCTGATACGGTGAGCGCTGCACTTGCTCCGATCAAGGCTGCGATAGTGGGTGAATTGTTCTTGTCCACAGACATTACTGTGGCGACAATCTGCACGTCGTTGCGGAACCCGCTTGGAAAGAGGGGGCGCAGCGGACGGTCGATCATGCGGGCGGAGAGGATGGCTTCCTCGCTGGGGCGGCCTTCTCTGCGTCCCCACCCACCGGGAATTCGGCCTACGGCATACATACGCTCTTCATAATCGACCAATAATGGGAAGAAGTCGATGCCTGTTCTGGGTTCCTTGCTCATGGTAGCTGTGACCAATACCACTGTTTCTCCGTAACGAACGAGTACAGAACCGTTCGCCTGCTTGGCCACGCCACCGAATTCCAGAGTCAAGGTTCTTCCGGCTAACTCCCTTTGAAACTCGGTCTGCATTTTCTAACCTCCAATAACTTTTTTGTCAGCTACAGCTAGTATAGCCGTTATTCATCTTCTTGTCGCTAGTGTTGTTCAAAAAAGAGCGGGGTAAGATACCCGCTCGTTTTTATCGACGCAAACCTAGCTCCTCAATAAGTGTGCGGTAGCGGTCAATGTCTTTCTTCATCAGGTAGTTCAAAAGACCACGACGCTGCCCGATCATCTTATAGAGGCCTCTTCTAGAATGGTGATCATTCTTGTGCACCTTGAGGTGCTCAGTGAGTTCCTGAATCCTGTGGGTCAAAATGGCCACTTGAACTTCTGGGGAACCGGTGTCACCTTCATGTCGACTGTACTTCTTAATAATCTCTGCTTTTGCTTCTTGAGAAATCAAAAAAGCCACCTCCAAAATTTGTCTCAAACCGCTTCCCAAGAACAACGCCGGAGATACGCTGTTCCTAGAAAAGGGCTTTTTCGTGCCTTCGGCTTGGGCTTTAGGCACAATGCTATTTTAGCACAACTCTCGAATCTTGTAAACGAAATTGGCTCAGCAGCCGCCTGGCTTCTTGGATGTCTGCTTTGATTTGCTCCTGCAGATCCTGGGGCGAGCGGTAGCGGATCATGTCCCTCATTCTCTGCAGGAATTGAATCTCCAAGGTCTGACCATAGAGGTCTTCGGCGAAATCCAGAAGATAGGCTTCCACTGTTTGAACCTGTCCATCAAAAGTAGGGTTCCGTCCAATGGAAGTCAGTGCCGGGACTCCCTGCCCACTGGGCAGGAGGCACCAAGTTAAGTACACTCCCTCTCCCGGCAGAACTAAGAGTGGATCGATCTGCAGATTAGCTGTGGGAAAGCCCAGCTTCCTGCCCCTACCTTCTCCACGCACCACGGTGCCGCTGTAGGAAGGATAGCGGTCCAGGTATTCCACAGCTTGTTCCAGCTGTCCTTCCGCCAAGAGCTGGCGGATCAGGGTGCTGCTGATCACCTGACCGCCTCTTCCCTGAACTGAGGGAACCACGGTCACCTCAAAACCGTGCACCCTCCCCTGTTCTTCTAGAAAGCGCACATCACCTGCGCGCTGTTTGCCAAAACGGTAGTTGAACCCACAGATAACATGTACCGCCTTCAGCTCGTCCAGGAGAATCCTCTGCACAAACTCGTGGGCCTCCAAAGAGGAGATCTCGGGCCCAAACGGGATCCAAGCCACCTCATCAATCCCCTGGGCACGGATCAAGTCCACTTTACTCCGAAAGGAGCTCAGCAGGCGATACTGCCCTTTAAAATGCTGTTCTGGGGGAACGTCGAACGTCAAAACGGCACTGCTACCCTGGTGGGGTCTATGTAAAACTGCCATCTCCAAGAGTTTTTGGTGGCCACGGTGCACTCCGTCGAAAGTCCCCAGGGCCACACTGCGTTTGGCAGCCTTTGTCTCATTTATCCATTTTATCTCCATGTGCTGCACCTATCTCATAAATACTCGGAACGGTTGACAGATCAATTGGTCCGTCTTTTTTATCTCAGCCAAGGCCAGCAGGCTGCCTTCCACATCGAGCAGAGCCACATCGTCTCCCACAGTAAGAGTACTGGGGACGTCAATAAGATGCTCTGGCAGGACATAATTCCCGTTCTTAATCCGTTCTTCCACTGCGGGGTGGACTTTGACCTTGACCCAACCGGGAAGTCCGCTGTCCATGGGCAGCAGGAACTCATAGCTGCCCCTCTCGGCCAATGCCGCTGCTTCCTCCAAGGTGTAGGCGCTGCTGCTGTGAAATGGGCCGCTGCTCACCCTGGTCAGAAAGGACATGTGAGCTCCCACACCTAGTCTTTCCCCAATGTCGTGGCACAGTGTGCGGACATAAGTCCCTTTGGAGCACACTACCCTCAAGAGCACCCTGGTGCCAAAACCCATGGTCTCCTGCTCATGCCAGATGGCCATGATGTTGATCGAATAGATCTGCACCTGCCTGGGTTCCCTTGGCACAGAGATGCCTTGGCGCTCCAGTTCGTACAGGCGCTTGCCTCCCACCCTTATGGCTGAGGCCATGGGAGGCGTCTGCCAGATGGATCCCTGGAACGAGGCCAAGGTATCAGCCAAGTCCCGGGGGGATATGGAGAAATCTGTATGCATACTGGTTGTGTCACCACTGGCGTCTTGGGTGGTTGTGGATAGGCCTAGAGTGAGTTCTGCAACATAGGTCTTATCGTAGTCCATCAGGAAATTAGAGAGGCGCGTCGCCCTTCCCACCAAGATGGGTAGTACGCCGCTGGCCCCTGGATCCAGGGTTCCCCCATGACCGACTTTTTTGATCCCCAGCAGCCTGCGGAAATAGCTCACTACCTGGTGGGAGCTCATCCCCGGAGGCTTCAAAACGTTAATGATCCCGTCCATTGATTTCACCTGTTGCCAAGTAGCGCTCAGCGACGTCCGTCACTTCCGCTACTATCTCATGGAAACTGCCCCTCAGGGTCGCTCCTGAGGCCAGTTTATGGCCTCCACCGCCGAAGTGGCGAGCAAGGCTGCCCACATCTACGTGATTAGCTCGCAGGCCCAGCCTGGTCACTCCAGGGCTTACTTCTCGGAACACCATGGCAATTTCTGCACTATCCAGTGTTCTCACATAGCTCACCAGATGATCCGTGTTCTCCGGCACCACATCAAAACGCTGGAAATCGGCATGGCTTACCGCCAACCAAACCAACTTGCCGTCGTGAGCGGTGTGCAGATTGGAGAGGGCGTAACCTAACAGCTGGAGAAACCCTAAAGGCTGCATGGAGAAGATCTCCCGTGCCGTGCGTGAGGGATCCACCCCATAATCCAACAGTTCGCCGGCAATGCTCAGCACTTCACTGTTGGTGTTAGCATGGCGGAATCCTCCTGTATCACCTACAATGCCTCCGTACAAGGCGGTGGCAATATCTTTGTCGAAGGGCACACCAAGCAGCCTCAGGATGCGGTAGACGATAATGCTGGTGGCTGCCTCCGCTGGTTCCACATACACCAAGTCTCCCAGCCCACGTTCTCGCTGGTGATGGTCGATGTTGATCAGGCTCTTGGCCTGCAGCACACCACTGCTGACACTGCCTGTGCGCTGCGGCTCGCAGTCCACCACAATCACGGTGCTCTCGCCTGGTGCAAACTCCGCACCAAGCTGTTCAACTTGATCCAAGCCAGACCAGCTTAGGTAGGGCGGGAGCGGGTCGGCGCTGATCAGGCGGCAGCCCTTACCCAGCTTGGACAACCCGAAAAACAGCCCCAGCATAGATCCTAAACTGTCTGGATCGGGGCCTTCATGGCCGACAATGACATAGTTGTCATGATCATGCAGATAGCGGACGATCTCTTCTAGGCTATTCATCAGCGGTTTCATCTTCCTTTGGTATGTCCAGCGACCTCAAAAGTGCATCCATGCGGGCACCCTGTTCCAGAGAAGGATCAAAGAGGAAGATTATCTCTGGAGTATGGCGCACTCGCAGTCGTTTCGCCAGCTCGGAGCGGATAAAACCCCTGGCGCGCTCCAGGCCATCCAGGGTGCGCTCCCGTTCTTCTTCGCTGCCCAGCTGGCTGAAGTATATCTTGGCCCAAGACAGATCTCGGGAAACTTGAACATCGGTAATGCTCAGCATACCCAACCTCGGGTCTTTCACCTCAGTGGCGATAATGCTGCTTACTTCACGCTTGATCTCTTGGGCCAATCTGCCCAGTCTTTCTGTCATTCCACTGTCACCGTCCTAAAGACTTCGTTCCACCCTTACCATGGTGAACGCTTCAATTACGTCCCCTTCTTTGATGTCATTAAAGCGCTCTACTCCAATGCCGCATTCATAGCCATGGGCTACTTCCCTTACATCGTCCTTAAAACGCCTCAGAGAAGAGATTTTCCCTTCATGGACAATGACGTTGTCGCGCAAAACGCGGACTTCTGCCGAACGGGTGATTTTGCCATCCAAGACATAGCATCCAGCCACCACGCTGCCGGGGACCCGGAATGTCTGGCGAACTTCGGCCCTACCCAGGATCTGTTCCTTAAACTCAGGATCGAGGAGTCCTGCCATAGCGGCCTTCACATCGTCAAGCAAGTTATAGATAATGCGGTAGACACGGATGTCCACCCCATCTCGCTCCGCGGCCTTGCGGGCATTTGGTTCAGGACGCACGTTAAATCCGATAATGACCGCATCGGACGCCGTGGCCAGCAGTACGTCTGATTCGGAGATTGCTCCGACGCCTTGGTGAATCACATTCACCCGTACTTCGTCAGTGGACAGCTTCTCCAGTGAGGATCTCACTGCTTCAGCTGAACCCTGTACGTCAGCCTTGATCACCAGGTTGAGCTCCTTCACATCGCCTTCTTGAATTCTCTGGAACAGATCATCCAAGGTGACTCTGCTGGACTTGCTCAGATCGCGATCACGCTGTTTCTGCTGCTGAATGGATGCCACCTGGCGCGCGGTCTGTTCGTCTTTCACCACAACGAACTGGTCACCAGCCTGCGGCACATCAGAGATGCCCAGTACCTCAACGGGCATGGATGGGGTAGCCTCTTTAATGTTCTCTCCCTGATCATTGATCAAAGCCCTTACCCTGCCGCAGTAATTGCCTACCACAAAGTCGTCTCCAACCCTGAGGGTACCTTGTGAAATCAGAACGGTGGCCACAGGGCCCCTGCCCTTATCTAGCTTAGCATCGATTACCGTTCCCCTGGCTGGGCAGTCTGGGTCTGCCTTCACATCTTCCATCTCCGCCACTAACAGGATCATTTCCAGAAGATCCTCAATACCTTCACCGTGCAGAGCGGAAATGTTGACAGCGATGGTGTCGCCTCCCCATTCTTCCACAACCAAGCCGTGTTCTGTAAGCTCCTGCTTCACCCGGTCAGGATTGGCTGCCGGTAGGTCGGTCTTGTTGATGGCCACAATAATGGGTACGCCGGCGGCCTTAGCATGGTTGATGGCCTCCACTGTCTGAGGCATTACTCCATCGTTGGCGGCTACCACCAGGATAGCTACGTCAGTTACCCTCGCACCTCTCGCCCTGATGGCTGTAAATGCTTCGTGACCTGGGGTATCAAGGAAAGTAATGGGTTTGTCGTTATATACGATTTGATAAGCTCCGATATGCTGTGTAATGCCTCCGGCTTCGGTGGCTGTCACTTTCGTTTTACGGATGGAGTCCAGTAAAGTTGTTTTTCCATGGTCAACGTGCCCCATGATGGTTACCACAGGAGGCCTGGGCACCGCTCTATCAGGATCTTGGGACGCAGGAGCAAACACTTCTTCCGCCAAATCCCTTTCGGGTTCCGCTTCTACCCCAAATTGGGAGGCTACAATGGCGGCAATATCAAAATCCACACTTTGGGCGAGGGAAGCCATAACGCCGATTTTCATGAGCTGCTTAATCACTTCAGTGCCAGATACCCCAATTTTCTGCGCAAGCTCGCCAACTGCTACGCTTTCGCCTAAGGTGATGCGTCTGGGCTTCTTCTCAGCAGATTGCTGTCCTGTGGGCTTGCCTTTCTTGGCGGCAGCCTTCTTCTTGGCCCGCAGCTTCGCGGCATCATCGCGATCCTCTTCCTCTTTGAAGGAACGCCTCTTTTTCTTCACCACTTTAATCTCCTCGTCTACTTCCTCTACGAGAGGCGCTTCCTCTTCCGGTGCGAAATGCTCCCTAAGCATATTGGCAATATCTTCATCAATGGAGCTCATATGGTTCGCCACATCAGCACCGAGGTCGTGCAGAAACTCAACAACAAACTTACTCTTTAAATCGAGTTCCTTTGCCAACTCATAGATTCTTATTTTGTTCTTCATCGGCATCACTCCTAATTATTCTCCTGCACTGACTCCCTCAAGCTTTCCTGAATCACGTTGGCAAAACTGCGATCTGTTAACCCCACAATCGCTCTCGATGGTTTTCCCATGGCCTGACCCAGCACATCCTTTTCACCTGCGACGATGGCTTTTACATTGTGGTTGCGAGCCAGTGAACTGAATTTACGGCGCGTGTTCTCAGAGGCATCAGCAGCAATTATGAGCAGCACAACCTTACCTCTGCGCACTGCGCCTTCCACCGCATACTCTCCCGACACAACTTGGCCAGCTCGGGTTGCTAAACCCAGATAGTTATAGAACTTGTCAGCGCTCTTCACTCTGTCTTTCATGCAGCACCTTCTTCAGATCATCCAAAAGCTGATCGCCGATGGGCGTTCCCAACGCTCTCTCTATTTGGCGCCCTTTCACAGCCCGCTCCAAACAGATTGCATCAGGATGGATATACACCCCGCGTCCAGGGCTCTTGCCCACCAGATCCAGGGCCACCTCTCCCTCCGGGCTGCGCACCACCCGGATCAAATCCCGCTTGGGAGCGGACGTACGGCATCCTACACAGGTGCGCATGGGAACATGCTTCTTGCGCATTTTACCACCTACTTCTCATCATCAAAGATGGACTGCAGTTGAGATAAGTCTGTGATAACCTTTTCTCTCTTCTTTTTTGGCTTGGTAGTTTCCTGCTTTTCCGGGGCGGGCGTGTCAGCGGCGCTGGCCTCAGGTTCCAGGTCCACACTGCCGAAGCGCTCCTGCCAGCTCTTGCGTTTGACTATGTTAGTCAGTCCGGCCAGATCTTGTGCACTGATCTCTTGAACAACGGGCTGCTCTTTAGGCTTCTCTTCTCGAATCTCTTCTGGCTTCTGTTCTTCTTCTATTTCATCCACTTGAGGTTCATCTGCGGTCTCAGCCTCAAGTTCAACTTCCTCTACTTCGACTTCGATTTCGACTTCATGTTCAAGTTCAGGTTCAAAAACTTCTTCCACATCTACAGGCTCAGGCACGTGCACTATCACTTCAGGCATCTGATCCAAGCCAAGCTCGATGGCCTGTTCTTCACTCTTGATGTCGATGCGCCAGCCCGTTAGGCGCGCCGCCAAGCGGGCATTCTGGCCTTCCTTGCCGATTGCCAGGGACAGCTGATCATCTGGGACCACTGTGTGTGCCACCTTAGCTTGTTCGTCAATGCGCACATAGAGCACCTTCGCTGGGCTGAGGGCATTCTTGATAAACTGGGCAACATCCCGTTCCCATTGAACGATGTCGATCCTTTCGCTGCCCAGCTCCGCCACAACCGCCTGCACCCTGCTGCCCCGCGCCCCGACACAGGCACCCACTGGATCGATGTTGGGGTCACGGCTGTACACAGCGATTTTGGAGCGGTTCCCCGCCTCCCTGGCCACCGATTTGATCTCCACTTCTCCGCTCTGAATCTCAGGCACCTCAAACTCGAACAGTGCCCTTAAGAGCCCGGGATGAGTCCTGGACAGAAAAATCTGGGGGCCTTTGCTGCTCTGGCGAACCTCATTGATATAAAAACGCAGCTTCATATGGGGATTGTACACTTCGCCAGGGATCTGTTCGCTGGCAGGCAGAACCGCCTCCACATCACCCAAATCCACCAGCACCTGCCGTTGGTCAGCGCGCTGCACCGTGCCTGTAACCACATCGCCCTCGCGATTGGAGTAGACATCGTAGACGATGGAACGCTCAGCTTCTCTGATTTTCTGAATCACCACCTGCTTGGCGGTTTGAGCGGCGATCCGTCCGAAATTGGCCGGGGTGACTTCTCGTTCCACCACATCGCCGAGCTGATAATTAGCGTCTAGTTCCATGGCGTCTTCCAGGGAAATCTCCAGCGTATCGTCTTCTACCTCATCCACCACTACACGGCGGGAATAGACGTGAATCTCCCCAGTGTGCTGGTTTAGCTCCACTCGCACACTGGCAGAAGAGCTCGCTCCGTAGTTCTTCTTATAAGCGGAAACAATGGCGGTTTCAATGGCATCCAAAAGCAGTTCCTTGGATATGCCGCGCTCCTTCTCCAGTTCTGTAAGTGCACCAATTAATTCCAAATTCATCGTGTTTGGCCTCCCGTTTTAGAGCTCCAGGACCAAGTTGGCCTTGGAAATCAGCTCTAGGGGAATCTCTATGGTGTCCCCTTCCCATTCTAGCAAAACGTTATCTCCATCCAGCCCCGCTAACACTGCCTCAAAGCGCTTACGTCCGTGAATGCCGCTGTATGTATGTATCTGAACTCTGCGCCCCTGGAATCGTTCATAGTCGGCCCGTTTCTTAAGGGGCCGTTCCAACCCGGGAGAGGAAACCTCCAGCGAATACGATCCTGGAATGGGATCTGCTTCATCCAGTCGTTTCTCCAAAGCTTCGCTCACCTGGCGGCAGTCTTCCAGGTCCACCCCTGCGGGCTTGTCAATATAGACCCGAAGGATCCAATTGCCCGCTTCTTTTACATATTCTACATCGACCAGCTCCAGATCCGTTCCTTGGACAATCTCTTCAGTCCAATCAGCCACCAGCTTTTCGATGTGCACACGACTCACAGCTTATCGCCCCCTTTTCCACAATTATGCCCTGTTTCTGTACGCATACGTCAAAAGAGTGGGCTAACATCCCACTCTCCCGGCAACTCATCAGTATTCGTACGCATTATACCACAACTACTAAAA
>JGI24500J29687_10035414_pt1 | contig 18337 bp, 8 predicted proteins | sample BioPla2RNA1_FD_29687 | JGI IMG/M metagenome (IMG submission 29687) | reverse complement strand
TCCCGCAAGCCCCAAGCATCAGTGTATCCACAATCAAATAGTCGACAGTCTTTCTGCCAAGCAACATATAGCCGATAAAGGCAGCCATAATCATAGCCATTCCCACATACAAAATGACCGAACGTTTTACCCTTGCGGGTAAATTGCGCATTATAATCAGCGCCGCGATATAAGGCACTGCCCAATACCAACTGACAAGTCCCGTCAAATGTTCAAAGGTCGGGTTGATTACTTGATACATCAGTCCGGAATTGATGGTGATGATAAAAACGAACAGACACAATAAAATAAGCGAACTTTTTATTTCCCCAGAGGCCTTGATTTTGGTTTTGCTTATTTCTTCGTTTTCCGCTTCTTTTGGCAACAGGAAAATAAAAACGATTCCGACGACAAGGCAAAGCATCGAAAGAATCAATCCAACCAAAGGGGAACCGTTCATCGCAATTACATTAATCCCTATCATCAACAAATTCGAAAAAACCAAAACATCGGCACAGGATTTAAGGCGTTCGTTCTTAGCCGTATAGGTTTTGAGAAAAAAGCCCCACGATGCCACGGCAAAACCACAAAAAAACCCGCTAACCGTCAATGCCAAAAGCTAAAAAAAAGAAGGAGCAAAAAAGAACGGTATGGTATTTACAAGGCAGATGACCATGCTCCAAAACATTACTTTTTTTGCAACTTTGATGTTTCGGACTATTAAACAACAACAAAGTAGTCCCAAGAAATGCCCAATGATGGGGGTTATGATGTAGGCATCGGGATTTGTCCCGTACTTTTTCATCAGGCTGTACAATACTTGTCCTTCAAACAAAAAGGAAAGCAAATACGCAAAAGAAAAGGAAAAAATAGCTATTGACAGAGGGCGAGCGTTTAATTTATTCAATCGGATCATTTTATGTCCTCCCTCAACGGGTGTTTTCATGGTGATTGATATCAAGAGCGGGTTTGGGAAAACAAACACCGGCAATTTAAATGTTTAATCTAATTTTCTTTTGTAAAAATACCTTTTTTGAAAGCAAAAATGTTTCTTCGTTATCAAATTTGGTTAAAAGAAAATTATCCAGGAAAACCAGAGCATTTTTTTAATTAAATACGTTTCAAAACCACGAATAAAAAAACCGATTTCTCAATCTTTTTTTCAACTAATTTTCCATTTCCGATGAACACCAAAGACAAGTTTCTATTGAACCAATATTAAGGGTTTTCCGTGAAAAGGGAGTTAGGAAAGTCATTTTAAGATCTCTGAAAGTATCTTGATAATGCTTTCTTCTACATTTCTGAGGTCAATACACGAAATTAGGACATTTACGTTATCGTGGGATTCATAACTGATGAAGTTTTTACTTACCAAGTCGGAATTCGGATACAACAAAACTATTTTTTCTGCATTATACTTTTTGCAATAAGCATACATTTGGTACATATCAGATTGTAATATGCCGTTATTTCGAACATTTTCAGAAAGAAGTTTCCACTTAGTATCAATTACTATTGTCTTTCCTTCGTTTTCTATTACAATGTCGGGGCGTAACATAAAAGCACGAGATGGCTTATCAAACAGACTGTACCTTGTATCTTGGGTCCGAATATTTCCGCCGTTTCGAATAAATTTACGAACCTTATCAGCAATAAAGCTTTCGAATATTTTCTCCATCGGAAATAAAAGAGCAAGTGCAACCTTACTTCCAGAATAGGCAGAAAAACTATTTCCTTTAAGAAAAACCAAACTCCAAGAAATGGCTTTATCGTAATGAATCATGCTTCGGTCAACGAAACACTTTGTGAAATCATCATCAATATTGGAAGAGAAATCAACTCCATCGAAAAATGACAAAAGCCGCATAACATTTCGGCGGTTGTTATTATCGTTTGTCACCGTAAGCAAAAACCTTAAAGTAGACTTAATAAGGCGGTTTTCAGGCCTGTTAATATTGAAATGGTCATAACGTACAAAAAAACGCTCACGGTTTATCAAGTTGTGTTTGATATTTTGAGAAGCCAATAATTTTCCTTTATAAAATCTTTCGTTTTCTTCAATGTTAAAATATGAAGCCTTAAGACCCTGTTTGGTGAGAACAGTTACTTCGTCAAGAAACATCTTGATAAAAATCTCAAACAAAGATAGACGATCGACTCGGAGGTTTGAAACATTGAAACTCTTAAATGTCACATCCTTAAGTGTTTTAAGCATGTCAAGAAAAATCCGCTTGGCTTCTCCATCAGAAATATCACTTCCAACAATTTTGGGAAGAATCTCTATGACTGTTCCGTCGGTCATAGCAATCAAACCGACATAATTTCGGGCGGTGATAACCTTGCCCATCCCTTTTCGAACGGATAGTGAAAGCAGTTCTATAGTTTCGGTTTCTGATTTCCAATTATTGGCTAAGAGGAATGTTTCAAGGGCATCAAATGTTTTTTCGGGCAATCCCTGGAAACCGTTTTGAGAAGGACCTCGTGTGAACCCGCCGTATTCAGTAATAGTATAAGTCCTATTGTATGAACGCATATGCATCAATTCTTTTAAATGCTTCGCTATTAATCTCGAAGTAATCGGGAAAGTCAATATCGACGGTTCCGAAAAGCTTAATAGCATCACTCCTTTTTACGATAAAACGGATTCTGTCATCTTGTTTCTGATTATCGCCCAAAACAAGTTGAATCTTTTCGTAATCATCGTAAAAATACTCTTTCAGAAGGGGTACTATTGAGTTCTCAAAAATAGAAGCAAGATTTTCAATCGTCGGAGCATCCTTTAGTGGTAATAGATAAGAATGACCAATTGTATGTTCGCGATCAAGCAAAACAGTAATACGCTTATTAAGAGTATCAAGCATTTTTGAAATATCGATAATACCGTTGACAAGAACACCGGTAAGTAATGATGAATCAGGTTGCAACTCTACAAAATGAAACCTACGCCGTAAGGCAGTATCAATAAGAGCTATTGAACGATCAGCGGTATTCATTGTCCCGATTATGTAAACATTTTCCGGCACACCGAAAGGTTTCCCGGAATATGGCAAAATAGCACGAAGTTCCTCTCTTGCCCCAATCCTTTTTGATGGCTCAATCAAAGATATCAGTTCACCAAAAATTTTCGATATATTACCTCTATTTATTTCATCTATAATAAAAACTCGGTTGGGAATTTTATAATTTTCTGTTAATAGACTTGGCTTTACCTTTCTTAATATTTGAAAAACGTCGGACACAGAAACCGATAACTTATAAACCGATGATAGAGTCATGGTTTTTCCGGCATTCAAGTCAACTATATCCTCATTGATTCCCTTAACCAACCAATTCACTTTGCGCAACCGCTTGTAATATGGATAATCATCATGCCATTCCGGTTCGCCCGTAATCACTCCGATAGCATCTATCGTCTTGCTAGAATAACAAGACATCACAATATCACCGATTTGCATCCGGTTATAAAAAGCATTCAATACTGCACTGCCCCCGTATTTACTAAAATCTGTAGTGTCAGAAATGGTTTCACCGTATTCATCCCATCCGATACGAATGTGGTTTTTTTCCATGCATTCGGTTCTTGTTGGATTGTCACCCGTCTTTTCCAGAGAAACTTTCCATACGGTGGGATTTTTTCCAATTCCTAAATCTACGCTTTGACCATTGCCGATTGGTGTTTCCGCTTTATCGCAAAATGATTTAAAAACTCCATCGCAAATCTCATATTTGATTTCCTTCATTGTTTCTGCATTTTCCTCATTGGATATAACAGGACGTATTCCTTCAATAAATTCTTCATAACCATAAGATTGGTGAAATGTTGTAAAAGAAACTAAACCCTCTGCTTTATATTTTTGATAGCGTTCGAATACGGCAGAATACTCCTCGGCCTTAATCTGGTTAAGTGGCTTTTCCTCAATTATTGCCACAGCATAAAGGACAGTGCTATAGGTTTTTCCTGTACCTGGTGTTCCGTAAAGAATGATATTTTTTGCCAAATTTTGACTTGGTTCAAATAAAGTCGTTTCTTTCATTTCCACATTAATACTCCCGGTTGAAGGTAATATCGTTTCTGCCCGTGTTTCGATTGCTTTTTCATTCCACGCTCTATAAGATAATTCGGGAAATGAATTACCGATGGATTGATTCCCAAATTTTTTTTTTAAGCTTTCCAGTATTTTCACATATTCGTCACCGGTGCAGTTTCTGCCTGGAACAGTTATTCCATAATTAGATGAGATGAAATCCCGGGAGTTTCCATCAAGTGGCATAAAAACGGTGGGCCGAATCCAAAAAAGTCCCATTGTTATATTCGTCAAACCGTTGCCATTTACCGAAATTGCCTGCTCGAATGCTCTTTTAAATTCGTCTGAGAAAACCTTTGTTTTTGCACTTTCCATGGCGAAAATAAACAAATCCCAAATTTCGTCCGGCCCTTCAAATAAAGATTTTCTGTTGTCCATAACAGGAATACCATTAAACTGTGTTGGGGCTGGATGTTGTATATTAAAATTATCGGACAGCACCTTTGCCAGCGTGGTACGATTTGCAGCAGAAATGTTACGATTTATAATTCCGATTACTGAAAAGGGGTCAATTTGATGGTTACGTTGTCCCCACCAATCCTCTCGTTCGAAATGAAAATATTTCATTAGCGGTTGTTCCGATGAAACTTTTTTAATTAATTCAAAAAACTCATTTCGTTTATTTCTATACTCAAGAAGCTTGTCTGCAAGTGCCTCGTAAAATGGCACCCAGGGATAAGCATTTGTCATTGGATATATCCTCCTAATATTACAAATAAAACGGGAAAAAACTTTTATTATCTATTTCTTTGTTTAAGACGTTTTTTTTATTTAACTTTTTGTTGAGAGAATTTGCCTATTTTCGAAAAAGGAGAATGGGCATTCTATAAGCTTATTCCATTATCCGCGACATCAAAACTACCGTTTCCACATGGAACGATAGGCTCACCTCGATGTCTGGTCTGTATTTTTCGTTTTGACCGTTCGCGGGGATAGGTCGAGCATGGTTTTTGCGAGTATTATCGGTTAGTGGGAACAGGTCAACAGTTTTTGTCAGTTCGCGGGAATGAGTCGATATATTTGATATAGTATCAAAGAATTGAAATTCTCTGTACATATTTTTAATTAGAACGGTAGTAGTCTGTCCTGCAAAACAATAACGTTCTTATCTGGAAAATCGTAGCTATTGTAGATCGACGCGATTATTATTTGGTGGTCAGCATAATCCTCAGCAAGGATTGCCATCATTTCATTAACATTCTCCATACTCACTTCACGTCCGCTTGGCGAATCCAAGATTATGGGCAAGCAAACACCCGTGTGTTTTTGAATCAGTTTAACATATGAAATTTTAAATGCAAACACAACTTTATGAAAGATTGCCCCTGACAACGACTTTAAGTCATTGGTAAAAATGTAGTCACTTTTTGCTCCTACATGTTTTTCGTCTAAACCGAGTCGCATAGCATACGAGGAAATGAGTTGATGCAACTCTCCAATAAGCGGATTATCTTGCTTTACGCTTTTAATCACCTCTTCTTCTAATGCTCGTCGTTCTTTTTCCAATTTATTAATAATCTTTTGTGTTGCAACTGCGTCAATATTGATTCTAGAAATTTCAGAATCAAACTGCTGGAGACTTGTTTTCATATCAACCAAAGTAGCCTCTTTGTCTAGCTGTGCTTTTAGAGAAGCAATCTTTCTATCAATGGTAGTAAGCTGCTCATAATAAATTTTCTGTCTTGCTACAAGCAATTCAACATTATCTTCATAGCCGATTAACGTGTCTTTGTTTACTGGTACTTCATCGCCGTTAGGAGCTTTAACCCTAAGTTTAAAAGATGTGATGAATTTTTCAAAGTTCGTGTTTTTGCGTATTACACTTTTTATTCGACTCAGTTCTTCTTCGATTGGTTTCCGTTCGCAATATAAAACTTCCAATTTGTTTTCAATGTCGTCTGCTGGAGAGTCAAGAAATGCTGTCTCACCAAGTTGGTTGATTTCAGCTTTGTACGCAGCCACATCAAGCATATGCTTATATTTTTGTATTTCACGTTTAACAGTCGCGAGCCTTTCTGATAATTCATCGTTTGTCCGATTTGATAGGCCGCGAAGCAAGGACTCGATTGAAAAATGAATATTTCCTATCACTTTGCCGCGATTTAGTAAAGTCCATCCTTTTTCCTGGTCAACGTAAAAAGCGCCGAGCAGATTATCCACTACTTCGAGGTTATCAATGCCATATAAAGTTGAATGCAACTCATTCTGTTCAACGGGAAGTGAATAACCTTTCTCAGTTCTGCCATCTGACAACTCTATGTAGTTTCTGTTTCTGGTAAGCACAAAAGTTTTATTATTTGCACCAACAACTGTTAGAATGGTTTCATAGTCCGAAAACTGTATTCCTCGTGTGTTGGGAATTGGGTAACCTAAAGCATACATCAACAATCGTAACAAGGTCGTTTTACCGACGCTGTTTTTCGTGCTGTAGACGATGTTGACGTTTTCTCCGAACGAAAAAACCTTTTGATTATCATTCAATAGGTTTAGTTGATTAGCGTTAACTTGTAATGAAACTATCCTCATAATTTCACCTTACTTTTTATATCAGCTATAACATTGCGGCTTCGTAAAACATTCGTTATCGTAAGCCTTATGACCATCTCTACGGTTGTTAAGTTAGCACTTCTTAAATCAAAGCTGTCCTTGTAATTCTGCCATTTTTCATCGGTGAATTTCTTCGTTCGTTCCTTAGACTTCATCTCAGGGTGAAAATCGCTATAATCGCTAAGTACACGGGATATAAACTCAAAACGCTCGCTATTATTATTTATAACGCTCCTGTATTTTTGAAGAATCTCGGTAACGTCGTTTTCATCATATTCTTCAAGTTTAGCATCGTCATCACCCACTTCGCAGAGTATTGCTATTATTGGCCAGACCATTTGTCTTTTTGTAATAGATGTTGTTACCTGTGAGGCGTTAACTGCGAAGGAATGCTGCCACAATGTGAGTAAGGACCCAGTCGATATTCTATAAATACCGAGGTTATTTAAAAATTCGGTCGTTAATGTCGACAAAACTTTATAACGTTCATCCTCGTTTTCACCATGAAATTGCATCACACATACTGTAAGCAAAGCAGTATCAAAATCATATCCTTCCGAAGTACAAATATCACTTATTGTTTGTTGACAAGCAGTAGGCAGTTCCGAAAAAGGTACTATGTTAAGTGGACTACTAAATTTATACATTGTTTTAGTATCGTTAAAGGGATTAGGCGAGTTTGTAACGAAAAAAAGCTGTTCAACATCTGATAGCTTTGAGGCATTATTAAGTGTCCGCAGCCCCGCTTCCAATTTTTCTTTAACATGGCTGAAATCGTCAGGCTTCACGACCGCCTTAACCTGAGACATCAGTTTTTTTCCGTCAGCTAAAGTAATTTCTACATCTTCGGATTGCCCTTCAACTTTGACTTTGGAGGCTCTTTCAATATTCTTAAGCATTAGCATAATTGCCGCATTGCTCTGAAAATCCCATCCAAAGGCAGATGCAGATGCATTTGATGATTTCATTTGATTGTCCTCCTCTCATCAAGTGGGTTCTCTATTCCACACCCAGAGCTTTAAACACAGCTTCTTGCGGTGTACTGTAAAATATCAAACTAAACGCACCGATTAGGTCTGACGGAACTATTCCAAGTTCGGCCGCGGATGTTATCGGGATCAATACTTTCTTTGCCCCTGCATCAAGGCATACTTGAAGTACGCTTGCTAATTCCTCAACTTTGAGGATCGTACCACTGATGCTGATTTCACCCAATACTGCAAGGCTTGATAGTGTTGGCTTATTAAGGGCACAGGACGCAAGCGCAATCAAAGTCGGCAGGGCAAGGTATTTCGTCATACCGATGCCATTGAGGTCTTGATAGTTGATAATATAGTCTTTTGTAGTTGTGCTGATCTGTCCGCTTATCTGGTGGCCGCTGGCTTTCAGGTAGTTGAATGCCGTGTTCGTGGCTTCTTTAGCGTCCCGATCAGAACCAAGCCCTGTGCGTTCGAATTTTCCGTTACCGGGCAGCATTTGAGTTTCAAGACGGTACACACCAATCATACCGCTTTTGCCCTGAGATACTGTATAGACATTTCCAGGGTTGGTAAGACCTTCAGGGATAATCTTGCCGCCGCCTTGTTCTGGAACGGAAACGTAATGTTCCTCAAAGGTCTCATTGTCGATGTAGGAGAAGTTCACATCGTAGAACTCCATACCGCCTATTTTCTTTAGCTGTTCTTTTACACGACGACGCATTTCCAGTGCAAAGACTAAGATTTCTTCAATATCATCCTTGGTGAATTCACCGTTGGGATAAAGCAACTTGGTTAAGCCAGACACAATCTTGCGGACAGCAATAACATCTCGCTGATTCAGGTTGCTGCCGAAACGGAAATATTTGTCGCTCACATCACCGAAAGGTTCTTTTCGCATTTCTCTCATAAACTCGGCAAGATAGTCTGTAATAAAACCATAGTCGTTTGTAAATGATTCGGGACGGTATTTTGGTATTTCCCATCCAGGTATATAGCAATGCATACGATCAAGAAATGCTGTATCGTACGCCATTGCTTCAGGGAACGGATCAAAAAGATGAGAGGTTTTAAGCAGCACGTCCACACTCTGGTTTATGTTACCAACGAAAGCCATTGAAGCGGAAGCTGCCTTTTCCTCCTTGCCTCTGGCAAACGATCCGGAAGCCATATAGTCTTTCATTATTTGAACGCCGTCTTTATCCTTGAAAGTAATACCCGCCACCTCGTCAAAAGCTACGCAATCCCAAAGTCCCACAAGGCCGACTTGCTTGGTCGACATATTGTAGAAGAGGTTTGCAACTGTGGTTTGCCCGCCAGATACAAGGATGGAGTTTGGCGATATTTCTTTGTAAAGGTGTGACTTACCTGTACTACGGGGTCCGAGTTCGCAGAGATTGAAATTATTCTCTATGAGCGGGAGCATACGGGCAAGTTGAAGCCACTTCTCGCGCTTAGTAAAACGGTCTGCTTCCATTCCTGTTGAGCGTAAGAGTACGGTAATCCACTCATCTTTAGTGAACGCACGGCGACCATTCTTTATTTCATCCATATCGATGTGAGGCATCTGGATTGGCGTCACCTTCACGATACGGATAGGTGTAGATTTCTTGTCTTCCTCGATGTACTCATATTCAAGTCCGACGATACACCAAATACCACCGCAGAGCAGGCGGTCATACTTCGATACATAATCAGAAGAAATAGGAATGTTACGTACACCAAGATTTGAAAAGTCAGCTTCGTAGCGGTCTTGCTTTATGTTCAGGTTCACAGTGATACGGTCTATTACTGTATAACTGCCTCGTTCACGTAAGCCGGACAGCACTTTCTGCGCTTCGTCGGGGCGCACGAAGTTGTCAGAGAGGATTCGTTTGACATTTTTAACACCATCCTCAATAATTTTCGGGTCGTCGGATGAGCAATACTGTCCAAGCAAAAACTCTAAGACGTAGACAGGTACATTTGCGCCTTCTTTAATAGCCTTAGTTAAGTCTTTACGTACAATTTTACCGTCAAAATGCTCACGCAGTTTCTGGTAGATGACCTCATTCTTGTCATCCGTTTCTGGCGTGTATTGGGTTGATTCTAAGTCCATCGCGAAATCCTCCTTGTATATTACAAGTCAAAGCCGAAATCATCGGCAAACGCTATGTCAATGCGGAACTCGACCTCTTCTGGAGCGTCGGTATCGTTGGCGATGACAAGGCGGTAGATCTTATTACGATTGTATTGCATTTGCTTCAGGGTGAATCTAACACGGAATACGCGATCTGAAGCATTATTGCTCGTCCTATCAGCGATTATTGTCTGGAAGTCGCTGACCGGAACACCTTCGTCGTTTGTAAAGTACAGATTATAATTGCAAGGCTGCACCTTTTCACCCACAGGCTGTTTTTGCAGAAAGTCTAGTGAAAACATCAAATTTGACACCTTACGGCTTTCAGAAATAAGTGAAAGCCCCGGATTCTGCACCTCAACATACTTTTTGTAACCTGCTCGCATACCCTTATATATGATGACAGGCACAACCATTTCTTGTAGGCTAATTCCACCATGAACATAGTTCTCACCACCACCTTGTACCTTGATGCGAACGGTATCCTGCGGTGCATAACCTTTCATTGGAGTTCCACCAATTGTCAGCTCCGTTTTTACAGGCAGTAGGTAGTTGGCCGTTGTCTCTGTAGCAGTAAGCGCATATCTTCTGCCAAGCTCGTATACTTCACCATCAAAGGTCTGACGACTGATTTTTTGGCTCTCTTCCAGCGGTTTGAAAGTGTACAGAAAGCCATGATCAGCTGTAATGAAAATGTTGACACCGCTCAAATCACCTGTAATTATCTTGACGATAGCAGTCAGTTCATCAATAGCCGTGTCACATGCTTCGAAGACCTTTGTTTCTGTGGGTGCTTTATCTCCAGTTGCATCAATCACATTATGGTAGATATAAATGATTTCTTTACCAGCGACCAAGTCACGCCGTTCTTGCTTTTTCATCTGAAGCAGCTCCTTATAGCTTACTGCTACGCTGGCAGGGTTGGCTTCGTTCAATATTACGCCACGTTGTGCTGTGGTAATGGTAGATTTGCCGTCAACAAATACATCTATTTTGTCGTTTGCCGACACTTCTTTACCGGGGAGAAGAGCCGCCATACCAAACTTCGTTATACTTGGAAAGATTGCTTGCACAGATTCCAGTGTTGCCTTGCCCTTAGTGTTATGACCAAGAGACTCAGCGAGTTCGGCTGCCACCTCATAGCGTAAAGCATCGGAAATGATCACAAACACTCGATTACCTTTGCTCACATTCGGCGAAACATAATGACTGTAGAACCGGCGTTGTTCATTTATCTCTGAAACATAACCGAGCGAATCCAAGTCGCTCGCTATGGCCTTTGTCCAAGTCAAAGTGAGCTGCTTCAAGAACCACTCACGGTATAAACCCTCTACCACATCAGAACACTTTTTCAAAGGGTCCTCTAAAAGGGTATTGGGGTATTTTAGTGTATTACCAAAATGGGAATGAAAGTGCCTATAATGGCTGTCCATTTCGTAAGCATCGGTCGTGTAGAGTTTCCAAATCTTCACAGGTTCGACGATGTGGAAACCATCAATATGCTCAAGGTAGAACTCTTGCATCTTGGCGATATAATATAGACTTTCTAAATAATCCTCGGTTAGTGAATACCAAGCGGCTGTACGGCGATTCTCAACCGCATTGATGATGTCATCAGGCTTAATAACATTTTCACCAATCTCTATTAAGTAACGCTTTAGTATGCTTTCATTGATCGCCGGGAAAGTATCGCTCTTCAAAAGGGTGTTTATCTCAATCTTGTCAAATCGGTCAGCAAGACGCAGTTCATGTTCAACAAAGCGGCAAATCTCAATCAGTGTTTCACTTTCGTCGCCACGCTGCCATTCATGCACAAGTTGATAGCAGTACGCCTTGCAGGGATCTGAAATAAAACGTTCCAAGCCACGCAGAGCGGAAGCAGGCATCGTCTGTGATAAAGCTGTGATGAGAATATGTGCAGCAAGATCTGAAAGCGGGCGATCCTCCGCATATACATAGCCTGTGAATTTCTGCACAAGCTGCCAAAACGCGTCGATGTTACCGAACTTCTCAATATTTATAAGCGCATCATTGTTTTCTTTCTCCAAGCCTGCTGTCAACACAGCGATAATGACATCCTGAGCTGAACCGCCGTTCAGGCCACACAACACTGCCATTATATCAATGTGCAGTTGGAGCGGTGTTTGATATGTACGCCCGATACGGCGCAGTTTAGCCTTGCGATCTTTGTTATCAAGGAATTTGGCGTACAGTTTCATTGTCTTTCGCATAACAGAAGACGGCTCAACGTACAATTCCTCCATTTGGAGTGAAACAAGATCCGCGCGGAACTCTTCGCTGTACAACTTTATATCAAGGAGCCAATCATCATGCTGGTCTTTTTCGTAAGATAACGGATCATAGACAAGATAATCGCCCGTTAGGTCGTCCAAAGAAAGCAGCTTCTTAACAGCGAAATTGTTTGTACCTGTGAGCTTGATAATATTTACGCCCGGCAGTTCCAGTTCATCAATCGCATCCGCAAATTCGACGTCCTCATCATGCCAGAAGACGATTCGGCGTTTATGAAATTCGGGCAGCGGCGCGGCAAACCGATCCGCGAGCCTTTGTTTTATCGTTTCTGACAGCATAGTGTCCTCCTATATCTTCGCCAGAACATCAGCGAAAATCTCATAGTTCTTCTTTACACCGTCGTCCAGATCAATTTCAATGTTTTGGTCTGCAAGATGGTGTACCTTCTCTTCAAAAGCAGTAATTTCTTTCAACTGCTCCGTCAGCTTGTCCTGCTGTTTTAAGAGCCTCGCGCGTTCAGCACCTGTTGCGGTGTTAAGAGCAGTTGCGATGTGCGATAGTTGCGTGCGGTAACGCTCCTGTTGTTCATGGACGTAATCCGTACGCAGTTTAGCAAGCAGATCTCGTGAATAGCGGTGCATATAGATAAGCGCCTTAAAACCGTTCTTTTTGCCACTGTCGAATAGCCAGTAAATAGGACGTTTTTGATAGGTTTTACAGTGCTCTTTGAAGAAGTCATTGAGGAAATAATTACGAATAACCTCTCGTGGTGTACCCTTGCCTCCTAGAGCATCGGCGATGAATTTTAAATTTTCCTCTAAAGTTTCAGTTCCATAAACCACGCGGACGAATTCCACAAACCGCCCCAAAATATCATCGTCAAAATATTCGTCATCGCAGATAGGTAGGACGTTGTCCTTATCCGGGATAAAGGTCTTATATTTTCCCGAATCCCATTCACCGCCTGCAAAAGCAAGTCCCTCAATATCCAGCGAATACCTCCCAAACATACAGCCTACAGCATAGCTGATAAAGGATTTGATAGCATCCTGCTTGGTAAGCGCGTATCGACTGCCCGCCATTGATTCAGGAATGTCCTCTTTGCTGTCAAAAATGCGGTAGACAGTTACGTCCTTATCTTCAACTTCGGGGGTAAGCTCGTCCTGCAAGCCGTAGATGTCAATGAAGATGCGGTTGAGTTCTTCTTCGTTGGCTTTGAGCGTTTCGAATCGATCGGCTGTCTGGCGCTCCCATTTTTCAAACGCTGACGCAACTGTCCTCTCGCCGCAAACCAAAGGGTGACATTTGAAATCCCATGAAGTTTCAAAGCTATCCCAGTCGGCGCGTGAGATGGCAATATTATCAGTAACAATCGCGTCTATTCGAGGCTTGCTTTCTCTACTATAAAGGATAGCTAATTTACTAAGTTGCCCAACTTCAAAAGACATTGTCGCACTCAAAAATTTTGTCATATAAGCTACAACTTGACTGGACAATAGTCCGAGCATGTAGTGCAACTCATCAGATTTAGTAAAAATCATAGAACCAGCAGCATCAAACAATGTTCCTTTTGGTGAATAGCGAATACCAAAATTTGAAGAACTAATATTAGTGTAAGTCAATCCCTCTTTACCCATATAAGATAGATTTTGCGGTCTTGATTTCTGTCTACCGTCTGGGTGCCTAAAGTTTTTCAGCTTATACCCATCATTTTCCCAATCAATGAAGTAATCATTATTACCGTACCAACGGCGATATTCACCGCCTTTATTACAAGGAAACCACTTTGCACCTCTCCCGACAGTTGACTTTGTAAAAGCAACTTCGTACCACATACGCAGAAAAGTGTCGTTGTCTCCTGTTTTTAGTCCTTGTTTTGGTTCGGCAACTTCTGTTAACAGCTTGCCAGTTTTAAAAGCCTTAAGCATATTCTCACTCACCCAATACGCCATTGGACAGCCAGGTATTTTCTTGAAGTTTTCTGTGTTTGCAGTGCAGTTACGCTTGTGAGCAGTCGGAAATACAACAGGCTTTTCATCCTCAATGTCTTTCATCGTCATGTAGTTGTACTGACCCTTGTAGTTGGCGATATGTTGTCCATAAAGGTTGGTAACAGCAGTACCAAAGGCGATACCCATAACCATATTTTCCATATGGAGCAAATTCGTGATTGTGTGCGATGACAGTATTTTTTTTCTCATCGTTTCAAAGCTCGATAAGAACATCCAAGACTGCATTGTAACCATGCAGTTGTAGCCTGTAAGTTTTATCAAGTCTAAGCCTTGTTCAATAAATGCAGAAAATAAGTCGCTCTTGCTGTCAGGATAGTTCTTCTTCACAAAATCCGACAGCTTTGCGCTCATACCTGAACTGCCCATATACGGCGGGTTGGTCACAACCACATCGTACTTCTGTACCAAAAGACGTTTGAAGTTCCATACACGCAGGTCTCGCTCATAATCATCAAAAATTGATAGCTGATCTTTCGGTAGTTGTGGCTTTGGTGGAATTGTGTCCACTTTTACAAGTGAGCCATATTCCTCACCATCACTCCAGCCTGCTGGGTGATAAACTTGCGGCTTGATGTTTTCGGTTAAAATACGGCGATTGTACTGCCTTGCTTTCATCATCAATGCGAAATAAGCCAGTTGATATGCCCTGCGATCAATATCTAAACCATAGATATTCTTTTCAAGTATCAACTTCGCTGCGTCGCGGGGATTATAGCCTTCGCTCTCATAAATCTGCATCAGCACGTCAAATGCGTAAACCAGTATATGACCGCTACCCATGCATGGGTCAATTAGGCGTATGTCCTCCGGCGATTTCACAGGTGACTGTGAACGCAAGATACGCAAATTTTCTGCAACCTCCGGTGTTTGCTCAGCTTCGTCGAGGTAGTACTTCCAGTTAGCTTTTAATGCATCGTTTGGGTGCGACTCAAGCCATAACCGTCCAAGAGAGTTCTCCACCATATACCGAACAATCCAATCTGGTGTGAAAAGCTGGGTTGCTGCTGGTATTTTTTCTTTGGTAATTTTGATGTTCTTTTTTAAACCATCAAATACAGCCTGCTTCGGTTCGGTATTGTAATACTGGTACATCCACCCGATTATCTGAACTGCATCTTTCCAATCCTCCTCAGGTATATCCGTCACAAGCCTCCCAAGAACACTGTCCGGTTTAAGGATGTTGTTCGGCAGGAGCATTTCCGTGTAACTACCAAGCTTCTCAAACATCTCTGGCAATGCATCGTTCAATGCATTGCACTGCGTCAGCAGGAGGTAGCGATAAAGCTCTTCAGTTTTATTGGCATTTAACAGATCGGATACTTTTACTCTATCAAGTCCTGGCAGGTCAAGGTGCAGAACGTCTTTCAGAATTTCTGGATTAAAGCTGCCGTTTGCATCCGAGAACACACGTATATGGGTCGGAAGATAATCATTGACCTCCATATAGCGCAGGGCAACAAAGCGGTTGAACCAAGTGTATGCCACCTCTTCAACTGCCTGTTCAAAACCGTGTGCTTTTATCTGTACAACAAACTCATGACGCTGCCGCTTCTCATCCGGCGTAAGCACTCGTCCTGCTATGACTGCGGCGTTCTCATCACCGTACCCTTTATCACTAATACCATATTGATATGCGCGCTGCTTTATCTGTTCGATGAGTTCGTTTCGTGCCCAGACTGCATATTTCTGAATAGCGTTCTTGTTCATATTCACACCTCGATTAATTTATCTGAATTCCGTCGTTTGCCTCCAATGTGTCATAAAGTTTCTTGCGGATCGATTCAAGGTAGCTGTCCACTTCTTCGCGGGAGGTCAATCTTTTAACAGGAAACACATCGTAACGACGTACCTGAACTATTTTTTGTTTCCTTGGCTTCTCCTCACCGGGAAGCGGTGGAGCCTCGTGGAGAATGGATTCGATCCACTTGCAAACTTGGTCTTTGTAGTTCTGTAACTGGGTTATCATCGCATCAAGCACGGTCAGACTTGTCGCATCGTTAACTTTCTGCTTGTACTCGCTAAAACGCTCATCTGCTTTCCGCACCTCGTCGTTCGCTTTACTTCCAACACCTGCGAGTGTGTGGACGTCCCCCATACATAGAGTTATAATGCCGCGCACTTCCTCTTTCTTTTGCTCTAAAAGAACGCCATAGGCATTTTTGACCCCCTGCATTAGCTCGGATAGATCTTTGATTCTACCATAAGGCTTCTGCATACCGAGGATAGCGTTAATCTCACTGATTTTGATTCCTGTTTCGGGATCAGTGACGAAGTAATCACATTCATTTTGCAGATTAACTTGAAGTTTCCTTGCAGCATCAAATATACCCTTCTGGGATTTAAAGAAGGTTTCAATTTCCTCCATATCTTCAGTAACATCAAGCAGGTCATCCTGCTTTGCAAGCAGACGCTTTAAGAGAGCCACATTATCGTTCTTCTGAGAGAGAATATCAACCATCAAGTCGCGGGCTCGGATTACCACGTCCTTCTGCGGGTATCGGTCGTGATTGTATTCGGCAATCAGCGCTTCATATCGATTCTTCTTATCATTCAACGTATCTTTAACAAACGTCAATAAACCGTCTTCGTCCTCAGCAATGCTTATCTGACCAAGCCAGTTGCGTAGGAACTTGACCGCTTTACGCATATCCTCTTCGGACGGAGCGATGCGGCGGCTTACACTTGCCTTATCAACTTCGGATTTCATACGCAGATAGCGAACGAGATTCTTATCGTCCTTACCCACGATCGCGCCGCCATAACGGATTTCAATCTTTTGGGCTACGATAAGTCTTGCCACCAGCGCGGCAATATCTATTTCTCTCCAGCCGTATGGTATCGCCTGATATCGCCGCTGCACATCACCCATTGAAACAGGGACATGGCTCATGTGGCGTTCTTCAAGCCACTGGCTAACTTCGTTTAAAGCAAACTCATTGTTGCTACCCATCCCAGCAAAGCCACTCTGTTGTGGTTCACCGTTGAGGATGGTTAGAATATCAGCATCACTCTCGCAGAATGTATTTACGAGGTTCAGTTTGGAGTAGACGCTCTCAATCAGTTGTTTCAATGCCTCGTCGAGTTTGCTCTTTGCATCGCCGTACTTAATTTCAACTTTTTCCCCAGCAATAAAAAATGTACTACCGACGATAGCCTTATCTATTTGCGTCTTTGCGCTTTCTTCGAGAGTACGTGCCTGTGCCTGACGCTTGCGGATAATATCCTGAATGCTTTCCGGTAATTGGGACACGTTCTTCTGCTTAATGTATTTACGAATCTTTGCGGCTGTTTCTAACTCTTCAAAATACTGAACTTCATTAGATAGCAGAACAATAGCCTCGTTGTTGACCTGCGAGTCCATAATCAGTTTCTGCTCGGGAGCGTTGTAGTAGTCACTTGCGACAGTCACAAAACGCAGTCGAACCCCGCCCGTAGCAGCACCTACGATAGTTTCGTCAATGTACTGGTCATAAGCGAAGTCATATTTATTGTACTTATATTTTTTTGAAGGATAGATTTCGCTGAAAATTGTCTGCCCGATGCTCTGAACGATAGTTGCACTGTCGACGGAAGTATTGCGGATGTCGATGGCAATATCCTGCTCTTCATCGGTCAAAAACGAGTAGTTATCTCCGTTTCTGCCGACATAATTTTGTGCTTCCAATCGCTCTAAGGATTCAGCGATTTCACGACGCAGCATAATTTTATCCGTGCGGATGTCGTCCACCATCAGAATCGCAATGTTGTCAATATTTGCTTTAATATCGTCAATATACCGAATTAGATATAACAGTTTCAGGACGCTCACATCACGTTGCTCCAAACCGTCGTGCTTATCTGCCGCGGTCTGGCAGCGGTCAATCACTCGACGTATCGGGCTTTCAAGGAAGGTATGCACTGTGTCGTAGAATTGCCAAAAAGGTACAAGGGCATTCTCATCTTTGTCCTGCACCTTTTGTGCCGCTTCCTGGAAGCCGGAAAGCATCGAGCGCTCACCACCCGACAGATGCTTGCCGGAGTTACCGTGCTTTCGAATTTCAGCGAGTACCTTCTGTATAATGATAAACTGGTATGGAACAAACGGATAAGTTATAGCAAATTCTGCCCCGTTGGCATATCCTTTGATATCCAGCACCGCATCGTTGAATGTAAATAAGTTTTTCAATACAGCGTGTTCCTTGTCATACACCATACGCAGGAGCGCGTCTGCATCCTCGGTCTTTGCCAAGATACGTTTTTTAATAACCTCATCAACCGAAGAAGAGGATAAGGACAGGCGTGTATTGAAACGGCCTTGAATTTTGGAAAAATCGTCGCCACTGATTTTTACGACCGAGTCGATAGCTTCTTGGCTTGTAACCATCA
>JGI24500J29687_10009020_pt1 | contig 19208 bp, 10 predicted proteins | sample BioPla2RNA1_FD_29687 | JGI IMG/M metagenome (IMG submission 29687) | reverse complement strand
TTTCATTATTAGTTTTTATCTTTAATAATTCTTTTAAAAAGAGATAAATTGAATTTTCGCTTTCATAGTCTTTTTTAAAATTAACAGTAGGATAATTTTTATTTACATCAAGCCAAGGTTTAACATTTGAAAATCCCGCATACTTTGTATTATCCCATTGCATAGGAGTTCTTGAGTGGTCTCTCGCTTTAACAGATAAACTTTTCAAAACTTCTTCTTTAGGTTTTACTTTAATTGCTTCATTATAATAATTAATCGCTTCAACATCTTTATAGACACTAATATCTACATAACCTAATCCAGACATTCCAAACTCTTCACCTTGATAAATAAAAATATGTCCCTTTTGTAAAAACATAAGCATAAATAACATTGTTTGGCCGTAATATCTATACTCTAAATTTAAATATCTTCCTAACGCTCTTGGTTGATCATGATTTGACCAAAACAGTGAAGGCATTCCTCCCTTAGAGTAAGCTTGTTGGAATTTATTTAAAGTTTCTTTTAAATCATCTAATTTTAAAGATTTTAATTCCCACTTTCCTTTACCCTTTACTTCATCTAAGGCAATATGGTCAAATTGAAAAACTGTGGTTAAGATATTTTCTTCGCTTAACTTTTGAGCTTTTTCTAATGGTAGATTCATTTCTGCCACAGTAAAAATGTCTTTTCCTTTAAAACATCTATTATTTAATTCAAGTAAATATTTTTTTAATAAATCTCGATTATAAAGATTGTTATTTTCTAAATCTTTTCCAATTAAATCTAAAACATCTAATCTAAAACCACCAACACCTAAATTAATATAATAATTAATCATTTTATATAACTCTTCTCTTAAGTGTTTATTTTTCCAATTAAGGTCAGCCTGCCCTACTGAAAACATATGAAGATAATATTTATCTACACTTTCAACATATTCCCAAGCTGAACCACTAAATATTGAGGTAATATCTGTTTTTTCTTCACTCCAAATATAATAATCATGATATTTATTATCCACACCTTTACAAGCTTCTTTAAACCAAATATGTTCGGTACTTGTATGATTTAAGACTAAGTCTAAAATTATTTTAATATTTCTTTTTTTAGCCTTCTTAATTAACTCTTTTAAATCATCAAGTGAACCAAAAATTGGATTAATATTATAATAATCACTAATATCATATCCATTATCTTCCATTGGTGATGAAAATATTGGTGTTAACCATAAATAATTAACTCCTAACTCTTCAAAATAATCAAGTTTTTTAATTACCCCTTTTATATCTCCAATACCATCATTATTAGTATCTAAAAAACTTAAAGGATAAATTTGATAGATTATTTCCATTTCAATACTTCCAGTCCTTTTTTAATTATTTCATGATTCATAAAAGCATCCCTTACATCATTAGATAAATAAGCATTGGCCATTAAAAGTTCTAATCCTTTGTCGATTGCCAAATAAGATTTCGCAATCCACCCCTCATTTTCATTAAATCCACTCACAAAGCCATATTCCGTAAATAGATTTGGTTTGTTATATAAGTATTCAACTGCGGGAACCGCAATTTCATTATTAATATTAAGCGATCCCACAACTGCGTGTGGATGAACTGTACCATCAGTTGCGTATTTGTTTTCCACATTAGGTAATCCTCTAAAAACTTGATAGCCTGTTTTTGTCATTCCAGCAGTAAACCCATAAGCATATTTATTAAATGTTTTATATTTACTGCTTATATCTACCGATAATTGTTGATGAGCTTTAACTGCTAAGTGCGCATTTTCTAACCAACTAATATTATCATCATCTTTAATTCCTTTAAGATCTAAAAACGCAAGTGGATACTGATATACAAATAAAGCATTACCAGGAGTAAAATAATATTCTATATTTTTATAAGAACCTTTTTCTCTTTTAAAACTCTTATAAACATCTAATGCTTTTTCATATCCTAAACCAGCGTAAATAACATATAGTGGTATTTGTTCTGCAAACATTGACCAATGATGAATAAATCCTGGTTCTTTTTTTACATATTGACCATCTTTATCAGGGTTATATGCCATATAAAATGTTGGTTTATTATCTTTTAAATGAACAAATTTAGGAAAGTTTATTCTACTAACTAACTTATTAAAATAAGTTTTAATTATTTCATCTTGAAAATAACTATCTACCGCAATCGCACCACATAAAAATATCATTGTATCTACTGTTGAGTATTCTGATAAATTGTGGCGTTTTCCTGTTTCATATTCTGCAAAATGGATGAAAAAACCTTCATAATGACTAATATTTTCATAAAAGTTAATTAATGTGTGCCTTACGATATCGATTGCTTCTTCTCTTTTAATAATTCCTCTTTTTTCGGCTACGATTAAAGAAGCTAACATAAATCCACTTCCAGCAATAGTCGCCTTTTTAAGATTTTTAGTGTTATCAATTGTTAGCCCGTAACCTTTAGATTCTTTATTTAAATTGGTATGGTCAAAGAAAAAACGAACGGCTGTTTTTTCAATTTGTTTTAAAATCTCTGTTATTTTCATAATGAAATAATTAAAAGGCGCAGGAAACCCATGCGCCTTTTATTATCTTATTTTATGGGTTTTTAGTAAATGTAAAGTCTTTAATTACTATTGTTGATATTACATAAGTTCCATCTTCGAAGCCTTCTTCATGAGCAGCTTTTCCTAAGAAAAATTGGAATGAACCTGGTTCGGTTGCGTCCGCCGGAAGCACTAATTCAAAGGTAAACTCTTGAAGTTCAGAAGTGAGTTCTACTCTATGCCATACTCTTGGAACACCAACACCAAAGTTATTTTCTAATGCGAAGACAATTGTTCTAGCCTCTGTTGATGAAGCTTTAAATGTAATTGTATAACTACCTGCCTTAGGTTTAAGTCCAGTTAATTTAAATTGATTATGCCATGCATTTGGTCCAAGTGCTGTAATTTCAATTGAAGCTTCAGTAGCTCCTTCTTCAGCAGTAACAACTTGAGTTCCACCATCTCCTGACCACTCTGTCCATAAATCCATTGTAGGAATTTCTTGTTTAATTGGTGCAGCTGAAACGCGTGTAACTGTAAAGTTTTTAATAACTATTGTTGATGGTACATAAACTCCATCTTCAAAACCTGTTTCATGAGCACAATTACCCATAAAAAATTGGTATGAACCACCAGCTGTTGCGTCTGCAGGAAGTATTAATTCAAATTTGTATTCTTTAAGTTCAGGTGTAAGTTCTACTCTATGCCATACTCTTGGAACACCAACACCAAAGTTTGACTCTAATGCGAATACGATTGTTCTAGCTACTGTTGATGAAGCTTGGAATTTAATTTCATATTTACCTTCTTTTGGTGTAACGTTTGTTAATTTAAATTGATTATGCCATGCATTTGGTCCAAGTGCTGTAATTTCAATACTTGCTTCTTTTGAACCTTCCGCTGCAGTAACTGTTTGTGTTCCACCATCTCCTGACCACTGAGTCCATAAATCCATTGTAGGAACTTCTTGCGGAATTGGAACATCGCCAACACGTGGAGCTTTGAAATCTTTAATAACTATTGTTGATGGTACATATACTCCATCTTCAAAGCCTGTTGCTCCTGAACAATTACCCATGAAAAATTGGAATGATCCTTCATTTACTGCATCAGTAGGTAAAATTAATTCGAATTCAAATTCTTGAAGTTCAGGTGTAAGTTCTAGTCTATGCCATACTCTTTCAACCCCAATACCAAAGTTTGACTCTAATGCAAACGCAATAGTTCTAGCAACTGTTGATGAAGCTTGGAAACTTAATATGTATCTTCCACGGCTTGCTTTAAGTCCAGTTAATTTAAATTGGTTATGCCATGCATTTGGTCCAAGTGCTGTAATTTCAATACTTGCTTCTTTTGAACCTTCCGCTGCTGTAACAACTTGTGTTCCACCATCTCCTGACCACTCTGTCCATAAATCCATTGTAAGAATATTAAATGGAATAGGAATATCGGCTAAACGTAAAACTTTGAAATCTTTAATCGCTATTGTTGATGGTACATATACTCCATCTTCAAAGCCTTCTTCATGAGAAGCATTTCCAAAGAAGAATTGGAATGAACCTGGATCTACTGCATTTTCAGGTAAAACTAACTCATATACATATTCTTTTAGTTCAGTAGTTAAATCGATTCTATGCCATACTTTATCAATTCCAATACCAAAGTTTGACTCTAACGCAAATACAATAGTTCTTGGAACTGTTGAGGAAGCTTTGAATCTAATTTCATAAGTTCCTTTATTACCCTTTAAGTTAGTTAGTTTGAATTGGTTGTGCCATGCATTTGGTCCAAGTGTAGTAACTTCAATACTTGCTTCTTTTGAGCCTGGTGCTGCAGTAACTGTTTGTTCTCCACCATCACCAGTCCACTGTGTCCATTTATCCATTGAAGGAATAATAAATGAACCTACAACAAATTTTCTAGTCATTGATGTTTCTAAACCGTCTTTATCTGTAACAGTATATTTATATTCGTATACACCTTCTTTATTAACATCTAACTCTTCACCTAATGCTTCTACAGTAACATCATCTAATGTTAAGTTATCTCTGTCATCTTTAACGGTGATACCTTGTTTAAGTAATGCTTCTCCACCAATTGAAAGATATATATCACTACCAGTTAATAATGGTGCTTGGTTTTCAATTTCTGGTCCGCTTACTACTTCAACTTTTAAGAAATATACTTTTCCTAATACTGTTTGTTTTTCAGGATGAGTATCAGCTACTTTATGGAATGTACCAAGGTTAAATTGAAGCAACGCATTAGTTGCATCTTGTAGACCAAAGAAATCAATTTCAATCGGTTCAGTTGGAACTTCTGTTCCTAATTCTACTAATTCAGCATCAATTGCTTTTTGAGCTAATCCACCACCTTGAATATTAACCATCATATATCTTGGATTGTCAGCATATGCCCAAATTCTTAATGTATAAGATTCAAACGCTGGGAATGTTACTGTTTCACATCTAAATTGAACGTCCCACCAGTTGTTATCTTTTACAGTTGATTGTGCAGTAATGTCAATAATAGCCATGCTATCACCGTGTGAGAAAGTAGCTGCCACATCTTGGGTTGTATTAACCCAATTAGTCCATCCAACAGGCATGCCTCTTTCTTCATCCCACTCATCAAAATCAGGGTTTTCTATTCCTAATCCTTGTGGGCGAGCTATAACATGTACTGTAACTTCTTTTCTCCCTTCGTTACCAGCTTTGTCTTTAACAGTATAAACTAATGTATAACTGCCTTCTTTTGTAGTATCAACACTTCCAGTAACAACAATTTCACTTGTTAAAATTCCATCAACATCGTCTTTTGCAACAACGTTTTTCATAGGATCAAACTCATCACCTACATAGATAGAAACTTCTGCTGCTGGAACTGTGATTACCGGATTAACCTTATCTTTTTTACATCCTACTAAAATAAATAAGGCAAATAAAGCTATCATAGTTCTCAAAATTTTCTTCATAGATTTTTTTCCTCCTTTTTCAATCTATCGAAACGTTTCGATTTACTAAATTCATTATACATGAAAACGTTTTCTTTTTCAAGTATAACTTCTCTCTGTTTTATTATCTTATTTTTGACTTTCCCTAAAGCCAAGTACTTCTAACCCCGCTTGAACATTTTCATTTTGCATAAATAAATTCCAAATAAGTTCACTTTCATAATTAATAATCATTAAAAGAGTAATTCCTTTATCGATTCCTAGATAATCATTGTCATACCATGGAGTAGCGGCATGTAGTTCTGGAAAATATGTTGGATCTACTGGCCCTAAATTATAAGAATCTTTATATCCATATTGTCCTTTTAATTCTTCTAATGTATCAAAATGTAAGATTGCTTCAAGGGTATATTCAGGCACATAATTAATACTCGCAAGCGCTGCATAAGGAGCGATTGTTCCATTATGTTTATGATTTTTTGATGGTGCTGAACCAAAAGCACTATATCCAAACGGATGATCACACGCAGATAACCCCCATGCTCCTTCATAAGCAACATATTTATATTGTTCATCTTTACAAAAATAATAATTCGCTTTAGCCGCTTCTGTTGCGTTTTTATGCCAGTTTGTTCCTTGATAATCATCTATATTTCTAAAATCAATATACGCGTGAGAAAATTGATGTTGGAAAAGTGAACCATTATGTCCATAAATAAATGTTCCTGTTTCATAATTTTTACTTTTATATTTTCCCCGGTAATTATTCATCACAATATTTTTAATTGTTCTATATAAACTATTATCAGTTGGATGAGTTGTTGAGCCTGCGGCTAAGACATACATAATTAACTGTTCACTCATGTGGTCCCAAGCTCCAGAAAATCCACTACTTGGTTTATAACCCATATAAAACATTTTTCGCTCTTTATTTACATAAAAATTCCAGTCAATCCTATCATAAATGACTTGCATTTTTTCTTTAACTTCACCCTCAAAATATTCAGCCGCAACTATCGCTCCCGCAAGCAGTAACGCTGTATCAATAATGGAAACTTCTGAGCCTGATAAAGGTTGTGATGTTTCCATATGAACCCAGTGAAAGAAAAATCCACCATGAGTTTCCATACCAATTAGTGTATCTAAGGTTTTAGATGCTTTGTTAAAAGCTTCCGCTCTTTCCATATACCCCTTTTCAACACCATAAGGAAGTACTGCTAACATATAACCAACGCTTGCGATACTAGCCATATTTGGATTATCTGGCCACCGATCACGAGCCATTCCATAACCTAAACTGCCTTCTTTAAAATTAGTTGTTTCCATGAAAAAATCATAAGATAGTTTAGCTTCTTGAGCTAACAATTCTAATGCTTTTTCTTCTTTAGTTTGTGTTTTTTTATTATTATCACATCCAAATAAGAAAAAACCTAAAAACATTAATAATAAAATTAATAAACCTTTTTTATTCACCTGTAATACCTGCCTTATCTATACCTTCAATAAACCATCTTTGTAATATAAAATAAATAATTAACATTGGAAGCATTATTAGTAATGTCGCAGCCATTCTTACAGCCTCATTAGCAACCGCCATTTCTCCTGTGCCTCCCATTGCCGCTTTATATGCTGAAACAAAGTTTTGAAGCATCATTTGTAGTGTTGGATTTTTGCTTCCCATAAATAATGAAGAAATATATGTTTCATTCCAATACCAAACAAATGAAAACAAAAATGATGTTACAAAACTAGGAATTGATAAAGGAACTGATACTCTAAAATAAATATATAAAGGATTAGCTCCATCAATTTGCGCAGCCTCATCTAAAGCCTTAGGAATTTGTTTGAAAAAATGATAAAAAATTAAAATGAAAATCGCGCTATTTAGACCTTGTCCAAAGGTTGCTGGAACAATTATTGATAATGCATTTTCTAAAAACCCAAGTTTATGAAATAAGACATATCTAGGTATCATTGTTACTTGAGGTGGAATAATATATGTAGCCACAACCAACAACATCCACACTCTTTTACCCTTAAATTCAAACCTCGCAAAACCATAACCTACTAAACTTGCAATTACTGTTTGAATTAATGCTGGAATTAACGTTACTGTTAAACTAGTAGTCATCGTTTCAAAACAATTTAACACAAAGAAAGCATCTTGATAGTTTTTAAAATAAAGTTTAGTTGGAACTTGATTAACCATTGGATTAAGTAGGTCTTCTACACTTTGGAAAGAATAACTTAACATATGGAGTAGCGGATATAAATAGACAAAAGCTAAAATAATTAAAAGTCCATAAATAAATACTTTAAACACTAACCCATCAGTAAATTTCATTCCAAATAAAATTCTTCTTAATTTTAATTTGAGAGGTTTAATATTCTTTTTTAGTTTTAACTTTAAAGATTTCATCTCACTTTCCTCTCTTTCCTTTGTTTAAATAACACAAAAGCGATAGCTAAAAGTATGGAAATCACAATAAAATATATCCACGCAAGCGCGCTAGAATATCCATATCCTTTAGTTATTTCAAACATGTTACTTTGAATATGTCCAATTACGGCATTAGAGGAGAAAGTTGCTAAAAAAACTATTGAATAAATTGATGATACTAAAACTGTTGGTTTTAATGTTGGAAGTGTAATTTTCCAAAACATTTCCCAAGGACTAGCCCCGTCAATTGATGCCGCTTCATAAATTTCACCATCTACTTTTTGTAATGCCGATAAAAATAAGACTATTTGAACTCCTGAAAACCATAAAACAATAATCATTTGACTAAATAATGATAAAATCGGATCCGCAATTATTTTAGGTAATTGACTTAACGCATCCGTTACTTCTGGGTTTTCAAAAAATGGAACTGTTCCTGCACCTTGTTTAACTAGCTCATTAATCATAGGCCCGGAAGAAATTATTACCGGTAAAAAGAATATTGATCTAAAGATTCCTCTAAATTTAATTTTTTGATTTAAAATAAGTGCAATAATAATTGCCATAATGATGATAATTGGCACAAATAAAAATATCTCTCCAATAAAGGTAGTTAGAGCGTTTACGAAATTAAAGTCAGTAGAAAAAATGTCAATATAGTTTTTAAACCCTATATTGGTTAAAATAATTCCCTCTGAGGCGGTGATGGTTACTTTATTTAAAGAATACACAAAACTCATGATTAAAGGATAAAGTGTTAACCATAAAAAACCAATTATCCAAATACCAATAAATAAATAACCATATAAATTTTCTCTTTGCCTATTAGTTAGTTTCATAAAACCACCTTATAACTAGTTGGTGCTACTTGTGTGATACCATCTATTTTATCTAACCCTGAATAATTAATATATATTATTACTCCATTTGAATATTTTACTTTTACAAATCCCACATCTAATACTTCTCTTTTGACAATACTTTCATTTAAAACATATTTTAAGGCATCATTAACATAATTATATTGTCTAATAATTTCTTCTTCCCAATCTAAATATCTTGATGTATAAATATGCTCACTTTCAGTATTTAAAAGATAATAACTAGATTCATTAGTAATATAAAATGATGGATAAATATGATAATCGATTAATCTTAATAATTCATTATTAGTATTAGCGAAGAAGTTTCCGTTTCTACCAAACACATCTTTATATCCACTTAAAACAATTGCCATAAAAGGAACTGTGTCACTAAAGCGTTTTTGTTGAGAAGAATAAAGTTCAACATCAGTAATTCTATCGGCGCCTAATAAATAAGAAAATGGCTTAGAGACCGAAGTTTTATTAGCTTTTTCTAAAAACTCTTTAATTGTCTTAATTTGTTGTTCTCTATTTTTATTGCTAACAAACTCACTATATAAATAGTTAATTGAAGATAAATGTGTTCCATCTGAAATTTTTTCCATAGTCTTAAGATGCGATTCATATTTCTTTAAACTAACATCAGGTCTTAAAAAATAGTATCTACCTTCATCTTCACTTAATAACTCTTGACCAATTGATTGACCTACATCCCTTTTACTATAATGAGACCCTCTACTACTTACTTTAAAATAATCCGCTTCTAAATAAACATTTTCATGAGTTTCACTAAACGCTTTTAATTTTCTACTTCCGCCTATTTTTCTTTCAACACTTCCATAACTAGGGGCTGTATAAGAATATCCACCTTTTTGCCAACCCCTTAAAGTAAGAGTTACATTAGATATTTCACGTTCATTTAATCTTTTGATAATTTCTTCTAATTCACTTACTTTAGTCATTGAAAAGACTTTTCTTCCGATAAAAGCTTTTTTTGATTCACTCATTAAAACATCAAAATGAATTGGAATTTCTTCATTATTTGTTTTTATAAGTGTTCCATTTTTAATTAAATCTTCTTTATATCTATTAGCCATTCCAACATAGTTAGCATCACTACCAGATAAGAAATAAAATGATTGTTTTATATCAAACTTGTTTTTTTCTTCTTGAACTAAATTAACACTACTTGTTTTTGATTTATTTAAATATTGAATATAATCCTTTCTATATTCATATGTAACATATGTATGATTAAAGTCTGTGTTAGTTCTTGATGGAAAATGGCTAAGAATTGCGTGTGAAGCTCCTTCATCAACAACTCCTAAAAAAGCATTTTGATCAATCCCATGAACTACACCATATGTATTAAACGTTAATGGTTTTTCATTTGATGATAAATAAACTCCATAGTCAGGTCCAAAGAATCTTTTCGAATAAGCACCTTTAGTATTATCATCATCAAAACGAATCAAAGCCCCCATTCCATCTGGAATAAAAACATATCCAGGAATTCTATTTCTTTTTGCGGCCCCAAAGAAAGGATATAGTTTAATGCTCGCAAGTTTTAACGTTTCTCCTTCAGTAATTGAATCAAACGGAACTTCAAAATGCAGACCATTTTCATCTATATAAACACTAAAATCAAAATTAATTTTTGATAAGAAGAAATTTACTCTTGAACTAAAGCCCACCTTATTTGTGGTAGTTATATTTTTAAAAGATTTTCTTGAAGAAAAGTTAGAATATAAATATTCTTCACGTAAGTTAGTTCTATGATAATAACCTACCGCAACTGGTGAATTAAAGATTCTTTTCCAATCTTGATTAGCCCCTAAATCACCTTCATCTTTAAGTGGTGAATCTTCTTCTAAATAATCAAAGTTAAAGTTGCTTCCCCAAAGATAACCTGTATCAGTATTAACTACTCTAAAAGAAAGATCTTCTTCTTTAACATATAAAGATAAATTATTAACTGATCCTAATAACTCATAATCTATTAAATCAATATATTCATTTACCGCAATTCTCAAATCTTCTTCCTTTTGAGTATATCTATTAGAAATAAGTGAACTATATTGTGGAGCAATTTGAGTTTGCGCGCTTAAAGAATCACTATGGTCTTTTTTAACCGCACCAATAGGGATAGTTATACCAAATAAAATTATTAGTAAAAATAACCTTCTAATCTTTTTCATATTAGGTAACCTCTTTAATTATTCCTGATATATACTCATAAAGCTGATTAGCAAGTAAGAATATTAACGCAATTATTACTACAATAATAATCATTGTAAAAATAGTTAATAAGATATTTCCAATCAACTCTGGAATTGTATAATTATGAATTTCTTTAATCATAATAACTATATTTAAAAGTGTCCAAAATATACTAATACCGTTAATTGCCTTATAAATAAACACCTCATTTAATGTAAGTCCGTGAGAAATTATAATAATAAATGGTATAAAGACAATCATTGGCGCTAATGCATAACTTGTCGCAATAAACACATCTTTTAAGAATCCTTCCCCATTTTGAAGACTACTAATTAAATAGTTAGATATAACAAACAAGAAAACAACTCCATATAAAATTATCATTTCTCTAAAGACATTAAATGATGCAAGATTAGTATTATTAAAAATAAATGCCTCAAAATAACTTAATAAAATCATCTCTACAACAAAAATTGTATAAATAATTACCGCAGCCAAAATACTGGATTTGTTGTATCTTTTAATATCATCATATGTATCAATTGGATGTCTAAACATTCTAAATAACATTAAAAGTTGTCTTACTAAATCAATTGATTTTACTTTATCAGTAAAATTATGATAAAACGCAAATGTTTTCCATTTTCTATCAGCGAACTTCATTCCTGATATTAAAATAGATATAGATATAATTACTATTAAAATTGTCAACATATTTTGTTGTAAGAAATCGTATCTAATTTGCCAGTAAGCCTCACTATAACCTACTTTATCTCCCGCAATCTTATAATAATTTAAGGCACTATCATAATTATGACTACGATACTCTGCTCTCGCAATCGCACTATTCGCAACCGAAAAAAGTGAATTCATTCTTAAGATTTCTTGCCACTGTTCAATATCATAAATCCCATCTTTATTATTTTTTAATCCTGCATGAACTAATGCCGCAAATTCACTTCTTTGAAAGATTTGAATTTCATTTAAACCTTTATCTAAAACATAAATGTTATGTTTTGAATCAGTTGTAATATCAACAGGATTTACAAACAATCCTAATCTTCTAGTTCCTGTATCTAAACCGCCAAAAGAGAAAATAATTTGCCCATAAGAATCATACTCATTAATTATTCCTTCATTTGATAATACATAAATATTATTAAACTCATTAATATGAAGTGAATTAAAAGTTGTGTTTCTTGTGCTTAATTTCAAAATTGGCTCCGATGCAATATTAAACTTTTTAAGTTTATCACTTCTCGTATTACTAACTGTATAAATTGATCCTTTTTCATCAATCGCAACATTCGAAGGTGAAATTGGAATATTTTTAGCAGATGAAACGTTAAAGAAGTTTGCGACCCTTTGAACAAAACTCATTTTAGTTTCATTTGCTCCAAAGAAACCTTGAAATTCCCCATTATATGATAACTGGATTAATCCCGCAGTTGAGCCTTCTCCCACCACATATAAAATTCCTTTAGGACCTGTCACAATTTTAAGCGGAATATATGGAGATGACCCAAAAATCGGTTCTGTTGGTTTATTAAAAGTTTTAACTTTATTGCCAAGAGAATCATATTTAATAACCGCTCTTGCTCCTTTATCGGCAACATAAACATAATCTTCTAAATCAACATGAACTCCTGTTGGTTCAGTTAAATCAGTAACAAAATCTTCAAAAGTTCCATCTAAATAATACTTTACAATTCTTTTATTTCCGGTATCCGCAATAAAGATAACATCATCTTTTATATATAAATCCTCTGGATTTCTTAAGCCAATATTAATTGTTCCTGCAGGCTCATAAGCTGTTTGAGTTTTAATAGGTCTTCCATTAGGACCAATGGCGTAAGTATCATAAGGCGCTGATGTTTGACTATCCGCATTAATACTTATATTAGGAATTAAAATTAAACTTGTAAGTAAAAGGACTATAAATACTATTCTTTTCATCATATCACCTACTTAATTCCTGAATGCGACATTGTGTTCATAACGTTTCTTTGTAAGAAAATAAAGATTATTAAGTTAGGTAGAAACATTATTAAAGATGCCGCCGCTGCCATACCTTGACCAGAAACAGAGTTTGTGGCACTAGTTAGGGTTGTCATATAAAACGCAAAATTCTTTAAAGATTCATCATTAATATATGTTGATGAAATACTAGAATCATTCCACGCAGCTTGAAATGCCACTATTGCGATTGTCGCGATAGCTGGTTTAATTAGTGGCATTACAATTGACCAGTATATTCTTAAATCAGAAGCACCATCTATTTTTGCGGCTTCAATTAAATCATTAGGTATTTGATCAATAAATTGCTTAATTAAAAATAACCCTACAGGCATCGCAATCGCAGGAAGAATGTATACTAAAAAGTTATCAATTAACCCTAATTTTTCAATAACTAAATATCTTGGTATCACAACACTAGATCCTACAAACATTAGTGCTAAATTATTTAAAAATAGTAAAGGTGCTTTAATTTTAAATTTTAGTTTAGATAATGCATATCCAGCCATTGAAGATAAAATAATTGATAATACTACTAAAATTAAAGTAATTACTACACTATTAAAAATGTATCTACTCATTGGAACACCAGTTCTTGAAGTTTGCGCAAATAATTCCCTAAAGTTTGATAATGTAGGATTCTTTACAAAAAATCTTGGAGGCCATAAAAATAGTTCTTCTAATGGTTTAAACGCATGGTTAATAATGTAAACTATTGGAAGTACCATAAAAATGGCAATTGGAATTAAAATTATAAAAAACTTCCATTGTGAAATATGCAGTTTTGATGGATTTATTTTTGTACCACTATAACTTGCCATAACTTAATCCCTTTCTTGGAATAATCTTTTCGCAAGCTTACCAAGTAGAAAAACCATAATAAGTAATACTACTGATATCGCTGCTGCATAACCCATTTCAAATCTATTAAAACCAAAGTCATCAATATGAGTAACAATTAACTGCCCGGCATCTTGTGGAGTTGGGTTTGTCCCCGACAAGGCGACCCCAATTGCGCCTGCATTAAATGTACCTACTATACTCATAACTGCTCCAAATAACATTTGAGGTTTCATCGATGGAACAGTCACATAAATAATCTCTTGAAACTTGTTTTTCATTCCGTCCATATAAGCTGCTTCATATAATTCTGGATTAATATTTAAAACACCCGCTAACATCGCTAAAAAGCCAATTCCCATGCTTCCCCAAATGGTTACTATAATCATAATTGGCATTAAATATTTAGGATCCGTTAACCACTGAATTGGTTGAGAAATTAATCCTAATTTAAGTAAAATTGAATTCATATAACCTGATCTATCACCAGAGAAAATAATCTTCCACATCACACCCATCGCAACTCCCGCAGTCATTGAAGGAGAATAAATCGCGAGCGCTAAAACGGTTCTTGATCTTCTTGGAATTTGCGCTAACAACCAAGCTAAAAAGAATGAAAGTGCGTAACCTACAGGTCCTGCAAAAAACGCAAACAATATTGTGTTTGGGACAACCTTTTGCATAAACTTTTCATCAACAGTAAGAAGGTCAACATAATTATTAAGTCCATTAAATACTGGCTTTTCAATCAAGTTAAAAGATGTGAATGATAAAAACATTCCCATAAATACCGGTATAACAATAAACGCGAAGAATGCTAAAGCATACGGTAAAATAAATGCCGTTCCAAGCACTTCTTGTTCTTTGTTAAACTTTTTTCTTCTTTTCTTTTTACTACGTTTTTCTATTATTCCTCCCATAAAATCTCCCCTATCGTTTCTTTAGAAGGAAGTATACATGGTTTTAACGTATTTCCTTTTTGATCTATATAGCCAAATTCTTTCATTTTTCTAGTTATTTCTTTATTAATAATCACAGTCGCATCTTCAATCGCTGTTCTTACATTTATTCCATTAAAGACTATTCTATTCCACGCATTAGAAAGTTCACGTTCAATCATATACGCCGCTGGTGTTTTTTCAGTATCATTAATCCATTTCCATTGTTCTAAGAAAACCTCTTTATCTTCTTTATCCCAATCCATCTCTTTAAATGCCTCAATATTAGATGTATTCCACATATACTCAGGCCCCATTGAATTAATTAAATTGTTTGCATACATAACTTGTGTATCTTTTTCTGTCCACCAATCTAAAAACTTCCAAGCGTCTTGTTGTTTTTTAGATTTTTTAAAGATTATTCCGCTAGTTGAAGCACCAACAAATGATCTATCAACAATACCATTTTCTTGTTCCACACCAGGTAAAAGTGCTATTTTCCAAAGTCCCGCAATTTCTGGTGCTGCATGAAGTAATCTTACATACATTCCAAAATCTCCAATTCCAATTGGTAAATCTCCATATCTAAAACTGTTATAAAAAGAACCTACTTCTCTTGGAAGAGAATAGATTGTGTATAAATCACTCATTAAAGTCATTGCTCTTATTACTTCTTCTGAATCTATCGCTGTTTCTAAGGCATCATCTGAATAAATTTTTCCTTGATATTGTTTAATAAATGGCATTGTATGAATAAAACCTTTAAAGGCTCCAGCTGTTGATAAAGGCACAAAAAAGTTAAGCCCATAACGTTGTAATTCTGGTAATATTGATAAAACATCATCCCAAGTATTAGGAATCTCAATATTTAATTTATTCATAACATCTTCACGATAAAATAAAATACTAAAGTTTTGTGTTTCTGGAAGTCCATAAACACCATTTTCATAAATTAATTGTAAAAATGCTCCTTCATTAAATCTTCTTGCAACATCTTTAAAAGTGTCAAATTCTTTTAAATCAACCACAGCGTTTCTTAAGGCATAATCATATGGCCTCCACGCCGAAACACCTAATGCCACATCAGGTTGTGTTCCCGCAGAAACAGCCATAATGAGTTTATTTTCATCTGGCATTAGTGAAATATTTACCTTTATTCCTGTCTCTGGTGTAAATGTAGCATCAACCATTTCTTGCATCACATTTACATATTGACGTGATCTATTAACCCAAACCTCAACAACCTCACTGTTTTTAGTTGGTTTATATTCATTATTAAAAAATGTTAAGAAAAACCTTTGAATTCCTAACCAAAGTGATTCAAAAAAGTTTCCATTAGCTTTTGGTAATTTAACATCTCCATGAACATAAATTTTGTCAATCGAAAGTGGAGATTGTGTAATTAAAGGAATCGCTAACCCCATCTTAGCGGTAATCGAATTAGAATCAGTAGATAATTTATTAATATTTTTAGGTAAACTATTAGGATTTTTAATTAATTTTTCTAATGTTTCATAACTTTGTTTAATCGCTGAAACTATTTCATTTGTCTTATTAGTTTTATTTATTTCTTTATATAATTCATGAGATTCTATTAATAAATCATAATAATATTCTAAATCTTCTACTACATTTGGAAGATAACTTAAAATATCCCATTCTCTATCTTTATCCGTGGTACTTCCAGAAATCTTTTTAAGATCTAAACTAATATCATTAATTCCCATCATTACTTTAGTTAAGTTTTGATGTATTTTCGCAAATGGCGAAACATTTACTTCAATACCAATTTTATTTATTCCTTCATCAAGATAAAATTGATATTTAATTTCTTCATTAGATAAAGTGTGATTTTTCCATTTCTTTTGTGGGGCAAAACGAACTAAGTTTGCCTCTTTAAAAGGAACTTCATCATTAATTGTAATTCTTCTAAAACTCGTTTGAAAGTTTTGAAGTTGTTTAGATTTTAATGTAATATAGTAAAATCCGGCCTTTTCAACTAAAACATTATAATATAAAGCATTTCCACCAATTTGATAATTAGCACCATCAACAATATTTAATCTTAATTTTGTTAGTGAAAATGGAGTAACTTTCTTTTCTCTATCAGTTCCATAACGGATTGCCAATGAGTTTCTATATAAAGGATTTTCCGCTTCAAACATTATAAGTTCATCTTGTAAGTTAGCGTTATGATTATTTAAATATTCCTCATAACTAGGTAATACTTTTTTAGTTTTAACGGTTGCTTTTGAAAGTAGGAAATCGCCATTTCTACGGATAATCGTAATTTTATTAGTTCCGCTTTCTAATTTAAATAATAGCACGTCTTCAATTAATCTTTGGGTATCCCTTAATGTAAAATTGGTCCAAGTTTCATACCTTTTAGACACAGGCATAATATCATTACCATAACGATCTTTAATAAACTCTTCTGGATTTTCATAAAATGTTGGAAGTATTATAGACTTACTTTCAAAATATTGAACTTCATCGTTAATTAAAACTGAGATTTCAATATTTCTTACTGATTCAGTAGTTGCCATATATTCAAAGTTTATTGCATATAATCCTTCTTCTAAAACATCTACATTAAAGCTCGCTTCAGCATTGTTTTCATCAACCTTTAAAACTTCTCCCTTATCTTCATCATTAATAATCTCTTTTGGATCTAAAAAGTCTAATGGCAAAATAAAGGAATTAAGGGTAATATCATCCCTTAATCCCTCTTTTCGCCATTTTTGTTCTATTTCAAAATATGATTGTTCACTAGAGTCCGTTAATTCATTATCTAATGAAACTGGTTCATATGAAAAGTCATATTTGGCATCAACATAAAAGCTTGATACAAAGATCACGCCAATGAAAAACATCAAAAATGTTAATAGCCAAAGTTTTTTCATATAACCCTCTTTATACTAATTTTTTTTATTTAAAATTTCATCCAATGCTTGTTTTGCAAGTTCGTATTCTTCATTTACTCTGGTATTTAAACCAGCCGCTAAAGCATCCGCTAAAGATAACTCCCCACCTCTAATCATCATTAAGGCATTTTGAATATTGTTTTCAGCATCATAAGCGCCATTCCATCTACTTTCAGTATAACCTGGAACAATTTTGTGTAGTGATTCAACGATAAAATCGTTATGTTCTTCAACAATCTTACGATACTCAGTCATTGTTGGATATAATTCAAAATAAGCATCAATTAAATCTTGGTCTCTTACAACCGGAGGGAAGTTAACTGCACCAGCTTCAGGATTCTTTGTCGCAATTTCAATACGTTTTTTAAATCCATCTACCCCATAACCCATCCATTTTGCAAACTTAAATGCTAATTCTCTATTTTTAGTTCCCTTTCCAACACCAATATAGTCCATTACAACAGGAATACGATGTGTCTTAACACCATCAACTTCATATGAAGGTGTACCAATAAAGTCAATATCGTGTCCATATAGTCCATGATCAGGATTAGTAGTTCCACCAACCCAACCTCTTATATTAAATGAGCCAGCCCATCTAATAGATTGTTTACCGTTCGCAAATACATCTCCTGTACCATATAAATCTTCTCTATTTTCTTGAGTTTCATAAACATAACTTGAATACTCATTTTTATTTGGACCAAAATATTTTTGGTTTTCAGTCATCGCAATTCTAAAAGCGTCACTATCTAAATGATAACCTTCTTCATTATATGTATACCAACCTAATGAAGGATCAATTTGTGCAGGTAACCATTCATAGATATTTTCAACACCTTGAATTCCAGAAATCGCATCTCCACCTAAACTTGCAGGACGAGAATTCTTTTTAGCAGCTTCCATAAGATCTTGATAAGTAATTCCATATTCTGGTATTATAGCACCACTACCAGTAGAATTTATTACAGTTCTATTAATAAAGTATCCAAAATAAAAAGTTGCTTGCGGAAGTGAATATGCTTTGCCTCCCAAATAACATGTTTCTCTAATATTTTCTGGTACTCTCATAAAATCTTCATCTGCTTCGGCAAGGTCGGTAACATCTTCTACCCACTCATTACTTACTACCTTAGTTACTTGGTTAACTTGGAAAACATCTGGCATTTGGTTAATTGAAGCACGCGCCGAGAAAAACTCATCCCAACTCACGTCCTGTTCTTCCCCTTCTTCATTAACTGTTTTAGGTCTTTCAATAACCTCAACAGTTACACCAGGGTTTTCAAGCATAAATGCATTAATCATTCTTCTTTCAATATTATACTCTTGTGGAGTCGCTAAATTCCACGCAGCATAAGTTATAGTGTTTTCATCCTTTTTCTTATCTCCACATGATATTAAAAAGAAAGGTAAAGTTAATAAAAACACACCAATTAATATTTTTCTCATATCCATCCTCCTTTTAGTCGAAACGTTTCG
>JGI24500J29687_10014020_pt1 | contig 20039 bp, 13 predicted proteins | sample BioPla2RNA1_FD_29687 | JGI IMG/M metagenome (IMG submission 29687) | reverse complement strand
TTGGCTGTGATATTAGGATTCAATCCCCAATAACGTGATAGGCTTTTTCTATAGTTCGTCTTGCTATAGGTTCGTCACTCACTTGTTGCTTACTGACCCGCAGTGCGATTCAATGATAAAACTCGGGATTTTCTCAAGAAGGATCGGATAATTACCAGGTGAATAAGCTGCGAGAGTAATGTGAAGCACCAAGGTGGCTCCTCCAGCTACAATTGGACCTGAACCTTAGTGATGACATGCAACCCATCATCTTCTAATCGCAATCACGTTGTCTCTACTTCATGCTTCGTCCTCTTGCATAATTTCAAATGTCTTTCTTGGGCAATTTGTCTGTTGTAACCTGGAGGAAGATGTTTGAATTTATAGTCACTATGCTCTGAATCGCCAAGTTTGAGGTATTGAAACTCACGTAAAGCCCCAATATCGAGAGTTGCCGTAAGTATCGTATTGTTATCACCACCTTTAACCCTAATGATATTGTGATCTACTGATTTTGTAGGCTGGATGATGCATGAATCTCCGTAATCTGATGAATTGGCTTGGACGATGTAACAGTGAAGATCTCTACAGGCTGAATCGAGAATATCTGCAAAATAGTTAGTATCTTGATTATAAACACAAGCAATCAATATATCAAGCTCCGAGAGAAAGAGCCCTCTGTGTTTAATGTCCGTTAACTCGTAACAGAGATAAGGAGCAAATTGGATTCCCTTCCAATTAAACAAATCATACTCGGCATTAGCTTGAAATGGGATCTTCAAGTTGGCTTGTTCAAGCCTCTCAATCTCCCGTGGGGCATAATGATTTTTAAGCCGAATGCTAAGAACACTACCTTTATGCTTTCCACTATCTGTATAAGGGAGAATAGTAACAAGAAAGTTGTATGCTTTACCTTTGATCACCCAATGCTCCATACCGAAGACTGCACCAATTTGCTGCTTTCTAACCCAGCTTGCCATAACTGGCAGCCAATCATGAGGTATAGCAAATTCAGGCAACACAAGCAAATCGCATTTCTCTTGCTTGACCATGTTAAGAATTTTATACAAGTCAGCTTGTCTATCAGCACTTACGTTTGGTTTCTTATTGATCCCATAACTTGCCCTAACATCCTCCTTTTTAACCCTAAGATTCGCCAATGCTATCTTTATATCTATTTCCGAATCAATCTCGCTACCATCCAAACCAATATAGTGCCGCCTAATAACAGATGACGACATACTGGGGATTGGCTGCGAATCATCAATTTGGCAGTATTTCATTTTCATATCTGCTTCCGATCCAAGATCAATACATGACGAGTAAGATGTTTGTGACTTGAGAAGCATATCAGGTTCTATGTGGCAATCTCGGGTGAATCTCGAATAATCAGAATCTTTTCCAAATAATAAACCTGTTTTCCCTTCAAGTAAACACTTATAAAACCAATGTAATTGATACTCGTCGAAATGAATATACCGTGGAGCATAGGTCAATTTCCTTTTACTCAATTGCAATGTATCAAAGCTACTTAAAAGTTGCGGATCACATAACGAACTCATGGTGTCACAGTATTCCAACAGTGGATAACACACATACTGGGATCGAACCAGGCATGCCTTCCTAAGTCGGACGCTATTGGAGAGAGAATCATCTTGAGTTAAGTCAGTAAGTGCCAGTGGCAGTGCATATGAGATATCCAAATACCTATTCGAGCCCCTTTTAATCCTATCCAACAAATCAGAAGCATCAGGGTATCGGCATTCACTTATAGCTTTTTTGATCTTGTTATAAAGCTTCTGGGCATCTTCTTGCCTATTCGTAACCAAGAAAAACGAGAATAGCCGCTCCCACATATTGCCATATATAAGCAAATTGGCCCCATTGAAGAACTGAAAGAGCTGCCTAACAACTTTATCCATTTTTTTGGAAGGAATAGTGGAAAGTCTATGAGATATTATCAGCCGCGAGAGGTATTTTGCCAACTCTGCTGTGTTCTCTTTTATATCCTTTATGCTCCGTAGCTTATTGATAGATCCGTCTACAACCAATTCATAAGCATAGCTATCCAAATCTCCTGTTGAGTAATCTTCAGGAAGAAACCTAAGCTCGGACACGTTTCTTTGAAGCTCTTTCTTGAAATTGTTCAGAATAGCTTTGTTCTGATCCTTGGCAATATAGAATACTTTTACTTTTTCAGACTGTATTCGCAATTCCTTGTACCGCGCGAAATAGTAGAAGCTGCCATCCTCATTCTCAACAAGTATTTTGCGCTCGACCAAGAATCGTTTGATGTATGCGTCGGTATTATTCTCCAAGTTCTTCGTGAGCGACTTAGGAGTCTTCAAAACGATGAGCATATCATCAACATACCTTCCATAGTACTCAGGATTTAACGAATTAACAATGTCCTGATCAATACAATTCAAGTGGAAATTGCATAGCACCTTTGAAGAGACTAACCCGATGGGTAGTCCAGCATTAACCTGTTTAACCCTATCTCCATGAGTCCGTTGCATGTCAGCAGACACCAAATCCCAATACTTAGCATGGACGTCCTTTAGTATGGTGCTTAACGTTCTTTTAATATCCTTATTCTGTTTTGTATCTTTACCATCTTCAATCGCCTTAAACACCCTATTCCAATCTACATCAACGAAATAGTAGCATTGTTTTATATCTAATGAGATCATCGTAATATTGTTGAGTTTCAATGTCTTCTCAGCAGAATATATTGCCCTGTCTCTCCATTTTCCATACTGGGTAGGATAGTATTTATATAATCGTTTATCCTTGGATGTCATGTTTTCTCGGATGCCTTCGAAGATTCTATTTCCATAACAACACTCACTTAGAGATGAATCTAACATGCTGCCGACAAACCAAGTCCAAATCGTAGATAAAAGGTGTAGTTGGATATCACAGGATATTATGTAGTTAACCTCCTTAATCTCGTAATCCCCACTACTCTTGTCATTTGAGAGGAATAACCCGGTATTCTTTTTGGAGCTCTCACTACTTGGCTGTGAATACTTTTTGGGTACAACATAATAGTCGATCTTCCCAATATACTCCTCCATATCAGCAGATAGCTTTTGAGGATTTTTCAGCCACTCATTCCACTTATCCAATTCTTTCTCAAACAGTTTAGAGCATTCGAACTTAGCCAACGTTTCTTTAATGTACAAATCATATGTTTCATAGTAAACTTCGTACTTGAGTTTTCTATATGCAGATAGGCCCATGTCTTGAATATCCGAAATGTTGGTCTTTTTCATAAATACCTCGTGTTTGGTTTTGATCGATAACTCATATTCCATCAGCAACAAAGGAACGCGAGAATCTTAGTAAACTTGGCTCATGTCCAAGTCAGGCAGGTGGGGTAAAAAGCGAAGATTCACTTTTTTGATCTGCAGAGACGGAAGCCGTAGTTGTTAGTGCTGCGGTATGGGCTGTCATGGCGTAATTTATAGGACACATAGCAGGCATTAGTATAGTTTATCCAACTACCCCCACGCAAACAACGGTCTTTTCCTGTTCGGGGGCCTGTAGGGTTGGTCTGAAAGTCGGAGCTATAAGCACCAAACCGATCCCAGCACCACTCCCAGACGTTACCGCTCATATCGTAAACACCCAGTTCATTAGCCTTCTTCTCTCCCACGGAATGCGTTTTATCATCCGAGTTTTCTTTATACCAAGCCACGAGATCAATTTTATCTCCACCTGAGTATTTGTAACCCCTGGATATATTTCCGCCTCGTGCAGCAAACTCCCACTCTGCCTCGGTGGGAAGGCGATAACCGTTGGCAGCCCAATCACAGACTGCTGCATTCCAAGCTTTATTGGCCCCTGTAGGCACAATGCCCCATGCAGCAGGTTTTTTTAAATCCAAGATGCTGTAAACTGGAGTAAGCCCCTCCGCAAGACTGAGCAGGTTGCAGAATTTGATGGCATCGTACCAGGAAACTTCATATACAGGGAAGTTGTCTCCCCTTCCATATGCAAAAAAAGGACTTGAACCCACCAGCTCCCGCCACTGTTTTTGTGTTACCGGAAATCTACCGATGTAAAACGAACTGAGCTCAACCTTGTGATCACCCCTCAGGAAGGAGCCACCCTCCACCAGGATCATATCGGGAGATGTTTCCGATGATTGAAGCGGAGTGATTATTGTAGGCTGAGCTTGATTTTTACCATCCTTAAGATCTTTGATCAGCTCTTGGGCTTCTTCAAGCTCTTTTTTTAAAGAAGCGTTGTCCTTTTCCAAGGCTTTTATTTGATATCGTGCTTCTGCAGCTTGCCTTTCAGCCACTGCCTTATCCTTGTCCTTCTCTGCAAGCTGCTTACGCAGTGCCGCCAGTTCTCTTTCATTGTCAGCCTGTTTCTTCGCTTGATCCTGTAACTGAGCTTGTGTTTTATTCCAAAGTTCCTTGGCCAAATCCAGTTTTCTGTGGTGATATTCCAAATCACTTTGACTAGGCTTATTCAGCGAAGGAATCAAGCTGATGTCCGTCCCGCATTCCCACCCACAGATCGGGCAGAAATCAGGAATCGAAGCACCGAAATTAGTCTTACACACTGGACATTTTGCATTTGAGTTCATAAGTCACTCCTGGTTGATAATAATCTGTCGTACACAAGTCATAAAATAGTGTTGCATAGCAGCCTCAGCGATTGGCTATCAACTTCTTGTTCAACAGCTTGGCAAAAGCCTTTTGGACAGATTTATCGAAATCCTTGGGCTTGATGCCAATTATCTGCGATCGGGTTATCTCAAGCTTCCTGGTTCCATACTCCAAAGCAGCATAGTAATCCCTGTATCTGTCAGTCAAATAGCACATTGTCTGATTGGCTGAACCCCGCAATCCGGAGCTATCATTCTTTTCATCCAGGAAAGGTCCGTCAATCAAAAGGTCGGCACAATCCAAGAGATCGCAAATATACTCATCATCAAGCTCACGCAATTCTTGGAGGTAATAACCGGTAAACACTATCACCCCCAGATCCCTCTGCGAGCGGAGAAGGCGCACGAGTTCAGCCAGGGCTTTGGCTTGCAGGAAGGGTTCCCCGCCGGAAATCGTGATGCCTTCTATCTGAGGTTGTGCCAGAATATCCTCAGCCAGTTCAGCGACATCCACCAAGTGATTAATGCCGGTTGGCTGAGCTTCAGGCGTACCGCAGCCAGCACAGTTTCTAAGGCATCCTTGAACCCAAATGGCATAACGCTTGCCCGGCCCCAGAACCGAAGTGCAGCGGCATGTATCATGGACGTTGAGCAGGACTTGCCCTGCCCGAACTGATCCATCAGGGTTACCACTCATCAGAATTCACTTACACCTTTTCTCTCTTTTTTGATCTCGCCTTTGAAACTTGTTTGAGCTTCTTTCTGGCTTTTTTGTCGATGCTGGCAACCAATTTCATGCTCTTGGAGAGTGTTTTCTGAAGTTGTGACAAGAAGGTGGCGAGCTCAATGAGACCTTCATGAAGACGCTCTATATCCCTAAGCTCCGAAGCTTGGGAAGGCTGTGATTGCGCCAGATTCTCCATCACCGTTTTTTGATTTCCTAAACTCTCTATCGCCTCCTGAAGTTGGCCAGTAAGACTTACAACCTGGCTGATGCGCAGATCAATATCCTTGCCCTGCAGGATTCTATCAATAAGTTGTTGCTGAGCTTCGGATGTCTCGGCCATACTTCGGAAGAATCCCCGTCTCAAAATGGTGTTTTCTTCATCTTCCAATTTTACCAACACATCCTTCGAGACTACCTCACTATACAGTTGCAGGAGGAAGGACATGGCTTTTGTGACGGAATCAACAGCTCCGATCCAACTGTCTTCATCGTCAATTTGTTCCCTGTATTCTGGTTTTGTGAAGTGGACCATGTTGATGATGATCTTTTGTGCCAAGGATTCAATTAATTTCAAGCGTTCTTCATCCATGTCATACTCCTTCATTTCAGGTGAGCCTCAGAGCCACTTGCTCCCTCTCTTCGATAGCTCGCCTCAAGCGTTTGTCAAGTTCCTTGATTTTCTCTTCCAGTTCCTTGTAGGTAGCCTCGTCGGCAGAGTATTCTGGATAAAAGCGCAAAATTCTGATATTCTCAAGGCCAATACTGAGCAGATCATCCAATTCATTGAGTTTCGTTTCGATCTCTCTTAAGCGGAACAAGTAGTCATTCATCTCATCCAATCTTATCTGCAGGTGTTTCTCCCGAGAGTTAAGCCTTCTATTCAGTTCATTGATGCACTCGTCGATTTGTGCAAGCAGGGAGGGCAACCCAGCTTTGAGATCCACTTTCTCAAAAGCTGAGGCAAGCTCTTCCATTTCAGATTTGGCCTCGTCACGCTCAGCCAACTTTTTCCGATACTCTGCCGTCTTCTCTTCAATTTCCTCAGTCTCAGCTAAGATAGACTGTAGGTCTACCGTCTTCATCTCCTCTTCCAGTTTACGACATTCATCCAGTTTAGCTTGTGCTTCCCTCAATTCCTGCGATTTCTGGTATATTTCGGACATCAATTCCGGATCGAAATCAGCTTGTAACCGCTGCAACTGCTCAGAAAGCTCTTCAAGCTTTTCCTTGCTAAAATCTTCCTCAATCTGTGGCAGGACCTTGGTCAGTTGATCAAGTTGATTCCCCATCATTACTTTGATGCTCTTGGCATAGTAGACAAGGCACTCCTCATCTTTCTCTTTCCAGCTGGCGAGCGATTCCGTCCCCATTGCCATAGTGAGATCAAACAATGACTGAGTGACGGTTGCCAAATACTTGATCTTGTCGAAATCATCGGTCTGAGACTGGCAGTATTCCTGCACTGCCTTAAGCAAATTATCTTGATCCACGTGTAGCACTCTCTGATTCATCTATATAGACCCTTCCCTGGCCAAACCTTTCCACAATATCCAAAAGCTGGAGCTCATGCCTTTGCCCATTGGTGCTGAGAAAAATGACGTATACAATTTGGGAAAGGTCGATGCGCATGCCTATCTGCCACCTGCTATCCATCCTGGTACTTCCGGGAAGTTCTATTTGCGAAAACACAAGTTCCCGACGATCCGCCTCATCACCAAACCAGTCGATAAAGAACTCGAAGTTCAATCTCCCGTTTCCATCCAAGCTGATCAAAAACTGATCTTCTGAAAAAGTAACCTCGCTGTATTCATCTAAATACCTTCCTCCTTTGATCAGGGGCACATGTATCTTTTGGGGCTCAAGCCTCACATCATCCTCACGCCCATAGGCTATAAAGCCGAGGGAATGGGGAAATTTCTCATCAATAGTCACGATTCGATTTGCAATCATACATGCCCCGTAGGATATACTCAAGCCGGCTATATTGGAATCCGCGGTCGCATCAATAACTGTTGTAGGGTTGTATTTTGCAAAAAAGTCCGAGATGGTCTGTTTGCAGGGCAGGAACTGATTAAATCCCCCGGTGAGAAACAGAGCGTCAATCTCCAGATTCTTTTCTTTTATCTTAGCATCAAGCCTTTTCAATACTTCCAGCATGCCATTTTGGACTGGCTCGAAACTCTCCATGATGTCGTCGTAATAAAAACCAACTCCGTCGATAGCTGAAAATATCGGAAACCTATTACGGTCTGCAGGATTATCCTTATGAGTTAATCTCAATGAAGAGTTTATTCTGTGTGAACTGGCATATTTCTTTTCTTGAAGTCCCTTATACCATCTATGGTATTCGCTTCCTCCCTCTTCAATCTCGCATTGATACTCGCGGTGGTAGGTTTTCTTGATCAAACCGTCGTCAAAAAAAACTCCCGCTCTGCCCAGACCCAAGCTCGACAACCCATTGCCATCATTAAGCAGTTCCTCTACCTTTCCAGAAGTATGAACTTTGCATAAGGTAGCGTCAAATGTACCCCCACCAAAGTCACAAACCATGAGATTGCCTACAAAGTCATTATGAAACTTCGCGTTGTATAGGAAGAGGAAATATGCTGCCGCTGCGATCGGTTCTGAAACTATCCTGGCCAGCTTCAGATCCAGGTCTTCCAAGATCTTTTTCAGCTTTTCCCTACCGTTGTGCGTTAGCTCACGATTCCACACATGCGGAACGCACAGCACGATTTCCTCAATGGGTTCCTTAGCTGTCTCAAAACTGTCTTTTTCCCCATCTTTCAGCACTTTGGTGAAGAAAATCTTGATTATGTCATCCGGTGTATACTGTTCTCCTTCGTCTCTGATCGGCCAGTTGTTTTCCTCGCGCTCCGCGTCGTCCAAGGGCAGAAACATCTTCATCGCTCTATAAAAGGTGTTGTTGGGATATCCTGCCTCACTCATGGCTTCGTTGCCTACCAACCATTCTCCTCTCGGGGTCAGGCAAACAACACTGGGGATGTAGATGCTTGATGACATCCCTGGATAATGAAACCCGATTGGCCCGCTATCAGTGTAATACGAGATAATCGTGTTGGTTGTACCGAAGTCAATGCCAATCTTAGCCATCGTTACCCCTATTTACTGCAGTTTTGATCCTTGTTTTTGTGAGTCTTAGCTCTTCTTTGTTTCTTTTTGACATTCCTGTTCCTCTTGATCTTTTATCATGATATCCTTAAAGAACTTGTGGTAAACGGATTGGATGCTCACAGCCACATTAACACCTTGAGCTGCTCTATCGTATCCACCCTTAAGAATACCAACTATCTGCCTGCTTTCCATGCTGAATACCGGCCCACCCGAGTTGCCTGGATAGGCATTGCAGTTTAGGTGATAGTGTATGATCGCATCTTCGGCAGCAGACGACCTGACAACGTTGGACACATTCCCCTTGGTGAAATTAACCTTGCTGATCCCTAACTCATCGGGCAATGGATATCCTGCCAAAAGCACCTCTTCGTTACGGCGATCGACTGCCTCGCCAAATCCTTCCACCGGCCCCGGCTGAAAGCCATTTCCTTCCAGCTTTAGCAATGCCAGATCACACTCTGCGTCGGCAGCAATAACCCTGCCCATAATAGCAAGTTCAAGATCATGCTCAAACCTGACCTTGACCTCCTGGCAGCCACTGACCACGTGACAACAGGTGACAAACAACCCGTCTGTAGTGATCACAAAGCCCGATCCGCTGCCATCTTCAACCTCTACCAAGCCTACCGAACGCTTGACAATGTCCTCAATCTTATCATGAGCAGCATCTTTGCATCCTTTGGCAAGTAGGTGTTGATAATCTATCTTTTCAAATTGCGCTGGTTGCTGTTCTGGAGGAGGCACCGCTTTCTGATCCAGCATCGCCAACCCTCCAGCGAGACATTCTTCGATAGTTGCCTCTCCTGAATAGCTCCGCAAAACCATCCCCTCTCCATCGCTGATTAGAGCCAGCTCCTCTTCGCCCGAGATGTCTTGGTAATAGTTTGCGAAAGCCGCACCTACTCTCTCCCTTACTAGATTTCGGATCGCCCGGGCACCATATTCATCTGCTCCAGAAGATCTGACTATGTCAACCAGAATGGCCGGATCTACATACACTAAGCTGAACTGCTCCTCGTAACTTTGGAGAAAATTCTCAATTTCCTGCCAGCATATTTTGAGCATTTGAGCAGATCCCAGCGGGTTGAACACCAGTATTTTCCCCAGCCTGCCCAAAAAAGTATCCTGCAATCCAGCTTGTCTGAGTATATCCTTAACCCCATTTTGGAAAACATTGGTGGGGATGTTTTTTAGCAGAGCTTCTTGTTTATATCGAGTCAACTGCCTATCGGCTGCATTGGAAGTCAGGATGACGATTGATTTGGTGAAGTCAGCGGTTATCTTGTTGCTCTGGATAATCCCCTTGTCCAAAAGCTGCATGATCATTCCTTGGGCAGACTGGTGAGCTTTGTCGAATTCATCCAGCACGATGACAAGTTTACCGCTGAACTGATCCCGTTTAGCGATAATCGCAGGTGGTGAATCTGAGCCCACAAACCCATCTGCTGAGCCCACGAAACGACTTGCGTCATGCTCACTCCTGTAATTGGTCATAGTCTCATAATGATAACCATAACCATGTCTCTCCAGGTACTTGGCAATCAATTCCGCCGTATATGTTTTACCGGTGCCTGTCATGCCAGAGAAAAGCATGGAAACGGGCTGGGATCTGACCTTTCTCGCCATTTCTAACCGCAGATAGCTAACAATATGAGCGATATTGTCATCCTGGCAGACTACGCAATCCAGGGCTTGTTTCAACTCCTCGGAATCAATAAACTGTATTTTTTGGTTGTGCTCTTCAACCAGCTTGCTGGCTTCTGCAAGGCACGCATCTTTGCTCTTATGCTTGTTGAACTGGACCAACTCCAACTGATCTCCGTTATAGACCAGAGATACATCCAAGACGTCCCGCAGGCCATTACAAGAACGGCGGTAAGCTTTTGATACCGCTCGATTGACTTCGTGCCTGATAGGCCTGGCTCCATAATTGATTGATTCCTGTGAGCTAATAATTCCAAGAATAAAATTGGGATCAATGTGCATTAGTCTTATGTCTGGGTCATAAGCCTTGAGTGCATTGACAGCTTCATTCCAACAGATGCCTGTTAGTTCCTTGGGAGACAGTTTGTTATATACGAGGATCAGTCCCAGGCGTGCCAACAGTGTATCGGCCATTTTATGTGTCCTGAGAATTTCCTTAATGCCTGTGACGAATCTCGGCTCTGTGATATCTATACCCTGCCTTATCTGCCCAGCCTTGTATTCAACCAGTTCTCGGTCAGCAGCATTGGAGGTAAGGATAATGAGGGACTGGCGGAAATCAGCAGTGATTTTGTTGCTCTGGATTACACCTTTGTCCAAAAGTTGCATGATCATGTCCTGAGCTGAAGGATGAGCCTTGTCAAACTCATCCAATACAATGACAAGTTTACCGCTGAACTGATCCCGCTTAGTGATTATCGCTGGCGGAGAATCTGAACCTACAAAACCTTCCGCTGAACCCACAAAACGGCTAGCATCATGCTCGCTTTTGTAATTGGTCATGGTCTCATAGTGATAACCATATCCAAAACGTTTCATGTATTTGGCTATCAGTTCCGCTGTGAAGGTCTTGCCTGTTCCCGTCATACCTGCAAAAAGCATAGACATCGGTCTCTCCCTAGACTTGGGTATCTCCAGACTCAGATATTCTATGATCTGCCTTACATTATCGTCTTGGCCTTTGATCGGGGAGAAACTCTGTTCCATAGGGGCCTCGTTCAGAAAAGCCACCCCTCGTTCGTTGTGCTTGTTGTGCAACATTTTGATCTCTTCTATACCCACACCACACATCCAGGGCCTGGTATTGTCTTCTTTCCATTCTTCTAACAGGGTCTGATCCAACCTCGTCACACCTCCGAAGATATGATCCGATTTCATCCTCTCAATGCTTATCAGATTGTCTCTGGCCATCCCGGCAAACATCTTACAGAAATTATCAAGGATATTCCAATCCAGACTGAGCCCCCTAAACAGCCTCATTCTTAGCAACAGATTACGCACTTCATCGGCCTCGGGAGGCCCGATCCTGAGCAACTGGCCATTGGAAATCAGGTAGTCCCGATTCTCAGATTCCAGAAAACCCAGCGTCCTAGGCGGCTCCTCGCCCGGATATATAAAAATGAAGATTGAACCATTGCGACTGAATATCTGCCACTTGGAGAAACAAGACAGGAACCTCTGATCAAACCTGCAGTTCTGTGCGTCCATGAATATGATTGCCTTCTTCTGCTGGTGCAGCATCATCACAGAATTGAAATAATCAACGCAGTTAGACCACGAGATATACCTGTTTACATCATCAGGAGCAATTCTATAGGGCTGCCTGTCTGTCGGTTCACTGGCTGAAATCACAGGATGGTCCAAAGGAGGTCTACCAGCACCCGGCACCTTCCTCAGGTCTATACTTTTGGTACGAATTTTGGGCTTTGTGACTTCCTGTAGCTCCTCTTCTTCGCTCCTGCGCAAAAACCTGATCGTCTTTTCAGCATTATAAACGATGTTGTTTTTAAAACCGTGTTCATTCAGGTATTCGTCCAGCAGTGACACGATATTGACCTCGGTGAGGGCGTCTGTGATAAAGCTGTCTGCGACGCAAGGCCCATAAAGCACAAAAAACTTGATATTACGGTCAAGATGCAGTATGTTAGTCAGCCTCTGAACCATGGTTTATCCTGTTATTATTCCTTCCTGGTCAGCAGTTCGGACTGCTTGCGGCTTCTTACCTCTTCGATATCCGAGAACCTGCTTTCAGCTTCTTGGCTGCAGACAGATTGGCCTGTTTTCTGCACTCCCAGATTCTGCCCAGCTTCTTCGAGGATCCTTTTTTCGATCTCATTACTCCGTTGCATTGCTTCTTCCTGACTGAGCCCCGAATGATCGTTTTCAAAGTTGATTGACAGCGTATAAGCACCTGGATCATTACTGTCTTCCACATCGCTGACCACCATGGTTGCCTTAACGCCGTTCTCATTTTCCATCTGCAAAACGTAGCCCGCCCTCTGGTCTTCGCCTTCAAAAGCCGCTTTGATTGAATCTTCCGTGAAAAGCTGCTCAAAAAGGACATTTGCCCCTATCTCTGCCAGATCAAACCGCAATTCGGATGCCGCCACGCTATTGCCCGCGGCAATGATTATCTCACCAAGCCGCTCCCCTTCCCCGGAAAGCTCTTCCAGAATCCGCTCCAGATCATCAATGTTAAGACTATCAAAACCATCTTCCAATGCCTCTCTGAATTTGTCCAGCTTGCCAACATGAGCCGCCCATTCCCCGTCAGACCAATAATCTATATTAACTTTCTTGATCTGTTTGCCCTCATCAGTAACGCTATTGAACTCCAGGAAGCGTTCTTTGTTTGCCTCGGCTTCTTCCAACAAGGTAACAGCCATCCTCAATGCCTGCTCATACTTAACCATAAACTCTGTCTCTTTGAGTTGGACTTCTGTTTTGAGATCCCACAAATCCTGCCAGGACTGGATACATTGCACCCAAGCTGCCTGTGGCATCAGCTCCAAGGATGATTGGACAGATGCGATGTCTCTATTGATCTCTGCCAACCTCCCTGGAGCAAATCTCTCGTGCGGCATCTTTTCGATCTCTTGGCTCAATATCTGCACGGCCTCCAAGGCTTCCCTGGCCACATCAGCCCTTTGCCTTTCTGTGGCGTGGATATCATCGATTTGCGATTGCAGCGCATTTATGCTCTCAATGCGCTGTCTTCGCTCTTCATTGATCATCTCTACGGTCTGCTCGTGCAAGCGGGTGTATTCCTCCCTCTGGCCTTGCTGGATTTGCTGAAGATCGACAATCTGCTTTTGCTGGTTTCGGAGCTCGCCTTGCAGGGTGTGATGTACTTCGTTCAGTCTCTTGTTGTATTGGCTATTTTGCCTGTTCAGTTCGTCACGAAGCTGTTCGTTGAGTTCTTCCAGCCTGTTCTCATTTTGAATCGCTTGATTAAGCAGGCCTCCCCTGATGCCCTGAAGAGCCATATTGGCTGCCTGATTCCTTCTCATAATCTTATTATATCTGGCTCTTTGGCTCCGGCTCAACCGATCCCACACAATGTTGAAAGCTTCCCTGGACATGTCCCTTTCGAGGGCTTGGATATTATAGTAGTTGCCGCTGTTGATCGCATCAGCAAACAAAATAACCCGATGTGACAAACTCATCTTTATCTCCTATGTTTCTTAAAATTCTTTAAAATACGTCGGCTATGGCTTCGGATCTCTGCTTTCCAATCATCTGTTTTACCATGTCCCGATGCAGTTCTTTCGATTCTAATCATCATTACACCAGTAACCACATTAGATTGGAGCATTAACAAAATGTCAAGCGAAATGTGGCAACCTTTGGATAATCGCCATTCTGGGCAGTTGGAGGTGTGTAGGCTATCGATGCGAGATATAATCTGGTTCAGGGATCCCAGTGCCGGCGAAGAAAAAGCATCTTGGTACTATGTTCTTCCTTGCTTAGCCAAGGATCAAGATTCAAATGTCAAGACTCAAGTTTTAGTCCTGCAGAGACGAAAACCGCCGCCGTTGCTGATGTGGCTGAAGTACGGAAAGTAGTTATAACGGCAAGCTACACGGCAGTAAGCTGCAGGGTAGCTCCAGCTACCACCACGCAACACACGATCTTTTCCTGTCTCAGAGCCTGTCGGATTGAGCTGAAAATCAGAACCATAATAACCATACCGATCCCAGCACCATTCACGGACGTTACCGCTCATGTCATAGATACCCAGTTCATTGGCCTTTTTCATCCCCACAGGACGTGCTCCACTCTCTGAATTGTCTTCATACCAGGCCACTTCATCAATATCATTGCTACCGGAGTACGTGTACCCCTTGGATTGATTGCCTCCACGTGCAGCATATTCCCACTCCGCCTCGGTAGGAAGACGATAACCGTTAGCACCCCAGTCGCAGATCACACCATCCCAGGCTTTGTTGTGATCTGTAGGCACAGAGCCCCACGCTGTAGGGTTTATTAATCCTAAGATGCTGTAAACCGGTGTGAGCCCTTCCGCGAGGCTAAGCAGGTTGCAGTATTTGATGGCGTCATACCAGGAAACATCATATACTGGGTGATTATCTCCATTTCCATCCTCGAAAGCCAGATTTGAGCCCCTCAACTCCCGCCACTGTTTTTGTGTTACAGGGTACTTGCCAATATAAAAGGAGCTGAGCTCAACCTTATGCACAGGTTGTTCATCATCGCGTGATTTTTCATCTTCCGCCCCCATCAGGAAGGAGCCGCCCTCCACGAAAATCATCTCTGGTGATATATCTGACAATTTAGATGGAGCATTAATTTTGATCTGATTCTGCTGTATACCCGCCTCAAGAGCCTTGATCCGCTTCTGGGCTTCATCAAGTTCTTTTTCCAAAGCAGCCCTGTCTCTTTCAAGGGCGTTTATTTGATTTTGTGCCTCTTTGGCTTCCCTCTCATACGCCGCCTTGTCCTTGCCAAGTGCTGCTATTTGATCTTGTGCCTTAGCTGCTTTCTTTTCAGCCGCAGCTTTATCCTTGTCTTTCTCTTCAAGTTGCTTTCGAAGTGCTTCTATTTCCCTATCCTTGTCATCTAGTCTCTTTGCTTGATCCTGTGACAGAGACTGCGTTGAATTCCACACTTTCCTGGCCAAATCCAGCTTTTTGCGGTAATACTCCAAATCAACGTCACTGGGTTTGGTCAGCGAAGGAATCAAGCTGATGTCTGTTCCGCATTCCCAGCCGCAGGTCGAACAGAAATCGGGGATGGTGTTACCTAAATCAGTGTTGCATACTGGACACTTCTTTTCTTCCTTCATCTTTCGTGCTCCTTTGAAAGATATCGAGTTATTCTGCTCACACAGCCGACCTGCAAAGACGAAAGCCGTAGTTGTAGACGCTGCTGCTCGGATTGAAGTAACTACGGTAAAACACATGGCAGTTAACTGCATAGCTGTACCATCCACCACCACGCAACAGACGGTATTTTCCTGTAACAGGACCGGTAGGATTGGTCTGAAAAGCAGGATCATAATCACCATACCAATCCCAGCACCATTCACAGACGTTACCGCTCATGTCGTAAATACCCAGTTCATTAGCCTTTTTCTTCCCCACGGGATGTATTATGTCATCTGAATTGTTTGTATACCAGGCTACGTCATCAATGTTATCGCTACCAGAGTATTTATACCCCCTAGATTCCCTTCCGCCCCGGGCAGTGTATTCCCACTCAGCCTCGGTGGATAAACGATAACCATTTGCTTCCCAGTCACAGGTCACAGCATCCCAAACTTTGTTTGATCTTATAGGCACATCACCCCAATTAGTTGGATCGGCAGAACCGTTTATAGTATAGCAGGGCTTCAAGCCTTCAGCAAGGCTGAGTAGGTTACAGAATTTGATGGTGTCATACCAAGATATTTGATACATAGGGTAATAATCGCCCATCCCAAATCCAAGCTCTAAACTTGAACCCATCAACTTACACCATTGTTTTTGTGTTACTGGATACTTACCAATGTAAAACGAACTGAGCTCAACCTTGTGTAAGTGCTTTCCATCTTGCGTTCCCATCAGAAAGGAACCGCCCTCTACCAAGACCATCTCCGGATATGCGTCAAACAACTTAGGTGGAGTAATAATTCTGACCTGATTCTGACGTCTATCTGCCTCAAGATCGCTAATCCGCTTCTTGGCTTCATCAAGTTCTATTTCCAAGGAAGCCTTGTCCTTTCCAAGGGCTTTTATTTGATCTTGTGCTTCAGCGGCCTTCTTTTCAGCCACAGCTTTATCCTTGTCTTTCTCTTCAAGTTGCTTTCGAAGTGCTTCTATTTCCCTATCCTTGTCCCCTAGTCTCTTTGCTTGTTCCTGTGACTGAGACTGTGATTTGCTCCACACTTCTCTAGCCAAACCCAGCTTTTTGCGGTAATATTCCAAATCGCCGTCACTGGGTCTGGTCAGCGAAGGGATCAAGCTGATGTCCGTCCCGCATTCCCAGCCACAGATCGGACAGAAATCGGGAATGGTATTACCTAAATCAGTATCGCATACTGGACATTTCTTTGTTTCATTCATCTTTCGTGCTCCTGTGAAAGATATCGAACTAGCCTAAATGAACATGAGCCTATCATTGTTAGTTTTTATGAATCAACCCCATAAAGCCTCTTATACTCTAAATGTGCTTTATGGTCGGTCATGCCAGATATTAAGTCACAAATCGCTCGTAACAAACAACCCTTATATACGTGCTTTCCTTTAGTGTGTTTATCTTTTAAAATTTCCCTAAGTTGACCACTGGATAATCTGTCAATCTGTGATTGTTCTGTGATAGTAGTATAACTAACATTCAGCCTGGCCATACAATCTTTTATGTTTATGGATGTGGACTTGGCTAGGTAGATTCTAAAGAAAGCTCGTATCGTTGAATCGGGAAGTTGTTGAGGATTTGATATATATGCCTTAAATAAACGTCTAAGCATGAAATCCGCCCTACCATCCATACCCTGAGTTTGGTATGAGTAGAGAACTCTATGCTTCAGCAACAACTTTAGTTTATCGTCATCTGGATACACTTTGCCAATATCGAACAATTCTTGAAGTTCATTTATATTTTGATAATTCCTAACAAATCCAGTTAAGTCACAAGCTTGGGAATTGGCAACAACTCTCTTGATATAATCAATAGATTCTTGAACATAGAATCTGATCACTATACTAGAGAGTCTATTAATCAAATCTTCGCCTTCACACTTCTCCAACTCAGATGGCTCAGATCCAGTTTTAACTGTAATACTGGATAGAAGGCTTAGTATCTCATCTCTTTTTACAAGATCAAATCTGAGACCATCTTCCAAATCATGATGGCGTTGAGCAATCTCATCAGCGATAGCAACAATTGCAGCCTCAAGCGTGAAGTGTTTAAGATCTGTGAAACGAGAGTAATTATCTTTATAAAACCCCATGCTGAATTTATTGTTTTTACACTTTACTCTCTTGCCTCTCTCTCGAAGTTTGCAAAATTTACCAAATCTTTCCTTACAATCAGTCCAGTCAAGCCTTGTATGGAAAAGTAGACCAAAAACCGTTTGCGGGGTTAATCCCAATCCAGTCTCATTTTTTCTATGCACAGCAAGATCCTCTACAATTCTAACAGCTTGCCAATTGTGCTTGAAGCCCATGAACCTGTCTTCAAGAATATCGGTAGCTTTTACTTCATCGCTGATGACTTCTTTGGAAGCACGGACATTGAAATCTTTATAACTCTCACACCCATTGGCAAACATGTTTATCACTCGCTCACCCACATGTCCAAATGGTGCGTGCCCAATATCATGTCCAAGTGCAATTGCTTCAGTTAGATCATTATCAAGACCCAATTGTCCCGATATTGTTCGAGAAATCTGGGACACCTCCAAAGTGTGAGTGAGCCTGGTTCTGATGTGGTCATCGTGACCTGAAAAGAACACTTGTGTCTTTCTTGCAAGACGTCTGAAAGCTTTACAATAAAGAATTCTATCTCTGTCTCTTTGAAAAAGCGTTCGAATATCTGTAGCATTATTATCCGTATGAGATTGGCTACTCGGCGGAGTTGCCCGAAATTTACTTAGGTCGAAATGTTGTTTCGCTATCATAATCAATCAGTGCCTCAAAGGTTGGTGTAGAATGGTTTAAATCAGATGAAGTGTTGAGCGTGCTTTTCCGATTCTTCGGCGTTTTGTAGGTGATGGTTTGGTTTTGGTGCATTAGGGTCAGAATAATGGTTTTAGGGTCATTTTCTGAACTTTAGGCCATATACAGCGTCAAATGTTGCACTTGTCTATTATCAATTGGCAAAACGATATGTTGGGATGCGCATCAGAGTTCAAGACTCAACAGCCTTTTCCATGCTTAAATGCTCTTTCAAAATATCTTCCAAAGTGGCTTGAATCACCTCCGGTATTTTGTCAATCAAGAGGCAGTGTTCTTCCCAAATCGAGTTTCCTTGTTGCTCCTTCTGCAAGCTTATTCTCATGTGCTCTTTAGGATGATTGTCATTGTATGATTTCAAGGCGAAGAGGCCGATCAGGTTGAGCATCAAGCTACTGTCATTTATGCAGCGTCTTATCAGCTTGGCAAAATCCTTCTTTAGCTCGCCACTGAAACTGTTATTCACCACTGAGAAATCGGAGAAGCGGTATTTACTTTGATAGGAAAGGAAATAGAGAATCCTGTAGATAGCGTAAGCTGGCGCATCCCTGGAGAGCAAGAAATTCAGAGTTTTCCTGAGGCATTTCTTCCGCTTTGGCACGGGGATAAAATATGAGGTAATTGTCTTCGAAATCAGCCAGCAGGCGTGTCTCTCATTATTGGGATCATCACGAATAATGCGGATGAGCCTATTTACTGCATATTGGTCTATTTTGTCCGGCTCTTTGCGAAAAGCTTGATTGATCGAATGCAGATATTCTTTTATGAGGCTGGGCTTGCTCATCACCCTCACCCCTTTCCAAGAATCAAGGCCCGGGTACTCGGTAGGGAAAGGTAAATTCAGATCATTGGCCTTGCTCTCTTTATATACCTGCAAGTCAGAAACTAACTCAGTTTTTGGCGCCTGAGAAGACGCCATGTAATCTATAATGTCATCCAGGTCGAAGTAGGTAAATAGCTTCTCTGAAAGCAGTTTATCAAGGGCTTTCTTGTTGCCTGCAAATTGTGTTTTGGCTCCATTTAGATTCTGTCCAATCTCATAGAGCCGCATTTGCAGTTTTTGCAACGCCGCTTTGATCGTTTGTATCGTTCTGCCAAAAATGCGGATATCATCTACGTATCTGCCGTATGCTATGCCAGGTATGGAACTCATGATATGGTCGATCTCATTGAGTAAAAGATTGGCAAAGACGTGGTTTCCCATGGGGCCAATGCTGATGCCATGAGTCAGTTCTTTTGGCTCTTCACGACCGGAATACACGTATTTCACCCTTAACATCCGTTTGAGTAGAATTGGCAAGGGATCATTTGCGGGGAGGTCAAACTCCCTCATCAGGGCGTTGATCAGATACTTGTGGCTAATGCTGTCGAAAAAGGATGATAAATCTGTTTTCAACAGCAGATTATAGTGCTTCACCGTTTCTGCTTGCCATTCACAGAATTTTGGCCAAGCGTGTTTGGCATAGTCCTCCGTTAGAGATTTGTTCTCTTTGACCTGCTCGCCTCGCCTGTTGCTGAAGCAATTGTCTATCAGCTTGGCTTCCAGCGCGTTTGCGATGGGCACAACTACCGCCATCCTGGCAATATCGTCCTCTATCGCAGGGGTGATAAAATTGCGAAAGACAAAGGCATTCTTCCGCTTCAGGGAGCGAACACCGACTTTGGTCTCGAAGTTGTGATAATCCAAAAGCCTGTCTCTCACCAACTTGACATACTCATCTTGGTTGGCTCGGCAATGTTCTATCTGGATGGGATTACAGAACATCTCTTTGCTTGCATCATGCAAGGTGAGCTCTACTGCAAGACGGACGTTGGCTTCGGAAGTGACTTGGTCAAAAAGAGTCGGCATTATTAAGCCTCATTTTCGTGAAACCGTATGGTATAAGGAATACGGTATGGAGGGTCGTTCTCTTTG
>JGI24500J29687_10026122_pt1 | contig 20202 bp, 34 predicted proteins | sample BioPla2RNA1_FD_29687 | JGI IMG/M metagenome (IMG submission 29687) | reverse complement strand
CAACATTGGTGTCTGAATCCAAAAAAGCTCCAGGCTGGTGAGTAACAACAATAACAAGGCGCATTTTCGCAATATTTTTTATGCACTCAACTATAATTGCCTTTGTATAGCTGTCAAGGGAAGCCAAGGGTTCATCAAAAAGCATAATGCCAGGCTGATATACGGTACAGGCCGCCAAAGCGACTCTTCGTTGTTCTCCGCCTGAAAGAGCTCGAGGATCCATTTGAGCAACCTTCGAATGGTCAAGCCACCAGTAGTTCATGTTTTCCTTTACTCTCTCTAAAATGGCATCTTCAGGCACATTGTTAGCACGGAAAGCATAGGCTATTTCATCATATACAGTCTTATTGAAAAAAAGTATTTCCGGGTTTTGACAGACGTAAGAGAACTTAAGGTCATCTGGTCTTTTAACCCTATCGATAAGAATATTGCCTTCCAATGGCTTATTAAGACCAGCTATAGCGTTGAGAAGAGTAGTCTTGCCGCTGCCTGATTTGCCGACAATAAGATTCAATTTGCCTGTAGCCATTTGGAGATTCAGCTTTTTAAGAATAACCTTCTTTCCAAATCCCAAGTAAAGATTTTTCAGCTCAAGCTTCATTGGGGGCCACCCGCCATAAGATCTTCAAAAATCCAAGATTGCGGAGGGGTAAACCAAGGCATTTTATCTAAATTTTTTCTGAATCCCGCTGGCGTGCCGTCAAAAACTAAAACGCCATTGTCAAAAGCCAGGAGGTGATCAAAGTAGAAAAAATCTTCTGATAGTTGCGATATAACCAAAAGACCGATGCCTTTTTCTGCTTGAACCTTTAAAATAGCTTTCCAAAAGTTTTCTCTCGCCCAAGGGTCTAAAAATGAAGTAGGCTCATCAAAAACTATCCAGGAGGGTTTCATCACAATAGCAGAGGCTATAGCCAAAAGTTGCTTTTCGCCTCCAGAGAGAGTATGAACAGGGTCTTCAAGCCTAGAGTGTAAGCCGACTGCATCAGCAGCTGCTGAGACTCTTTTTGTCATTTCTGCCCTTGGAACCCCCAGATTTTCAAGGGGCATTGCTATATCTTCGCCCACGGTGGAACCGAAAATCTGATTATCCGGATTTTGTATTACAAAAGCTACCTGTTTCCAGAGATCTCCGCTATAAGTATCAAAACGCTTATCAATCGTTATAACACCGCTTTTGGGTCTAAGAAGCCCAAGAATCAGTTTCGCGATGGTTGTCTTGCCGCTGCCGTTAGGGCCTATTAAACCCACGACACCTTCTTTCGAGCAAGTAAACGAAGCCTCCTTTATAGAAAAGGAGGCTTGTTTTTTGTCATCATAAGAGTAAGTCACTTTATCAAAGTGAATCACTTAACTTCCCGTCGCCTTCAATTATTTAGTGAAGCGAATCACTGCGAGTTTAGCATTGTCTCCGCGTCTGTTTCGGGTCTGGAAGATCTGGGTGTAACCGCCCGGAACATCAGCAAATCTCGGAGCTATTTTGTTCACGAGTTTTCTGACAGTGCCTTCGACTCTGAGAATTCTTACGGCGTTGGTTCTTTCTTTTTTGATTTCTTTATCTTGAACCTTAATGGTTCTGGAAGCTGTAGCAGGTATGTAATCCAGAACAAAGTCAGGCTTCGGATTTTTATCAGGCTCTTTCATGAATTTTTTGAGAGCTTCAGCCTGTTCTTCAGACAATTCATTTTCAAGATATCTCTTGATATTGTCTCTGCCGACTATTTCACGATCTGCAGGATTGTGGAAGTATCTTTCAATCTCGGCAAGCTTCATGCGTTTCATACCAGCCAAGCGCTGAGGATCAGAATCCGTCATGGCATTGTATTTCTTGGCCAAAGTGACAGCCTTTTCGATTACGCGGCTCAAGTCTTTGGCTTTGTACAAAGATGTTTCTATTTGTTCATATTTTACAAGCGAAGTAGTCAGAGATCTTAACAAAGCTGTTCTTTGGTTAGACTGTCTGCCAAACTTTCGCAGGGATTTTTGGTGTCTCATTATTCGGCTCCTTCATTATCATCGCCTTGAGCAGCAAGGCTAGCTGCCGCTTCATCATCGTCTTTGAGCGTCAAGTTAAACTGACTGAGTTTGTCTCTGACTTCTTTAAGGGATTTTTTCCCGAAGTTCTTGATTTCGAGGAGTTCTTGAACTGTTTTGCCTACCAAGTCTTCCAAGGTGTTGATACCGAATTTCTTGAGACAGTTGCGAGATCTGACCGAGAATTCAAGATCTTTAATTTGAATATCAAGATAGCCTTTTGGCTGAGGTTCAGGTTTAACTGCCGACGCCATGATCAGTTCTTCGTTGTGAGTTGGCAACTGATCATCATTTCTTATAATCTCTTCGCTTACAGAGGCAAAGAGATCAACATGAGTTCGCAGGAACTTTGAAGCCAATTCAACTGCTTCGGCAGGCTGCATGCTGCCGTCAGTCCAGACTTGCAAAGTAAGCTTGTCATAGTTTATATCCTGTCCGACACGGTCTTCTTCTACGTTGTAGTATACTCTTTCTACAGGTGAATAGCGCGAGTCGACGTATATAGTGCCAAGCGGAGAATCTGCTACTGTTTTATTTTCTTCAGCCAGAACATATCCTCTGCCGCGTGTAAATGTGATATCCATACCAAATGTAATGTCGCCGGTAATCTGGGCAATATGGACATCTTTGTCTATTACGAGAAGATCGGGGTGTTCAGGTATATCTGCCGCTGTCACTTCAGCTGGACCTTTAACTTCCATTCTGAGAGTAAGAGGCTGATCGCTGCTGAGATTTACCACAAGCTTTTTGAGGTTGAGAACTATAGCAGTGACATCTTCTACTATGCCAGGAATGCTGCAGAACTCATGGAGAACTCCGTCAATTTTGACGGCAGAAACAGCTGTTCCTGGAAGCGAGGAAAGCAGAACTCTGCGGAATGCGTTGCCCAGAGTCTGTCCATAGCCTTTTTCAAGAGGCTCTAGAGAGAAGACTGCGTGGTTGGAGTCGTTTCCTTCTCTGAACTGTAATTTTGGTTTATGAATTTCAATCACAGAAGCTGCCTCCTATTAGCGAGAGTAGAATTCAATTATAAGATTTTCCTGGATGGTGGGATCGAGTTTTTCTCTTTCAGGCAGAGCAAGGAAGGTGCCTGAGAGTTTATCTCCGTCAACTGATAGCCAGTCGCTGACTTCTCTGTTAGAGTTCATTTCAAGATTGTCTTTGATGGCAGTTCTCAGTTTGCTGTTTTCAGCAACTTTGACTTGATCGTTAGGTTTAAGCTGATAGCTCGGAATATTGCATTTGCGACCATTAACTTCGAAGTGTCCCTGTGTGACCCACATTCTGGTCTGAGCTCTGGAAATACCGAAGCCCATTCTGTAGGCTACGTTATCCAAGCGGGTTTCAAGCTGATGGAGCAAGTTAACGCCTGAGTTACCGCCTTTGCGGCTGGCGATTTCATAATATTTTCGGAACTGGCTTTCGAGAACTCCATAGGTTCTTTTAACCTTTTGTTTAGCTCTAAGCTGAGTTTCGTAACCGGTTTCTTTCTTTCTCATTCTGCTGGAACCATGCTGTCCAGGCTGGAAAGATCTGCGTTTAAAAGCGCATTTTTCAGAATAGCATCTGGCGCCTTTCAAAAAAAGTTGTTCGCCTTCGCGGCGGCAAAGTCTGCATACAGGTCCAATATATCTAGCCATGTTATTTCTCTCCTTTAATCAGACTCGGCGTCGTTTTGGAGGGCGACAGCCGTTATGGGGAATTCCGGAAACATCGGTGATCGAGGTTACTTGTATCCCGGTATTTTGAATAGCTCTGATTGCAGATTCTCGGCTCATGCCAGGACCTGAAACAAAAACGTCAATTTCTTTCATACCAAAATCCAATGCTCTCTTGGCTGTGATTTCCGCAGAAACCTGAGCAGCATAAGGAGTGGATTTTCTCGAACCTTTAAAATTGTTCGAACCGGAAGAAGACCAGCAAAGTACATTGCCGTTCATATCGGTGATAGTGACTATTACGTTATTAAAAGTTGATTGAATGTGTGCCTGACCCTTAGCTACGAGTTTCTTCTCGCGTCTTCGGGTTCTGACTTTGGACTTAGCTCCTGATTTTGCCATTATATTCTCCTTAAATCAGTTTACATCCCCAAAAAATTATTTTTTGATGGATTTTCTGGGACCTTTTCTGGTCCTTGCGTTAGTTTTAGTTCTCTGACCGCGCACAGGTAGTCCTTTTCTGTGTCTCAAACCGCGGTAGCAGCCAATTTCCATCAAACGTTTGATATTCATGGAAACTTCGCGTCTCAAGTCGCCCTCTACTCTATAATCTTCGAGAACTTTCTTGATAGCGGTTATTTCGTCTTCAGTAAGGTCTTTAACTCTAGTGTCAGGATTTATAGCTGTCTTAGCAAGAATCTCTTTGGATGTTGTAAGACCTATTCCGTAGATGTACGGAAGAGCCGCTTCTATCCTTTTGTCTCTGGGCAGGTCGACACCTGATATACGTGCCATGCTTCTTCCTCCTAATTAGCCCTGTCGCTGTTTGTGTTTGGGGTTGTCGTTGCAAATAACCCTGATCACACCGCGACGTTTGATGATTTTACATTTTTCACAAATTTTCTTGACTGATGCTCGAACTCGCATCTCATACCTCCTACCGGATTACAATTCTGTTAAACAAGTCATTTGAAGCGATAAACTATTCGCCCACGGGTCAAATCATAGGGTGTCAATTCTACTGTGACCTTATCACCCGGCAGTATGCGAATGTAATGAATGCGCATTTTTCCGGAAATGTGAGCGAGTATTTCAAGTCCGTTTTCAAGTTGAACCTTAAAACAGGCGTTGGGCAACGCTTCAGATACTGTACCGTTCATTTGTATCGCGTCGCTTTTACTCATTCTTTGAATTACCCTTTCTTACAACCCGTCCGGCGGGTTAACTTCTGTTTGTCTTTAGGAATTATGACGGTACACCGTCAAATCCGTTGTCATCGTCTTGCCGACCCTTGTAAATTGCCGCGATATGTACTCAGACCGACATTAGGCGATCTATTATAGCACAAATTTCATTATAAATCACGTCAATTTTACCGTCTCCGTCAAAAAATAAAACTTTTCCTCGTTTTTTATAGAAATCAATCAAAGGTTCAGTTAAGTCATGATAAACTTTGAGACGCTCTTTGATAACTTCAGGGGAATCATCTTTTCTCTTGGTCAGGGGAGCGGTACACAGATCGCACTTGCCCTCAACTTTAGGGGGCAAATTCTTAAGATGAAAAGTGGCTCCACAACCGCTGCAGACACGTCTGTCAGCAAGCCTGTTTATAAGAACCTGATCATCCACTTCTATTACTACAACAGCTGATAAAGGATTTCCCGATTCTTTCAGCTTTTCTTCAAAAGTTTCCGCCTGTCCAAGAGTTCGGGGAAAACCGTCTAAAATATAGCCTTTTTTACAATCATCACATTCTAAGCGCTTGAGCAGCATCTTAACAGTCAAATCGTCAGGAACCAGCTTTCCCTCAGAAATATAAGAATTAAGCTCCACTCCAATAGAAGAGCCTGAGGAGATCTCAGATCTCATCAGGCTGCCTGTGGATATTTGCGGTATAGAATGTTTTTCCGCCATCCTGGCCGCATAGGTGCCTTTGCCGGCACCTGGAGGGCCTAGGAATATAAGGTTCAGTGAGCGACGCATGATTTATCTCATGCCTTTTTTTTCTTCATGAAACCTTCATAGTGTCTCGTCACGAGATGAGACTCAAGCTGGTTAAAGGTTTCCAAAATAACTCCAACTACGATCAACAATGCTGTGCCGCCGAAATAGAAATTCAGACCAAACGCTGTCATAAGGAAGTTCGGAATCAGAGATATTACTATCAAGAAGATAGCGCCCGCAGTAGTTACCTTTGTCAAAGTCTTCTCTAGAAAGTCTACAGTTTTCTGACCTGCTCTGATACCGGGAATAAAGCCGCCATACTTTTTAAGATTGTCTGCTAATTCTCTGACATCAAAAGTAATTGCTGTATAGAAGAAGGTAAAGAGGAAAATCAGAACACTGTAAGTTATATAGTAAGAAGGCGAGTTATATTCAAAAAGGGTCAAGAACCAGCGAGCTGCCTTGCCGTTAACCCAAGCATAATCCATGCCTGAGATCCATTTGAATATCATAGTCGGAAACATGAGAATAGAGCTTGCAAAAATAACGGGAATAACACCCGCCTGATTTACTTTCAAAGGAATGAAAGTGTTTTGCCCACCGTAAACACGTCTTCCGACAACTCTCTTTGCATACTGAACAGGTATCTTTCTGACTGCTTCCTGAACCCAGACCACGAGCATAACTGTCATAATCATGAGAGCAAGAAGAACTAGGTTTTTGATAACTACTGGAGCTGACAAGTCACCATGCAGGATTTTCATATGCTGAATCAGACCCGGCAAAAAGCCAGCTACTATACCAGTCGTAATTATCATAGATACGCCATTTCCTATGCCCTTCTCAGTCATTTTCTCACCGAGCCACATAACAAAGGCGGTACCTGCAGTCAGTGTTGTCACAGCCATAAGCTTGAAACCCCATCCAGGATTGTGAACAACATTATATCTTTCAAGCATAAAGGTTATACCGAAAGCCTGCAGAATTGCAATTATTATAGTTCCGTATCTTGTATACTGATTAATTTTCTTTCTTCCTTCTTCGCCGCTCTCTTTAGCAAGATGCTGCAAATAAGGAATAACGTACACAAGCAACTGCATAATAATCGATGAGTTGATGTAGGGGGCGATACCAAGCGCGAATATGGAGAACCTGGTCAAAGCTCCGCCCGAAAACAGGTTGAAGAAGTCAATAAGAGGTGAATCTCCTTGTCCGAAGAGCGCCTGTAAATTTGTTACATTCACTCCCGGAGTCGGAATAAAGATTCCCATCCTGAAGACTATCAACATGCCTAAAGTGAAGAGAATTCTTTTTCTCAGTTCAGGTATCTTGAAAGCATTAGACAGGCTCTTGAACAATTTAAATCACCTCTGCCTTTCCACCGGCACGTTCAATTTCTTGTTTCGCCGCTGCGGAAAATTTGTGAGCCTTCACGGTCATGGGTTTTTCCATTTCGCCAGTAGCCAAAATTTTCACCAATCCGGCAGTTGTTTTTATCAAACCTGCTTGAGCAAGTTTTTCAAGATCAACTACTGCATCGGCTTCAAAAATGCTATTCAAAGCTTCAAGGTTCACAACTTGGTATTCAACTCTATTAGGAGGAGTGAAACCGCGTTTGGGAAGAAGCCTTGCAAGACGCATCTGACCGCCTTCAAAGCCTGCATAAGGATGTGTTCTGCCGCTTCTGGAGAGCTGTCCTTTGGCGCCTTTGCCTGATTGATTGCCCATCCCAGAACCGCTGCCTCGCCCTACTCTTCTTTTACGCTTAGTAGAACCAGGAGCTTTTCTTAAATTGCTTAGATTCATCATTGCCATTGCTATGACTCCTTAATTTACTTCAAGCCAACGCTGCATCTTGTTTACCATGCCAAGTATCTGCGGCGTAGCAACGTGCTCCACTTCTTGCTGAAGCTTTCTTAGACCAAGAGCTTCCAAAGTTCGTTTTTGCCTGACGGTAGCTCCGATTTTGCTTCTTACAAGTTTAATGCGAATTTTTTTAGGTTCTGACATAATTATTCTCCCTTGCCTGTAACCACTTGAACAGGAGCCAAGTTGCGATGTTTGGCAACAGTGCCTACGCTGCGCATTGCTTTGAGAGCGTTCATAGTGGCTTTAGCAATGTTCACAGGGTTCTTGGAGCCGATACGTTTTACTAGAACGTCTTTAACTCCAAGAGCCTGGAAAATAGCTCTGGAAGCTCCGCCTGCGATAACACCTGTTCCAGGCGCAGCAGGTCTGATTACAACTTCAGCTGAACCAAATCTGCCGATATATGGGTGAGGAACAGTGTCTTTGTAAAGGTCAACTTTGACCATATCTTTGCGGGCTCTTTCAAAGCCTTTTCTTACTGCATCAGGGACAGCTTTGGCTTTGCCAAGAGCTATGCCGACGCTGCCATTTTCGTCTCCAACGCAAACAAGCACTGAAAAACCAAAGTGGCGTCCGCCTTTAACCGTTTTGCTGACACGGTTAACATAAATTATTTTTTCCAAATATTCGTTTTCAGGCTGCTGATCTCTTCTGTTGCGACTGTCGCGGCGAAAACGGTTGGTGGTATTCTTATTGCCTTGCTGTATAGTCATTTGATATCTCCTAGAAATTCAAGCCGGCTTCTCTGGCACCGTCTGCCAGTTCTTTGATGCGGCCGTGATATTTATATCCAGCTTTATCGAAAACTACAGATGTGATACCTTTTTCAGCCGCCTTTTCAGCCAGCCTCTTGCCGACTGCCTTGGCGCCTTCTTTATTGCCGCCGTTGACGCTTCCTCTGAGATCCTTGTCGTCAGAGCTTGCCATGGTCAATGTATTGCCAGTTTCATCGTCAATGATCTGAGCATATATATGCTTATTGCTTCTGAAAACGGCAAGACGAGGTCTTTCAGCTGTTCCGGACAAATAAAATCTGCTGCGCACATGTCTTTTGCGGCGCAATTCATTTCTATCGCGTTTCATATTTTACACCTTTCTCCTAACGTCAAGCTGCAAGTTTCTTGCCAACTTTGATTCTGACATTTTCGCCTACGTATCTGATACCGGCGCCGTCTTTATAGTGTTTCGGAGGTCTGACTGCTCTGATCTCGGCAGCTGACTGACCGACGTGTTCTTTGTCGATGCCGCTGACTATAATCTTGTTGCCTTCGACCTTCATTTCCACACCAGGAAGAGAAGTGTAATCAACAGTGTGCGAATAACCGACCGACAGGGTAATCTGGTCTTTAGCTTTGGATGCTACCTTATAACCGACACCAATGAGTTCAAGCGACTTTGAAAAGCCTTCTGTAACGCCAACAATCATATTGTTGACGAGTGATCTTACAAGACCGTGAAGAGCTCTTTGCGACTTGGGAATTTGGCCTTCGGTTTTAGCAAGGGCACATTTTACTTCGCCGTCTTCTATAACGACATCAATTCCCGGAGGGAATGATTTCTGCAAAGTGCCGTTCTTGCCTTTTACGGAAATTGTGTTGCCATCTATTTTTATTTCAACGCCTTTGGGCAACTTTATTGGCTTATTACCTATTTTAGACATTTTTCTATCTCCCAATCACCAAACGTGGCAAATTACTTCGCCGCCGACTTTGGCTTCGCGTGCTTCTTTGTCCGTCATGACACCTTGAGAAGTTGCGAGGATCGAAATCCCGAGACCGCCAAGCACTTTGGGTATAGAGTCTGACTTAGAATAGACTCTGCGGCCAGGTTTGGAAATTTTAGACAAACCTTTAATGACGGGTGTGTTTTTTTCGCCGTATTTAAGAAACACTTTCAAGTTGAATTTGTTTTGAAATTTGTAATATCTGAAATCCCTGATATATCCTTCTTTTTTGAGGATCTTTGCAATTTCGATCTTCATCTTGGATGAGGGCATTTCTACTGTTTCGTGCTTGACCATGCTGGCATTTCTTATACGAGTCAGCATATCAGCAATTGGATCTGTCATACTCATGATGCATTCTCCTTACCAGCTTGATTTTGTAACGCCAGGAATTCTGCCTGTAGAAGCAAGTTCCCTGAAGCAAATTCGGCACAATTGAAAATCTCTCATGTAGCCTTTGGATCTGCCGCAAATATTGCAGCGGTTATAAGCTCTGGTGCTGAACTTCGGAGTTTTTTTCCATTTTTCAACTAATGCTTTTCTAGCCATAACAACTCCTTACTGTTGCGCTTTCTTGACTATCTGTCTGAAGGGCATGCCCATTTCAGTGAGAAGTTCAAGTGCTTCGCTGTCTTTGTGGGCAGTGGTTACTATGGTTATATTCATGCCCTGTACTTTGTCTACTGAATCATATTTAATTTCGGGGAAAACCAACTGTTCTTGGAGACCCATGCTGTAGTTGCCACGTCCGTCAAACGCTTTCGGAGAAAGTCCTCTAAAGTCGCGTATTCTCGGAATAACTACTGTGAAAAGTTTGTCCAAAAAGTAATAAGCTCTGTTGCCGCGCAAAGTAACTTTGCAACCTATAGGCATACCAGCTCTTAACTTAAAGTTAGAAATAGATTTCTTAGCTTTTGTAACAACAGGTTTCTGACCTGTAATTATAGAAAGCTCTTTTGTTGCGGCTTCCAAAAGCTTAGCATTTTGAGTAGCTTCGCCGACTCCCATATTGACCACGACTTTAGTGATCTTAGGAACTCTCATCGGGTTCCCGTAGTTAGGAAGAAGCTTGGGAGCTATTTCATTCAAATACTTTACCTTCAGCCTTGGAAGAGACCTTGGCCCCTGTTCCTTTTTCGAGGCAGTCTTTTCTGTCTTTGCCATGCCGAAAACTCCTTACAATATCTTATTAAAATTTAAATCAACCAAGCGGTTCGCCTGTTTTGGCGCACACGCGGTTTTTTTCTCCGCTGGATTTATCAATTCTGGCCCTAGTGAATTTGCCATCAGGACCCAAAAGAGCGATTTTGCCCAAAGCCACAGGGGCTTCTTTTTCAATGATTCCGCCTCTGCCGAGTTCTTTACTCGGTCGGGTGTGTCTCTTTATAATATTGACACCCTCGACAATAGCTGTGCCTTTTTTAGGAAACACAGCCAGAACCCTGCCTTGTTTGCCTTTATATTCGCCTTTAATAATCTGAACCTTGTCGCCTTTTTTAACGTGAGGGCGAGCAACGGCTCTTCTCATTTTAACTTTCTTATGCATTGCTTAACTCCTTACAGAACTTCCGGAGCCAGAGAGACTATCTTCATGAACTTCTTGTCTCTGAGTTCTCTTGCAACCGGTCCGAATATACGGGTTCCGCGGGGATTATTGTCGTTTCCGATAATAACAGCCGCATTGTCGTCGAACTTGATATAGCTGCCGTCAGGGCGTCTGGTTTCTTTTTTGGTGCGAACTATGACAGCTCTGACAACTTCTTTTTTCTTAACAGTTCCATCAGGAACCGCGTCTTTGACTGAACCTATTATAATGTTGCCGATTCTACCGACTGATCTGCCGCCGCCGCCAACTACTCTTATGCAAAGAATTTTTTTGGCGCCTGAGTTATCAGCTACTTTTAAAACACTTTCCTGTCTAATCATGACTGGCTCCTTACACTTCTACGTTTTCAGCCGGCTTTATGATATCGCGGACGATCCAATGTTTAAGCTTGCTCATGGGTCGGCATTCTTCGATTTTGACTATATCACCGGTTTTGCACTTTTCTTCAGGGTCGTGCACGAGAAACGTTGTATGTCTTTTAATGTATTTCTTGTACAGAGGGTGCTGTACAATGCCTTCTATTTCTACTTTGACCGTTTTGCGGCTTGAGTTCTTAATAACTTTACCGACACGGCTGCGTCTGATTTTTTTGTTTTCCATGTCTTAACTCCTGTCAAAATGGAAGCTTGCCGGCGGTCAGTTCACGCTGCAGAGCTCTGATTTCTTCCAGTTGATGCAATTTTTCGCGTTTTTCAGCTTTTACGGTCGCAATTCTGGAAGCATTATTTAACCCCATTTTTGTCAGCTTGTCAAGGAACTTGTTTTTGATCTTGTATTTAGGATCGGAAAGTTTCTTGGAAACAGCTTTCAGCTGGTTTTTGTTCTTAGCGTCAGCCGACTTGATCTGTTCAGATACTTCAGCCTTAACGTCTTTTACAAGTTCTTTTATCTGCTTGTCGCAATCGTTTTTGATTTCGCGATTCAGCTGTTTTGCTTTGTTAGAAAGCCTTGTTTTGAGCTTGGAAATTTTGGTTCTCAGGGGTACATTAGAGGTGTCTTTGCCGTACTCTTTCAGCATGGCTTCGTATTCAGCTTTAAGCCTGTCATGAAGTTTGTTCTTCTCAAGCCTTGTCATAAAGGTTCTGACACGGGCTATATTGCGTCTTACTATGCTGATTCTTGCAGGATTGGCAAGCTGGCCTGTAACAGCCTGGAATCTCAGATTAAATAGTTCTTCTTTATAATGTTTATACCTTTCCTGCAATTCCTGTTCTGTCATTGCTGAAAAGTCTTCTCGATTTTTCATATCAAAACCTTCCTGTTAATCGTTGTGTGAAACTACCTGGCATTTGATAGGCAGTTTGAAAGCCGCCTGTGTGAGTGATTCTCTTGCCATTTCTTCGGTTACGCCTTCGACTTCGAAGAGTATTCTTCCCGGCTTAACAACCGCAACCCAGAACTCAGGAGCACCTTTACCTTTACCCATACGAACTTCAAGAGGTTTTTTGGAAACAGGTTTATCAGGGAAAATTCTTATCCACATCTTACCGGTGCGTTTCAGTGTTCTAGTAATAACTTTACGGGCAGCCTCAATCTGAGCGCTGGTGATCCAATGAGGATCGAGAGCCTGAAGTCCATATGAACCGAAGGCCAATGTTTTGCCGCCCTTCGCCATGCCTTTCATTCGGCCGCGATGCTGTTTTCTGTATTTAGTTCTTGCAGGAATTAACATGATTGCATTACTCCTTAATTTCTGTTAGCCGCAGGCTTGCTGCCAGCAGAGGCATCTTGGTAAAGGTGGTTTTTGCCAAGTCTTTCGCCTTTGAAAACCCATACTTTAACGCCTACGCAGCCGAAACTTGTTATGGCTGTGTCTGTAGCATAGTCGATGTCAGCTCTGAGAGTGTGCAGAGGAACTCTGCCTTCTCTTACCCATTCTGAACGGGCAATTTCAGCTCCGTTGAGACGTCCTGAGCAAACTATCTTAACACCTTTGGCTCCGGCTCTAAGAGCTCTGTTCATGACCTGTTTCATAGCACGTCTATGAGAAATGCGGCGTTCAAGCTGCATTGCAATGCTTTCGGCTATGAGTTTGGCTTCAGTGTCAGGCTGTTTGATTTCCTGAATGTTCAAGAAAACTGTTTTGCCAGTGAGTTTTTCCAAGTCTTTTTTCAGGCGATCAACTCTTTCACCGCCGCGACCAATGATAACGCCAGGTTTAGCTGTGTGAATAGTCACTCTCGTTTTGCTGTTCGACTTGCGTTCAATCTCAATTTTGCTGATGCCTTCGCGTCTGAACTCTTTATTGTCAATGAATTGTCTGATTGCTTCGTCTTCATGAAGCAGTTTGGGTAATTCGCCTCTTTTAGCGAACCATTTTGAATCCCATGTTCTGGTAATTCCAAGACGAATGCCTATTGGATTAATTTTCTGACCCATTAGTTTTTACCTCCCTGAGCTTTGGGCGCCTTTTCTGCTGCCGGACTTACTTTTTTCTTGACAGCTTTCTTAACAGCTTTTTTAGCGGGCTGTGTATCAGCTGCCTGCTGAGGGCCGAATTTGGCCATGCTGAATCTTTCGCGCAAAACTATTTTGGCATGAGAGGTTCTGCATTTGATTCTGTCAGCTCTGCCTCTTGCTCTGGGCATATATCTTTTCATCATGGGGCCTTCATCAATGGTGATTTTGGCGATGTAAAGATCGTCAACGTTTTTCAGACCGTGATTATTTTCAGCGTTTTTAACTGCTGATTGCAAAAGCTTCAAAAGCTTTTTGGCATGTCCTTTTTCCATGAAGCGGAGAATGGACATAGCTTCATCAACGTCTTTGCCTCTGATTTCATCAGCTATAAGTCTGATTTTTCTCGGGCTGCCCGGGATATTTGTCAATACAGCTCTCGGCATTTCAACCAGTTCTATGAGTCTGGCTTTTTCTTTCCAAGTCAAAGAACCTACCAATGGGTATTCTTTTTCAAACTTTCCGTTGGAAAGGTGCTTCTTTGTGTATAAACGTGCTTTTGTCAATATTGATTCTATTGTTCCATCGCAATGCTTGCCATCAAGTCCCTTTATCATTTTAAGACCGGTCTTGAGATCAACATTCTCAGGAATGTTTACACCAACAATTCGTAACATTACTGTTTCTCCTTCAATTATTTGAGCTTCGCGGTCTTTTCAGAAGCACGGTGACCTTTAAAGGTTCTTGTGGGAGCAAATTCGCCCAGTTTGTGACCTACCATGTTTTCAGTAACGAAAACAGGAACATGCTTTTTGCCGTTGTGAACTGCTATGGTATGACCGACAAATTCAGGGTAAACGGTTGAAGCTCTGGACCAAGTTCGGATCTGGCGTTTCTGGCCTGATTCGTTCATGGCGGCTATTCTCTTCATTAAACGTTCGCTTACAAATGGTGCTTTTTTAGCCATGATACAATCTCCTTATTTCTTTCTTCTCGATATGATGAGCTTACTGGAATGTTTCTTCTTCTTGCGGGTCTTTCTGCCCTGAGCAGGCTGTCCCCAGAGAGAAACAGGAGTTCGGCCTCTGCTTGCCTTACCTTCACCGCCGCCATGGGGGTGGTCACAGGGGTTCATTGCGGAACCTCTGACATAAGGTCTCCATCCGAGCCAGCGATTGCGGCCGGCTTTACCGATAGTCACATTCATGTGATCATGGTTGCCTACTGCGCCGAGAACTGCGCGGCACTCAAGGAGAATTTTTCTCATTTCGCCGGAAGGCATGGAAATAATTGCATATTTGCCTTCTTTAGCAGCCAGCTGAGCTGAAGTTCCAGCTGATCTTGCTATCTGAGCGCCTTTACCGGGCTTCATTTCGATATGGTGAATCGTAGAACCGAGAGGAATAGATTTGAGGGGCAGGCAGTTTCCAGGCATAATTTCAGCCGAAACGCCGTTCTCAATTACGTCGCCTACTTGGATTCCTTCGTGAGCGAGAATGTATCTTTTTTCGCCATCAGCATAGGATACCAATGCAATTCTGCAGGTTCTGTTGGGATCGTATTCAATAGTCTGAACTGTTGCGGGGATTCCATCTTTTCTGCGTTTGAAGTCGATAATGCGATAAAGTTTTCTGTGACCGCCGCCTCTGTGTCTGGCTGTAATGCGGCCGTGGTTGTTTCTTCCGCCGGAATTCTTAATCCACTCGCACAAGGGTTTGTGAGGTTTGGATTCAGTGATATTGCTGAAGTCATAACCCGTCATGAAACGTCTTGACGGAGTTGTTGGTCTGTATTTTTTAATTGCCATGATGTTCTCCTATATCTGTGCCGCCATTAGGCAATGCCTTCAAAGAAAGCTATTTTATCGCCTTCTTTAAGGGTGACGCAAGCTTTTTTCCACTCGGTCGTTCTGCCCACATATACTCCGCGTCTCTTCGGCTTGGAAGGCACAACAGAGGTTCTTACGCTCTTAACTGTTACACTGAAAAGCTCTTCAACGGCTTCTCTGATCTGAATTTTATTCGCGTCTTTGCGGACTTTGAAGTAGTAAATTCCATCAGCCATTCTGTCGTAGCTTTTTTCTGATACTATGGGTTGCAATATTATATCTTGAGGAGTAATCATTTCACCAGAACCTCCTGTAATGTATCAAGAGCTTCCCTGTCAATAACAGCTCTGCCGTATTTCAAAAGGTCATAGGTGTTTACGTGCATAGGAGTGACTATTTTAACCTGAGGAAGGTTGGAGGTCGCTCTCACTGTCATGGGATCGATTTCGTTTACAACAAAGAGCATCTTGTCGTAACCGTTGTTTTTCATATAGGAAGCAGCTTCTTTTGTTTTTCCTGTTTCAAACTTGGCATCCTGAACGACGTTGATTCTGTCGTGTTCGTAGAGTTCTGTCAAAGCGCCCATGAGAGCTCTTCTGACCATCTTCTTGGGAAGTCTCTGATCGAAAGTGTGAGGCCTTGGACCAAAAGCTACGCCGCCGCCTGTGAAGATAGGAGCGTAACGATCGCCGTGTCTGGCTCTGCCGGTGCCTTTTTGTTTATAAATCTTTTTGCCCGAACCCTTGACTTCGCTTCTGTTCTTGGTGCTTGCATTGCCCTGTCTCTGATTGTTCAGGTGAGCTTTAACAACCAAGTTGATTGTCTGAGGGTGAGCTTTGTTTGCAAAAATTTTCTCTTCGAGTTTAACGGTGCTTACTTCAGCGCCTTGCATATTAAAAACTTTGGTTTCCATTACTTTAACTCCGTTTCTCAAGCCTGATGCTTAATGACAACCAGACCATTTTTCGCGCCGGGTATGGAACCTCTAACTAAAAGAAGGTTTTTCTCTTCGTCGACTTTGACGACCTGCAATCCTCTTACGGTGCGTTTTACGTTACCATACTGACCGGGCATCTTTTTGCCCTTGATTACTCTAGCCATATCAGTGGCTGTTCCTATGGAACCTACGGCTCTGGATCTGTCTGTCTGACCATGGGTGATCTGCTGGCCTGCAAAATTGTGCCGTCTCATGACACCCGAGAAGCCTTTGCCCTTGCTGGTTCCGGTAACGCTTACTTTGTCGCCTTCTTTAAACATAGCAACATTGATTTCCGATTGAGTTTCAATGCTGTCCAGTTCGTCAGCGGGCAAGCTTCTTACGTATCGGAAAGGCTTAACGCCTGCTTTTTCAAAAGCCATTCTTTCAGGCCTGTTAAGCAAACGTTTTACTGCTTCAGGGCGGATTTCTCTGTATCCGACTTGCACGTTCTTTTCGCCTTTGCTAATGACAGTGCAGGGACCGGCGCTTATTACTGTTACCGGAACCACAGTGCCTTCATCTGTAAAAATCTGGGTCATGCCTATTTTGGTGCCCAATATTGCCTTAACGCTCATTTTTTATTTCCTCCTGATGCCTCTAGGTATCACAACATCTTGATTTCGATGTTGACGCCTGAGGGCAAGTCCATCTTCATCAGAGAATCAACAGTTTGACCGGAGGGATTATACAGGTCGATGTTTCTTTTGTGGATTCTCATTTCGAATTGTTCGCGTGAATCTTTGTTGACAAACGGGGATCTCAGCACAGTATATTTGCGGGTTTCCGTGGGCATGGGTATGGGTCCGGAAATCTTGGTGCCGGTGCGTTTGACAGTGTCGCAAATTTTGCTGACCGATTGATCGAGAAGCCTGTGGTCAAAGGCCTTCAGCGACAACCGCATTTTCTGTTTAGCCATTTCAAATACTCCTATACGGAATGGTATGTTCCTTGCGGAATCTTTATCTAATAGTGTTATCTGCTAGCGTCTGCGTAAGACAGATGCGACATACAGGTATTTACACCGAGAATACGTTCTATAACTGACTTCGGAGCTTCACCATAATTCAAAAGCTCCATTGAGAATGTGGCGCGTCCCTGGGAAAGGGAGCGCAGAAGAGTTGAATAACCGAAGATGTCTGAAAGAGGGGCATGACATTCTATCACACGAACCTGGTCGTGCATTTCCATGTTTATGACTTTGCCGCGTTTGGAGTTGATGCTGCCTATGATGTCGCCAAGATAAGCCTCCGGAGTTTCTATGAAAACCCTCATATAGGGCTCCAGCAAAACAGGAGATGCAGCTCTGAGAGCCTTTTTGGCAGCTTCGTAGGAAGCAACTCTGAAAGCGGGCTCATCACTCAAGCCTTCCTTCATTTCTGCCGAGAGTAAAACAGCTTTGACATCGACCAGCGGAAAACCGGCTAAGATGCCATCATTCATAGCGTCTCTGCAACCGCCCTCAATCGCATCTACGAAAGCTTTTGGCAAAGCCGAGGACTGGAAAGCATTTTCAAAGACAAAGCCCTTGCCTCTTTCAAGAGGTTTAACTGCTACGCTGACTGATGCGAACTTGTCTTTGCCCGCAATCTGTCTTTCATAGATATTAGAAGCTTCTGAAGAGGCCATAATGCCTTCTTTATAGGCAACCTGAGGCTTGCCGACCGAAGCTTTCACGTTAAACTCATTAAGAATTCTTTCCACAAGAACTTCAAGATGGAGCTCGCCCATACCGGAAATGAGAGTTTCGCCTGTTTCCTGATCTATTCTGACCTTGAAAGTAGGATCCTCATCCATGAGAAGCTCAAGAACTTCTGTAAGTCTTGCGAAATCAGCCTGAGTGGAGGGCTCTATAGCTACGGAAATAACTGTTTCGGGGAAAGAGATTTTTTCAAGCAACGGAGCGTTCTTATCGTCAGAGAGAGTGTCGCCCGTGGAAAGCTTTTTCAAGCCGACCAAAGCAACTATGTCGCCTGCGTAAGCCTTGACAAGATCCTGGCGATGGTTGGCGTGCATATGCAAAAGCCTATTGACTCTTTCTCTTTTGCCTTCCTTGGAGAGATTGTAAACAACCTGCCCAGAAGATATGGAGCCAGAGTAGATACGCAAATAGGCAAGTCTGCCCACATGCTGGTCAGCAGCGATTTTAAAGACCAGACCTGAAAGAGGAGCTTCCGGATCGGAATAAATATCGTGCTCTTCATCTGTCTTAGCATCATATGCTACAGCAGGAGGAACATCAAGAGGAGAAGGCAAATAATAGGCTACGGAATCAAGAACTGACTGAACGCCTTTATTTTTGAAAGCTGAACCGCACAGAACCGGAACAATCTCATTTGAAATTGTCTTAGCTCTGATTGCTTTGCGAAGCAAATCAACCGTGAGCTCTTCTGAGAGAGCGGCTTCAAGAACATCATCATCAAGCTCGGAAAGCTTGTCTATCAGATATTCTCTGGCTTCGCTTGCCTCTTGAGCAAGGTTTTCAGGAATTTCAGTCACTTTGAATTCAGCCCCGAGAGTCTCATCATTTTCATTCCACACAGTGGCTTTCATAGTTACCAAATCAATGAAACCCACAAAAGAATCTTCAGCGCCTACAGGATAAACCAAAGGCAAAGGATTCGCATTGAGTTTTTTGCTGATTTGCTCAACTACCATAGAAAATGACGCGCCCGTTCTGTCCATTTTGTTTACAAAGGCAATTCTTGGAACACGATATTTATTAGCCTGTCTCCAGACTGTTTCAGACTGAGGCTGAACGCCTGCCACAGCACAAAACACCACAACCGCGCCGTCAAGCACTCTAAGAGAGCGTTCGACTTCGGCCGTAAAATCCACGTGCCCGGGCGTGTCTATAATATTGACATCACAACCAAGCCATGAACATTTTGTAGCCGCACTGCTAATGGTGATTCCGCGTTCCTGTTCCTGCGTCATCCAGTCCATAACAGCTGTGCCTTCATGAACTTCGCCTATTTTATAGGCTTTTCCGGTGTAATAAAGAATGCGTTCGGTAGTCGTAGTCTTACCCGCATCTATGTGGGCGACTATACCGATATTTCTTATATTCTTTATATTTTCTGCAGAAACTGACATTTCAAACTGTCCTTGTCAAACGAAAATTAAACTCTTACCTGAATCAAACTCTGAAGTGAGCAAAAGCCTTATTGGCTTCAGCCATTCTGTGAACTTCTTCTCTTCTCTTCATGGTTGCGCCTGTATTATTGAGAATATCATCAAATTCTCCGCTGAGGCGTTCTGCCATGGATTTTTCTTTGCGTGAGCGGGCATTTCTCAGAATCCATCTGAAAGCAAGAGCTGTAGCTCTGTCAGGTTTTACTTCAACAGGAACCTGATAGTTGGCTCCGCCAACACGTTTATTTCTGACTTCAACCAGAGGTCTGGCAGTGTCAACAATCTTCTTGAAGAGCTCAAGAGGATTGTCTTCTTTATGCTTCTTGGCAACTCTGTCAATAGCATCGTAAAATATACGGCTGCCCTTGCTCTTTTTGCCTTCGAGCATGAGGTTATTGATAAATCTTGTGACCAGCTTCGAATTGTACATTGCATCCGGAGTCAGGTCTCTTTTTACTAGGTGTCCACGACGTGGCATAAACCTTCTCCTTATTTCTTGGGCCGTTTGGCTCCGTATTTAGAACGAGCCTGTTTCCTGTTGGCTACGCCTGCGCAGTCCAATGCTCCGCGAATGATATGATAACGAACGCCGGGAAGGTCCCTAACACGGCCGCCCCTGATCATGACCACGGAGTGTTCCTGGAGGTTATGGCCAATACCGGGAATGTAAGCAGTTACTTCCATCTTGTTGGTGAGTCTTACCCTGGCGATTTTGCGCAAAGCTGAGTTAGGTTTTTTCGGCGTTGCGGTTCTGACAGCAGTGCAAACGCCGCGTCTCTGAGGACAACTTTCAAGAGCTGGAGAAGCGGTTTTGCCCTTTATCTGGCGCCTGGATTTTCTGATTAGCTGATTAATTGTTGGCACGACTTTATTTTACCTTTCTGTAAGATGCGCATTGGCTTTTGAACGCCTCTGCGGTCATGTACATTAAATACATGGACTGAGCGAACAGTGTATCACAGTACAAGAAGCCTGTCAAACAAAAATCGCTCTTTTGAGCTTTTTCTTAATAAGATAGCGCTGCGTTTCAAG
>JGI24500J29687_10005463_pt1 | contig 21035 bp, 19 predicted proteins | sample BioPla2RNA1_FD_29687 | JGI IMG/M metagenome (IMG submission 29687) | reverse complement strand
CTTCTTTTACCAACTCCACCAATTTCTGGAAACCTTCGGGATCGTGAATCGCCATTTCCGAAAGCATCTTGCGATTGATGTCGATATTCTTCTTTTTCAAACCATCCATAAAACGGCTGTAGCTCATGCCATACTGACGGACGGCGGCATTGATACGGGTGATCCAGAGCTTGCGGAAATTGCGCTTGCGCTGTTTGCGTCCGATATAGGCATTGGACAAAGCTTTCATCACTGCCTGATTAGCAGTCTTGTACAGCTTGGAACGCGCACCGTAATAGCCTTTAGCCTGCTTTAATACCTTCTTGTGTTTATATTTTGTATTTACTCCACGTTTTACTCTCGCCATTGTTCGTACCTCCTTACGGGATCATGTGATTGATTCTTTTTTGGTCGCTCGGGCTAACCAAAGTGGATTTGCGCAGATTGCGGATGCGCTTCGGCGACTTTTTGCCCGTAATATGACTTTTATATGCTTTGTATCTTCGCAGTTTTCCGGAAGCCGTGCGCTTAAAACGCTTGGCGGATCCCCGGTGTGTTTTCATTTTGTTAGACATCTTAGTCCTCCTTGCTTGATTTTGGACCTAAAAACATAACCATGCTTCTGCCTTCCATGGCGGGTCGTTTTTCTATCGTGCTGTATTCCGAAACCATTTCGACAAAATCGTCCAATACTTCTCGTCCGAGTTCGGTATGACCGAGCTCGCGACCGCGAAAACGAACAGAAACTTTTACCTTGTCTCCGTTTTTAAGAAACTCTCTGGCATTTCTTGCCTTGACTTCCAAATCATGGGTGTCGATATTCGGCGACATCCGGACTTCTTTGACGGTAATGGTTCTTTGGTTCTTGCGTGCTTCCTTTTCTTTTTTGGCAAGCTCGTATTTATACTTGCCATAGTCGAGAATTTTGCAGACCGGCGGTTTGGCATTGGGCGCAACATTGACAAGATCCAGTTTCTTTTCCATCGCAATGTCGATAGCGCGCCGGGTAGGCATAACACCCAGTTGTTGCCCGTCTGCGTCGATCAGCCGAACTTCTCGCTCCCGGATCTGATCGTTAATTTGCAATTCCTTTATTGCAGGCACCTCCTAAATAAAATTTCATAAAAAATAGCGGGCAAAAATACCCGCTATCCATAGATCGCACACTATAAGGATGAACCTGGCAACTTACGTCGACAGGTGAGAAGCGGTTACTTCTGCTTGGACCTTATACAGTATATGCGATGTTTTGCTTTGTGTCAACATTTTGGCGCGATCTTATCCATTGCATCCTTTAGCAATAATGCAGAACTACATCTTTTCCCAAACGCCGCAACAATTCGGCCAGTTCTTCCAGCTGCCGCATTTTGTAGCTGAAGCTGAATTGACTCCCCTGCCCCTGATGAGCCGGGTTCACCGCAGAACCGGCAAAGATGAAAATATCGGTGGCGTCTAAGAGATAGCGTGACAAACGCGCTGCTGCATCATTTTTGCGCAGCCGTTCTTCGATATCCTGACCGGCAAAGGTATCACGTATATTGCGCAGCACATAAGAAACCGTAATAACCCCTTCTGTGACCAGATCGACCCCTTCCAAATGGCATACCGGCGGAATTTCCGATTCTGCAGCAGCCGGTTCGCACACGATGCTTCGTCCCAGATGACTCGCCACAATATCGGCCGTGGTCCCGCCGCAGACGATATGGTATCCGTCTCGCTGCAAAAACTCCTTTACCACACCGGCGTCTTCTTCCGGGTCATGCGGCGGTCCGATCATCAGATTAAGCACGGCTCGTTTCCGGAATTTGATCCCGCACACGGTCGAATCATCATACGGCTTTTCACCGTACAATTCAAGCACGCGATCCATCAGAATATTTACGAGTGTGCGGGCCGAATAATCCGGAAAATACATGTACTGCATAAACTCCGCGATATCAGGGCCGGTCCAATCCTGATTCAACTGCATTTCCGTACCGGCATACAATACGCCGTCCGAATAAAACAGGACCACATCATCTTCTTGCACCTGAAAACGCGAGCGGATCAGCTGCCGGTTATGGACGGTTTTTGTGACCCGTTCCACATGGTGCGGCCGGCCATCCCGCAGAAACAGAAAAGGCGGATTATCGTATTCAATAATCGTCAGATAATCATCTTTGTCCATCGCGGCAATCGTGAAGGTGGAATATGCGATATTGCGGGTACCGCACACAGGCAAAGTTTCCAGCATACACCCGATTGCTTCTTCGAGTGCCATGCCGCCGGCCAGCATGGTGGAGAGCATTTTGGCTGTCATGGTGGAAAGAATATTGGCTTTCACACCGCTGCCCAAACCGTCCGCCATGACAAGAATGGTCCGGTTGTCTCCCTTTTGCAGTTCGACATGATCCCCGCACAGCTCTTCCGTGTACCGATTCCTGGACACCACGGCAATGTCCGGAAACAGGCTATTCATCCCGGAGCCGCTCCTGCAGCTGCGACAAAGCAATTTTTGTTTCCGCTGTGGTTTCTCCCAATAGCGACGCGATCTCCTGTACAATCCGCATCTGCTTGTTAATCACCTGATCGGTAATCTCCAGTGTCTGTTGGGTCAGCTGCTCTCTTGCGCTTCGTTCCGACTCCGCTCCCGTGATATCGCGCAGAATAATGATCACTGCGCGGAAATTCTCATCATACACCACGTTTTGTTCTGCCGTAATGCCGTAGGAATCAAAGCTTTTGCGTCCGGAGATGACGCGGCCCGTCAGCATCGCTTCGATATATTCATCGACCTCGGTGAGCTGATTGAGGCGCATCGTACGGATATCTTCTTCTTTGGCTACTGAAAACCAGTGTCTTGCGGTGGGATTCATCATTTGGATATTCAACTGCTCATCGGCCACAATGATCCCGTTGGGTGTATTCTTAGTGACCAGATTGGAAAAGCTCTCCGCTTTTTCCTTCAAAAACGGCATGCACATGGAAAGGTCCGCTTTGCCCCGATACACGGCAAGCGCTTTGCTCCGGCAGGTGTTGTACCCGCAGGAACCGCAATTGAGTTCATCTTCCGGTTTGGTTTTTCCGATTTGAGCCAGAATCCGTTTGATCTCTTCTTCATCGGGGGTCTGCTGATCAACTTTTATCCAATTCATTGTTTTGTACAGAGCATTGGATACCGGGCTGTCGATTTTCCAGTGCTCGGGTCCCGAAAAAGATTCCACCTGCACGCGGTTGCGAACCTGGCTGTATCGCTGCTCGCCCATGACCGGACCGCCGGCACAGCTGCCTTCGCAAATCGACATTTCGATAAAGCAGTTTTTGAGCGCTCCGTTTTCAAGGTCCCGTAAAGCCTTAATGCACTGCTCCGCACCGTCGATCGCCATATACGATACCCCGGGCTGATCGGCTTTCATGCTGCGGATGATACCGCCCGGGATCGGGAACAGTCTGGCCCGCCCCTTAAGTCTTTCATCGGGCAGAATCACCGGTGAGACGTCCTCTTCTTCCATCCATTCTTCAAGTTCTTCAAAAGTAAGCACGGTATCTACAATATCGGGATACTGTTCGGCTTCTTCTTTTTTGGCAATACAGGGCCCGATAAAAACCACCTTCGCATCGGGGTCTTTTTCTTTCATCATCTTCGCATGGGTTTGCATCGGCGAGAGACGTTTTGCCATGTATTTCAGCAAATGCGGGAAATACTTCTGCACGAGCAGATTCGCAGAATGACAGCAGGTGCTGATCACGACATCCTGTTCCCCCGAGGCCAAAAGCGCGTCATATTCCGCGGCGATCACCGTCGCGCCTTCAGCCGTTTCCGAAACATCCGAAAACCCTAATTTTGCCAGTGCTTCGTACATGGTGTTGCGATTCGTATAGGGAAATTTTGCAATAAAACTGGGGGCAAGGCTGGCTACAACCCGGTGCGTCTTCATCCATTCGCGTACCCGATCGGTATCCTTGCGAATGGTCTTGGCATGTTGGGGGCATATAATATAGCAAGTGCCGCATAGAATGCACTCGTCCTCCATTATATTCGCCTGCCCGTCACTGAAATTGATCGACTGCACCGGGCAGTGCCGTATGCATTTGTAACAGTTCCTGCAGTCCGAAACATGCAGCGACAGATAGCTCATCGCTACCTCCTTTCATGAGATGGCGGGTTGCAGCACACGCCGGTTTCTAAATCTTCTTCTTCGGGGAATAATCCGTATGAAGCAGCAGATGCGGCAGTTCGCCATAAGGCTCGCCGAGATACTCATCATAGATCTTTTTGATCATCGGATTATCATGCGATTTGCGCAGGGTCTTGCTGCGGTCTTCTGCATAAATCGCGGCCTGTCTCTTCTTGAGAACCTCTTCATTCCCATGGTGATACGGCTGACCGCCGCCACCGATACAACCGCCGGGACAAGCCATAATTTCTATGGCCTGGAAGTCATAGGTACCGTCACGAACCCCGTCCAAAAGCTTGCGGGCATTGCCCAGTCCGTGTGCAATCCCGATATTCAGTTCCAGATCGCCTACCTGGACTTTCCCCGACCGAATACCGTCCAAGCCGCGCAATTGTTCAAATTCCACTTTTTCCAGAGTTTCTCCGGTAACCCACTCGTATGCCGTACGCACGGCAGCCTCAATAACTCCGCCGGTCGTGCCGAATATCACGGCGGCACCGGTGGATTCACCCATCAGCGAGTCAAATTCCGACTCTTCCAGTTTATCAAATTCAATCCCGGTATATTGCATCATGTACGCGAATTCCCGCGTGCTCATAACAAGATCCACATCGTGCATATCCGAATTGGAGAGCTCCGGTCGCTCGGCTTCTTCCTTCTTGGCAATACACGGCATTACCGATACAACCACAATCTTTTCCGGATCGATCCCGGTTTGTTTGGCATAGTAGGTCTTAGCCATCGCACCCAGCATCATCTGCGGAGATTTACAGGTTGACGGGATCTCCAGCATGTCGGGATAATTGGTTTCAATGAAACGCACCCAGGCGGGGCAGCAACTCGTCAGAATCGGAAGCACCCCATCGTGCTGAATACGGTGCACGAGCTCGGCCGCTTCTTCCATAATCGTCAGGTCAGCGGCAAAGTCGGTGTCAAACACGGCGTCAAATCCCAGTCGTCTTAATGCTGTCGGGATTTTTCCCGTGGTAACAGAACCCGGTTCCATGCCGAACATTTCACCGATTGCCACACGGACCGCCGGAGCAACCTGGGCAACTACGTGCTTATCGGGATTCTGCAGTGCGCGCCAAACATCTTCGGTATGATCCACAGCCACCAGGGCGCCTGTGGGACACACGGCCACGCATTGTCCGCAGAATGTGCACGAGGTTTCATTCATCGGCAAATGAAAGGCGGGCCCGACCACCGCATCAAAACCGCGGTTCAAAGCCGATAATACGCCGACGGTCTGTACGGTATTACACATGGTTTCGCAGCGGCGGCACATTATACACTTGTTGGGGTATTTTTCCAGTGCCCGGCTGGATTTATCGGTCGGATGATCCATCTTCTCGCCCTGGAACGGCAGTTCAAATATATGCATTTCCTGTGCAAGACTTTGCAGATCACATTGTTTGTTCTTGGCACACACCAGGCAATCCGGTGGATGATTGGATAATATCAGTTCCAGATTGATCCGGCGCGCGTTTACCGCACGCGGGGAATTGGTTGTAACTACCATGCCGTCTTTTACCAGTTCGCTGCAGGCCGTTACCAGATTCGGTCTGCCCTCCACTTCAACCATGCAGATCCGGCAGGAGGACGCCTGATTGTTGACATGCAGCGCCTCCAGATTCATATAGCACAAAGTCGGGATGTGAATGCCGAGTTTACGGGCTGCCTTCAGTATGGTATCGCCTTCTTGCACTTCGACCGGCAGGCCATTGATTGTTATATTCATAAAATCACTCCTACGGTTTCACGACCGCATGCACAGGACACGCCGTAAAGCAGGTGCCGCATGCGATACACTTGTCTTCATCGATGCTGTGAGGTTTGCGCAATTCGCCGCTGATACAGTTGACCGGACAGCTGCGCGCGCACTTCGTGCAACCGATGCAGCGCTCCGGATTGATGCTGTAGGCTTTTTTGATCAACCGTTGCGCGTAGTGCTTATACTCATCTCCGAAATACTGCATGGTGGACAATACAGGATTCGGTGCGGTTTGTCCCAAACCGCAGAGAGCCGTTTGCTTGATATTGCGGCAGAGCAGATCCAGTTTTTCCAGGGTCTCTTCATTGCCCTTGAGCTCTGTCAGTTCTTCGAGCATTTCGTGCACCCGTTTTGTCCCGATGCGGCACGGCGAGCATTTTCCGCAGGATTCATCCTGCGTAAATTCCAGATAGAATTTGGCAATCTCGACCATGTCGTTGTCTTCGTCCATGACGATCATGCCGCCCGAACCCATCATGGATCCGCTGGCCTTCAGGCTTTCATAGTCGATCGGTGTGGAAAGATCCTTTTCGGTGATAACCCCGCCTGACGGGCCACCGATCTGCACCGCCTTAAAGCGCTTGCCGTCCGGTATGCCGCCACCGATATCGTAGATCATTTCCCTTAGCGTCGTACCCATCGGCACTTCCACCAGACCCACATTATTGATCTTGCCGGCCAAAGCAAACACTTTGGTTCCCTTAGATTTTTCCGTACCCATTGTCGTAAACCAGTCGGAACCGCGCAGAAGGATTTGTCCGACATTTGCCAGGGTTTCCACATTGTTTACAATCGTCGGTTTGCCGTTATAACCTGCCTCTGCCGGGAACGGCGGTTTTCGGGTCGGTTCACCGCGCGCCCCTTCCACTGAATGGATTAAAGCCGTTTCTTCCCCGCATACAAAGGCACCCGCGCCTAATTTAATGCGAATATCAAAGGAGAAATCGGTTCCGAATATGTTGTGTCCCAGTACGCCGAATTCCCGTGCCTGTGCAATCGCAATTTCCAATCGATGGATTGCCAGCGGGTATTCTGCGCGAATGTATACAATCCCTGTATCTGCGCCGATCGTATAGCCGCAGATAGCCATCGCTTCAATCACTGCGTGCGGGTCGCCTTCCAGAATAGAGCGGTCCATGAACGCGCCGGGGTCGCCTTCGTCAGCATTGCAGATCACATACTTCTGATCGCCCTGACTCCGTTTGGCAAATTCCCATTTCAGGCCGGTCGGGAAACCGCCGCCTCCGCGTCCGCGCAAGCCGCTTTCTTTCATCTCGGCGATCACATCATCCGGTGTCATCTCTGTCAATACACGGGCCAGCGCTTCGTACCCGTCGTAGGCAATGTACTCGCGGATGTTTTCCGGATCAATCAAGCCGCAACGCCGCAATGCGATCCGATGTTGTTTTTCGTAGAATGCCATATCGTGTTGATTACGGATCCGATTGCCATTGCGCGGATCGGTGTAAAGCAGACGCTCCACAATTTTTCCTTTTAGGATATGACTTTCAATGATTTCTTCGGTATCCTCCGGTTTTACTTTTACATAGAACACATTATCCGGCTGTACTTTTACGATGGGACCTTCGCCGCAAAAGCCAAAGCAGCCAACCAGGGTTACCTGGCAGTCATGGATCTCTTTTTCTTCCAGTTCCCGGACGAACCGGTCGCGGATTTCCTTACTGAGGGCGGATGTACATCCGGTCCCGCCGCAAATCAGCAGTTGGATTCGATTTTTCATAGTGCCTCCTATCGGTCCAGGTATTCCGGAATCACCTGCAGATCGCCCAAGTGTTCCTGCACGATTCTTGCGATCTTTTCTTCATCCAGATTGACATACAGGCTGCTGCGACCATCCGGTTCCACAATCTTCACTGCATTTTCCTGCTGGGTTTCCAGACTGTCGACACCGGATACCCGTACGCGGTCCAACATGGAACCCTGCATCGCATCCAAAAATGCATGAATTCGGTCGGCTCCGCCCGGTTCCCGCATCGATACCTGCACATCAATCAGATCATCCAGATGCTCTCCCCACACGCGCAGGAGAATATCGTCGCGCATGGTTTCTTTCAGCGCGCGCAACTCGTCTTTAGACTGTAACATCGGCCATACTCTCCTCTCTGTAATGTGTCAAAAGTCCCTTGATATCTTCGGGTTTTACATGCCCGTAGATCTTGTCGTTCACAGTCAAAACGGGTGCCAGACCACAGGCGCCGAGACATCGCACTTCACGTAGACTGAACAGCCCGTCGTCGCTCATGCCGTCTTCATTCGGCCGCAATTGGTCCCGCAACTCCTTGAGCACCGCAGAAGCGCCTTTCACGAAACAGGCCGTACCCATGCAAATGCTGATTCGGTACTTCCCGATTGGCTTCTCGGTGAAATAGGAGTAGAAAGTAACAATCCCGTTTATTTTTGCTGCCGGCAAATCGACGGCATGCGCTACATGCAGCTGCACTTCCGGCGGCAAATAGCCGAAAAGCAACTGCGCCTCGTGGAGAATACGTATCACGTTCTCCTGTTTGTCTTCTGTCCCGGCTATGAATGCGTCCAATTTTTCATAGATCTTCGCATCCAGCTTTTGGACCAGCATGTCCTTTTCCATCTGTACCTCCTTCATTGATTCCTGCGCGAAGTGTCAGGATATTTGCACACAAATCCTCGGCATCCTGTATCCGATGCGTAGCAAGCAGCAGCTGTCTGTCTTTTTGTTCTCTTCGGATTACAGCAATCACCGTTTTCCGGCTTTGTTCATCCAATCCGCGGAACGGTTCATCCATTAAGAGCCACGGTGCATCGTGCAAAAGACAGCGAGCGATCGCCACTTTCCGTTTCATCCCTCCGCTCATGGAATGAATCGACTGTTGCGGATCGATCCCCAGTTCCTTTAATAGAGAGCGGATCCGTTTCCCATTTGCCCCTGTCACAATCCAGATATCCTTTTCGGCCGTATAGGGCAGATACACATCCTCCTGAAACACCATGCCGAATCGGTCCGGTCGGATAATGGTTCCGGATACGGGTGTTTCCAGTCCGGTCAGTAAACGAAATAATGTCGTTTTGCCGCAACCGGTCGGCCCCATAACGACGGTCGTCTTTGCGGAAAAACGATACGACCATCGGTGAAAAATCGGCAGATTCGTATATCCGAATGTAATCGCAGACAGGATCATAGCTCGACCCCTTCAGGCATTAGTCGCGTAAACAACCACCCCAGTATCCATTCCGTCCCGTAACCCAAACCGATAATCAATAGCGTCCAGGCAAAAACATCGGCTGTTTCCAATAGGATACGCGAACGATACAGCTCGTTTCCGACAGACCGGATCGGCGTGGCGATCACTTCCGCTGCCACACCCGCCTTCCAGCTCATTCCCACAGCAAGCGACAAAGCTGATTGCAGGGGTTTGTAGACGGCGGGAACCGTAAAGTAAACCAGGCGTTTCACGGAAGCAACGCCAAAAACACAGAGCAGCGCTTCCGTGTTCCGATCCCTTTGCGATAAACCCAGCAGAAGATATTCATAAAAAACCGGCCAGGCGATCAAAAAAGAGACCCATCCGGATAATCGCTCCGCCCCCTGCCACAACAAGAGCAGGATAACAAACGAAGCGACGGGAACCGACTTGACTGCAGCAAACATCGGCGCGAGAAAATCCCGCAGCATAGGTCTTTTTACCGCGAGTCCGGCTGCAAGGATACCGGCGCCCAGTGCGGATAATATGCCGCCTAAAATTTTCGCGCCGCTTTGAAGAATAATCAGCAGGTTCTCCGGTTTTGTCACAATCCGGGTACTATGCCCCAGAACCGTAAACGGCCCGGGTAAAATCAGTACCTGATCGACGGCCAGCGCTGCTGCCTGCCAAAGCAGCAGCCAAAGCCCGGCCATCCAAACATAGCGACTATTTGAAATAAAATGTTTCATCCGGCAGATTCCCTCCGACACTCTCCGGATTTGTTTCGTGTAATGCGCCTAAGAAACCTTCCACGGCCTGCTGCATTTCCTCACCCTGCAAAGAAACCAGGTGCATAGCGGGAATGGCTTTTTCCGCCAGGGCTGCATCCACGATACCCAGCTCTCCGATGACTTCTGCGGCAGGCGCAGGGGATGCTTTTACTTCTTCTACGCTTTTTTGATAATCGGATAGAAATACGCGCACAGCCTCTTCCTGTGATTCCACGAATTCGGTTCTGGCGACAAAGACGCCCGTTACAAACTGCCCGGCATCCATCGTTTCATCCCATAAATCCGTAAAGTCCAATTTCTTTTCCAAGCCTTCAACCTTTTGCAAAGCGACCGTTGCAAACGGCTGCGGAAGCACACAGATGGCTTCGTCTTCTGTTGCAAGAAGCGTGGTAATCTCTGTCGGCTCCGACTTCCACTCGATCTGCACATTGTCAAAAGAGACACCGGCCTGTTCCATCAATGCACGCAGACTGTATTCCGGAACGGTGCCCTGTCCTGTCATGTACACGGTTTGTCCTTCCAAATCTGCCAGAGATGCTATCTGATCCCCTTTTTCCAAAACTTCCAGAACACCCAGCGTGTTGACGGCTATCACCTGTATACCGCCGGAAGATTTGTTCCAAAGAATCGATGCTGCGTTTACCGGCAAAGCGGCGATATCCAGTTCGCCTTGCAAAAGTCGCGGCATAATATCATCGGCTGCGGTATACACGGCCGTTTCATATGCCTGACCGGCCTCGCCTTTTTCGGCCTGATCCAGGAGCATCGCCATGCCCATGGAGGTCGCGCCTTTCATCCCGGCAATCCGTACGGGTGCCTGTGTCGTATCCGTGTCCTCTGTGGCCTCTTCGCTATCCTCTTTTGTGTCCGCTAAAGATGCATCCTCCGAATCCGGTTCGGTTGTCTCTTCCTCCACCGCTGTCGTTCCCGATTCGGAGGCCGGATCCTCCTGATTCTCAGTCTGATTGCAACCCACTGCAAACAACAGCAGGAGGATCAGTACGACTGCAATTTTTCTCATGTTCTTCGCCTCACTCGTTATGATTTGTGAAATCCATTTCGCATGTAGCGGATTATCTTTGCTACTTCATCTCCATTATACACCTATGCCGTTTATTTACAAGTTCTTGACGCATTTTTTACACAAAAAGAGGACAAACCCATGTGCAGCAGCTGTCCTCTTGTGTGCATTTTTGCAGATAAGTTCCTGTCGATAAAGTCCTTCGAAGGAAAAACGGATATTACTGTGCCTGCTCCTGATTGAAACGGTTTACGATCCTGCGCTCGTCTGCTTCCTCTTTCAGCATGGCAATAAAGTCGGAAACGGGCATCTGTCCCACATCACCCTGTTCCCGTTCGCGAACGGCGACAAGTTCCCCTTCCACTTCCTTTTCTCCCACTACCAGCATATACTCGATTTTTCGCATCTGGGCGGCGCGGATCTTGTAGCCGATCTTTTCTGCGCGCAAATCCGCCTCGGCCCGCAAGCCGGCTTTATTCATCTGCTCGACAAGTTGTTCTGCATAGTCGGCATATTTGTCCGATATCGGAAGAACGATGGCCTGTACCGGTGCGATCCAAGCCGGGAACTTCCCTTCGTAGTTTTCAATCAGTATGCCCATAAAGCGTTCCAGCGAACCTAAGATGGCCCGGTGGATCATAACGGGGCGCTTTTTCGTATTGTCCTGCGCCACATATTCGAGATCAAAACGTTCGGGCATCTGGAAGTCCAGCTGAATCGTACCGCATTGCCACGGCCGGCCGATCGCATCGACCAGGTCGAAGTCGATCTTGGGTCCGTAAAACGCACCGCCGCCTTCTTCGATCGAATAGTCCAGTCCTTCTTCGGCCAGGGCGGCTTTCAGGCCGTCGACCGCTTCATTCCATTGTTCGTCGGATCCCATGGAATTTTCCGGGCGGGTCGAAAGTTTCACCGTATAGTCAAAACCGAATGCCGAATAGATCTCATCGGCCAGTCGTATGACGCCTACCAATTCATCCTTGATCTGTGAGGGCAGGCAGAAAATATGCGCATCGTCTTGCGTAAAGCTGCGAACCCGGAACAATCCGTGCAAGGTACCCGAAAGCTCGTGGCGGTGTACCAGACCCAACTCCGCATTGCGGATCGGCAGATCCCTGTAGCTGTGCTGTTCCGACTGATACACCAGGATTGCGCCGGGACAGTTCATGGGCTTGACCGCATAATCCATCTCGTCGATTTTTGTAAAGTACATATTTTCTTTGTAGTGATCCCAGTGCCCGGATTGATGCCACAAACTCTCACTCAGAATAATGGGGGTCTGAATTTCTCCGTACCCGTGTTTCTTATGCACTTTGCGCCAGAAATCTTCGATCGCATTTCGCATGATCATCCCGTTGGGATGAAAAAACACAAAACCCGGTCCCTGTTCTTTAATGCTGAACAATTTCAATTCCTGTCCCAATTTGCGGTGATCGCGTCGTTTTGCTTCTTCCAGAAACTGCAGGTATTCATCCAGCTCTTTCTTTTTTTCAAACGAAATGCCGTATATGCGCTGCAGCATTTTATTCTTTTCATCGCCGCGCCAGTATGCGCCTGCAATCGCCATCAGATGAATCGCTTTGACCTTCGATGAATCCGGCAGATGCGGACCGGCGCACAAATCGGAGAATTCGCCCATGCTGTACAGGGAGATTTCTTCTTCCTCGGGTAGGTTTTCAATCAGGTCCACTTTATACACTTCATCGCGGGCAGAAAAGAAGTCCAGTGCTTCTGCACGGGATAAAACCGAACGTTCGAGCGGCAGCTTTTCTTTGACGATCTTTCGCATTTCCGCCTCGATGGCAGCCAGGTCTTCCGGTGTAAAGCGGTGCTCGGTATCAAAATCGTAGTAAAATCCGTTTTCAATCGCCGGACCGATCGCAAACTTTACATCGGGAAACAAACGCTGTACGGCCAGCGCCATAATATGCGCCGAGGTATGCCAGAATATCTCCTTGCCTTCTTTGTCCTCCGCTTTCACAAAACGGACCTCTGCATCTTCTTTGAGTTCTTCCTGCAGCCCTTTTGTCTTTCCGTTTACCACCGCACCCACAACCGAACGGGCCAGGCCCTCGGAAATGTCTCTTGCCACCGTATACAGGCTGCTGCCTTTTTCGTATTCTCTTTCGCTGCCGTCCGGCAGTCTTACCGTTACTTGTTCCATATTGTCTCCTTTGATTAAAAAAAGAGTCTTTCTCCCGCTTGCGCAGGGACGAAAGACTCCGTGGTTCCACCCTCATTGTGACTTCATTGTGTTATTCGCTCCAAGTTGGTCTTCGGCGCGTTTTCCGGTGTCCGTTGCAGTCGGTGGACACTCCCTGGGCGGAAAAGAATGCGCGTACTCGTCTCTTCATAGCGATATCTATTTGCTTTACTATATATACCCGGTATTATACCAAATCAGCAATCACTTCATCAAGTTTTTTTGTAACTTGTTCCCCTGTATGCATATCGCGAAGGGTTGCCGTTCCGTTTTTCACTTCGTCTTCTCCCAGGAGTATGACATGGGGAATGCCCCGTTTGTCGATGGTTTGCATTTTCTTGCCGATTTTCCCCTTTTCCAATTGTACCATGACCGCACACCCTGCTTCGCGTAACTGATTCGCCAGACGCAGTGCGTGAATCTCTGTACCGGGGAAGGTTACGATGGCTACATCGGCCACAGGATCCGTCTCAATCTCCATCAGTCCGTCTTCCCGCAATTTGGTAAACAAACGCGTCAAGCCGATACTCATACCCACGCCCGGCAGCTCTTGCTTCGTATAATGGGAAGAGAGATTGTCGTAGCGACCACCGGAGCAAATGCTTCCGATCTCTTCATGATCGGTAATAAAGGTTTCGTATACCGTTCCCGTGTAATAATCCAGACCGCGGGTAATCGTGGGGTCAATCACAATGCGGTCTTCCGGAATATCCAAGGCCAGCATGCCTTCATAAACCGTCTGCAGATCCTTTACGCCCTGTTTGTATCGATCCGAATCACATAAGCAAGTCAACGCATCCAGGCGCTCGGTATTGGTGCCGGTGATTCTCGCAATGGCAAGCACCTCTTCTGCCTGTGTGATCCCAGCCAGAAGCAATTCCTCTTTGACCTTTTCCTCGCCGATCTTCATTAGCTTATCGAGTATCCGCAGCGTTTCCACCGGATCCGTTACACCGATCTTTTCAAGATACGCATTGAGAATCACGCGGTTATTGATAAAAAAGGCATAGTGCGGCAGACGCAATTCCTGGAATATTTCATCCATAACTTTCGGGATCTGCGCATCATTCAAAACATGCAGCGTATTATGCCCGATAATATCGACATCGCATTGATAGAATTCCCGGTAACGCCCTTTTTGTTTTCTTTCTCCGCGATAGACTTTGCCGATCTGATAGCGGTTGAAGGGAAACTCGAGTTCCGAAAAATGCTGGGCAACGTAGCGGGCCAATGGAACCGTCAGATCAAAACGCAGGGAAATATCATTGGAGCCCTTTTCAAAGCGGTAAATCTGTTTTTCCGTTTCCCCGCCCCCTTTGGCCAAGAGCACTTCCGACTTTTCCATTACAGTGGTATCCAGCGGATAATAGGCGTGGCGGGTAAAATGCTTGCGGATTACCTCCAGCATTTTTTCAAACAGCCTCTGATCTTCCGGACTCAGTTCCAAAACGCCGGAAAGTATAGTTGGTTTTGTGATCGCTTCCATTGGATGCCTCCCTCATTCTTTGCTTGTTTCATCTTATCATATTCGTACGCAACTGCATAAAAAAAGATCCCCGAAGGAATCTTTTGGAGCGGAAGACGAGATTCGAACTCGCGACCCTCGCCTTGGCAAGGCGATGCTCTACCACTGAGCCACTCCCGCACAGGGTCCGTTTGTAAAATTCACGTGAAATCACTATACCGTACCCTTTGCATTTTGTCAATTGCGATTTTCGATTATCTGCCGCAGATCCGTTTCTGAAAACGCATACTTCTTATTGCAGAAATGGCAAACCACTTCCGCTCCGCCATCTTCTTTGATCATGGTTTCGATTTCATCTTTGTGCAGGCTAGTAAGCGCATCTTCCACCTTCTCACGCGAACAATCACAACGATACGAAACATCACTGGTATCCAGGATATCCATCTCAAAAGCGGCAAACGCCGTGCGAATGATCTCTTCCGGTGTATGCACTTCTAATAAGGCGGTAATATCCGGTAGCGTTTTGATGAAATCTTCCAGTTTTCCCAATTCTTCTTCCGAAACACCCGGCATTGCCTGCAGGAAAAATCCGCCGGCCGTTTTTACCGAATCGTCCTCGTTCAGCTGTACACCAAGGGAGATCGCCGTAGGAATTTTCTCCGTTTGATAATAATAGGCGGCAATATCTTCGGCAATTTCACCTGTCACCAAAGGCGAATGCGCCGTATACGGTTCTTTCATGCCATAGTCTCTGATCAGCACAAAAGTCCCTTCCTTGCCGACATAAGCGCCTGCATCCGGTTCGCCGTTTTTCTTATCGGCCACCTTGGCCTCCGGTTGATCGGCATAGCCTTTTACATGTCCGCTTCCGTCTGCCGTAGTCACTAAAAATCCGCCCGGGCCGTTTCCCCGCATTTGCAGCGTCAGCCGGTCTTCCGTGTTCTTTAAGTCGGCTGCCAGCAGTAAATTGGCTGTCAGCAGCCGCCCCAACGCTACCGTTGCACTGCGGCTGAGCCCGTGTATTTGTTTGGCTTCTTCCACCAGATTATCGCTCTGGATAAAAAAGAGCCGGAACGAATAGTTTTTGTCTATTGCACGTAATATCTGATCCATATATCCTCCCGGTAAAATGAAAACCCCCCGGTTAACACCGGGGGTTCATCTTCTTACGTTTCGTATTTTATAACTTTACAACGTTCGAAGCTTGCGGGCCTTTTTCGCCTTCGGTAATGTCGAACTCTACTTCTTGCCCTTCGTTTAAGGTTCTGAATTCTCCTGTATCTTCTAAAGCAGAGTAGTGTACGAAAACGTCCTCGCCCTCTTCAGTTGATAAAAATCCGTAGCCTTTTGTCGCGTTGAACCACTTAACTGTGCCTCTTGCCATGTGTAACAATTCCTCCTGAAACTTACTTGCAGTCTATTGACCACTTGGCTTACTATACCCCTTATTTGATGTTTTGTCAACGTTTACAAATAATCGGGTCGTTTACTTTACCCTGCATACCTGCGGATTGCTTTGTGGCAAACCAGCAAAAACGTTCCGATGATGCATGCATGGGAGTATCGGCGTAGCCGCCGTATCCGTTTACCTCCCAGTTTCCTGTCTGCTTCAGCAAACGGCGTATCTCCCTTTTTTTGTATACCCTAAGGATCTGCGTTTCAGACATTTTCTTTTCATTATGCCAAAAAAAGAGATCATAGCGCACTGTTTTTCCGCGGATCGCTGTTCGCCACCACATACGGCGTCCTTCGCTTTCGTAATAAATCGGGGGGCTTTTTGCCCGTTGGCGTAACAGTTTTTCCGGTAGATGATCAAAGACCAGCACCCCGCCCTCAGGCAGACAACGATACACTTTTGCAAAAAGCGTCTGCAGTTCCTTTTCCCCAAGATACTGGATCACATCCAGACAAAAGATGAAAGCAGAAAACCCTCTACGTATCGGCATGGACCGAAGATCCTCCTGTCGCAGGATCACCGGTTGTCCGGCCAGTCTTCTTTTAGCCAGGCGCAGCATTTCGCCGGAAGCATCGCTTGCAAACACCGGAAGACCGGCCTCGGTTAAACGGCGCGTCAAATGCCCGGCACCGCATCCGCCTTCATACACCGGGTCTCCGGGGCGAAGGCCTGTTTCTTTCATAAGAAAAGGAAAGATCTCCTCATACCAGCTTTCATCATGCCAGGCATTATAAAACGGGGCAAAGATCTGATAGGGCTGTGCGCTCCTAATCATACCGGTCTTCAGGCTCCCGCTCTTTGAAGCGCCGGATCTGCCGTAATTCAAAAAGGATTTTGTTCAATGTGTACTGCATACTGATCAGTATAATAAACAGCATGGCCAGTACTAAAATGGTGGGATTCATTTTGCCTCCGTTTCCGCTTCGGCAAACAGGGTCAAGGCTTCACCTGCCAGATACAAGGAACCCATAATATAAACCGCATCGGTATCGGATTGTTTTGCCTTTTGCACCGCTTCTTTAAGTGATGCAAAAGCCACAACATGGTCATCTTCTAAAAAATAATCGCTCTTTACGCGCACAGGATGCCAACTGCGGGTATCCTGCACCGGTACAAGATACAAAGTATGAAAGCAGTTTCGCCAAAGGGACAGGACCGCTTCGGTTTCTTTGTCTTCCATCATTCCGATAATACCGGTTTCTTTGCTTTGTTTTGTGCGCTCTTTGCAAAACGCCTGTATTGCATGCGGATTATGCGCCCCATCCACGACGATCACCGGATCTTCGGCCACCACCTGGCGGCGTCCGGGCATAGACGTTTCATATACCGCTTCTTGCAGATCTTCTTCCGCTATATCCGGCACCAAATGCCTGGCTACCATAATCGCCAGTCCGGCATTTTCCGCCTGATACACACCACCCATACGGGTTTTCAAAGAAAGCCGGTTTTCCCAGATAAAGGCCGTCTCTCCCGGGTCGGATCGGATGATGCGAATCTGACTCTCCGGCAAAAAATGCAGCGGTGCATTGTTCACACGGGCCGCTTCGGTAATGATCCGGCCGGCCGCCGGTGTTTGCGGCGCAGAGAATACCGGCACACCCGGTTTGATAATCCCGGCCTTATGCGCGGCAATTTCTTCCACCGTATTTCCCAACCGGGCCATGTGATCCATCCCGATCGGCGTGATCACACTGACCCGCGGAATCAATACATTGGTTGCATCGTCTCGCCCGCCGATACCCGATTCGATCACGGCAAAACGGACCCCGGCGTTTCTGAAGGCAACCAGGGCTGTAAACATCTGCAGACTGAATGCCCGCAGGTCCTTGAATCCCGGCATGTCCTGCAGGGATTCTTTGACAAAGCGGGCCGCATCGCAAAAAAGATCCGGGTCTATGTTTCGATTGTTGATGCGGATACGTTCCAGAAAATCCAGCACATGCGGGGAGGTAAAGTGTCCCGCCGGTTCACCGTGTTCGGATAATATGCGGCACAAATAGGCACCGGTAGACCCTTTGCCATTCGTGCCGGCCAAATGAATCACAGGATATCCGGTTTCCGGTGATCGCAGCCGTTTCAGTGCGGCGCGAAGCAGTACAGGGTCTGTATCCGCGCCGTAACGGCGCGGATCATCCAGAAACTGCAATGCCTGTTCTTTGTTCAATCCGTCATTTCCTCCAGATTCTGCAAGCTGATCCGCGTTTCTTCCAACTGTTTCTGATACGTAAGCAGCTTGTCCCGCTCGCCGTCCACCACTTTTTGCGGCGCCTTGTTTACAAAGTTTTCGTTCGCCAGTTTATTCTCCAAACGGCCGACTTCCCCCTGCAACTCTTTCATTTCCGCCTGCAGCCGTTCTTTCTCCTTGTCCAAATCCATCAGATCCGCCATGGGCAAGTAGATTTTATGGCGCGGCAGCACAATCGGCATACAACCGTCGATTATCGCGTCATTGTCTTTCACAAAAGACACATCGGTACCAAAACCCAGGCGCAGCAGATGCTGCCTGTTTTCATCCAGCTTCTTGTGCACATCCTCTGCCTCTGCCATTAATAACAGTTCCGACTTGCGGCGCGGCGAAATATTCTTTTCCTGGCGCAGATTCCGGATTGCCGTAATGCTTTCGATCACGAGATTCATAGCGTCTTCGGCCTCCGGATCTTCCGGCAGTTTCTCTGCATCCATGAAGATTTTGTTCATCAGAAGACCCTTTGTTTGCGGCAGATGTGCATAAATCTCTTCGGTGATAAACGGCATAAACGGATGCAGCAGCTTCAGGATTTCTTCCAATACCAGCAGCAGTACGCCCATCGCCTTGTCTTTGTCTTCGCCTTCTGTCTGCAGTCGGGGTTTGATGAGTTCAATATACCAGTCGCAGAACGTATCCCAGGTAAAATCGTAGACACGCGAAGCGGCCAGCCCGATCTCATATTTGTCGTAATTTTTATCCATATCCGCAATCGTATCGCGCAGGCGGCTGAGGATCCAGCGGTCTTCGGTTTTCAAAGCAGACAGATCTGCCTGATAGGTTTTTCCTTCCTCTGCATATAATAGTACAAAGCGCGATGCATTCCAGAGTTTATTCGCAAAATTGCGGGCATGTTCCACCCGTTCCATATGGAAACGCATATCATTTCCGGGGCTGTTTCCCGTGACGAGCATAAAGCGGAGCGCATCGGCACCGTATTCTTCGATTATCTCCAACGGATCAATTCCGTTGTTCAAAGACTTGCTCATTTTCCGTCCTTGTGCATCACGGATGATCCCTGTGAGATACACATCATGAAACGGCACTTCGCCCACAGAATACAAGGACGAAAAGACCATGCGAATGACCCAGAAGAAAATGATATCGTACCCGGTTACCAGTACGCTGGTCGGGAAAAAGTAGCGCAGGTCTTCGGTTTCTTCCGGCCAGCCCAAAGTAGAATACGGCCACAAAGCGGATGAAAACCAGGTGTCCAGCGTATCCTCGTCACGCACAATAGTAGCATGACCGTTTGAACAGGTCTTCGGCGCTTCCCGCTGGACGATGACTTCGCCGCAGGTTTCGCAATAGTATACCGGCAGACGATGTCCCCACCATAATTGACGGGATATGCACCAGTCGCGGATATTCTCCAGCCAGTTCATATACACTTTGCCGAAACGTTCCGGAACAATGCGCAAGCGTCCGTCCTGATAGACTTCCATGGCTTCTTTGGCCAGCTCTTTCATGGCGACAAACCACTGTTTGGAAATCAATGGCTCAATGACCGTATTGCAACGTGCACAATGCCCCACCGCATGATCGTGTTCTTTTGTTTCAACCAGATAGCCCTGTTCGGTCAGATCTTTCACGATGACCGCGCGCGCTTCCTCCCGGCTCAGCCCAGAATAGGCATAGCCTTGCGTGATCCGGCCTTTTTCATCGATCACTTTACATTGCCCGAGAGCATGGCGTTCGCCGACCAGAAAGTCATTCGGATCATGCGAAGGCGTAATCTTTACCGCACCCGATCCAAACGACGGATCGACATAGTCATCGGCAATAATCGGTATCTCCCGGCCGACCAGAGGCAAGAGTACGGTTTTTCCCACCCGGTCCTGATAGCGCGCATCCTCCGGGTGCACGGCGATGGCCAGGTCGCCCAACATGGTTTCGGGACGCGTCGTCGCGATTTCGATGCCGCCGTCCTCGCCGTTTGCATACGGGTACCGGATCGTCCAGAGTTTTCCCTTTGTATCCTCATGATCCACTTCTGCATCTGAAACCGCCGTACCGCAGTCGATACAATAATTGATAATCCGGTCGCCCCGGTAAATATAGCCGTCTTCATACAGGCGGATAAACTGCTCTTCCACCGCATGGCTCAGGCCTTCATCGAGGGTAAATCGCTCGCGTTCCCAGTCGCAGGATACGCCCAGCTTTTCTTGCTGATGATTGATCCGGCCGCCGTATTTTCTCGTCCATTCCCAGGCTTCTTCCAAAAAACCGTCCCGGCCGAGTTCTTCTTTGGATTTTCCTTCTTCTGTAATCTTTTCCACGACTTTGGCTTCCGTCGAAATACTGGCATGATCGGTTCCGGGAACCCACAACGCAGCAAAACCCTTCATTCTCTTATAACGGGTCAGAATATCCTGTATCGTGCTTTGTAATGCGTGCCCCAGATGCAAGGCCCCGGTTACATTGGGCGGCGGCATCGATATCGTATAGGGTGTTTTGTCCGGATCGATTTTTGTATGGAAACTCCCGGATTCTTTCCATTGCTGATAGATCCGCTCTTCAAACTGATGGGGATCATACGTTTTTTCCAGATTCTTCATTCTTCCTCCTTAAAAGTAAAAATCGCCTCGCCCTGCATAGGGCGAAGCGATCGCGGTACCACCTAATTCCCGTGCCACAAGGACACGGCTCAACATGGATAACGCCATGAGCGAAAACGGGCAACGCACAGACGACTTCCCGTGTCGCATTTCCGGAAATTTTCACCGACCATTTCCTCTCTGCAGGCGCGCGCACCGTACTCCTTC